>Ga0169931_10006966_pt1 | contig 16888 bp, 19 predicted proteins | sample Kivu_15m_20L_FD_129675 | JGI IMG/M metagenome (GOLD analysis project Ga0169931, IMG submission 129675) | Freshwater microbial communities from Lake Kivu, Western Province, Rwanda to study Microbial Dark Matter (Phase II) - Kivu_15m_20L... | ecosystem: Environmental > Aquatic > Freshwater > Lake...
CCGGTACGGCTTCAGGTAGCTCGCGAACGCCGGCCCCAAGGCCGCAATGTCCTGGTCCGTCATCGGATGTCCTCCGATCGACGATCTTATTCACCGGCGGAGGACCCGCGCTGTAGTGCTAAGGAACTGGCGCGGCACTCAACCATCACGCTGACGATGGACCGTTACGCCCACGTTGGCGTGCGCGACACTGCGTTGGCGCTGTCGAAACTGACTCTCCCAACAACGCTTCCCGTCGGAAACGCGAACCACGCGCGGGAGCAGCAACGGGAGCAGCAGGGAGCAGCAACGGGAGCAGCAACGGGAGCAGCAGAAGCCGATAACGATGGGGGACCATCGAAGATGAGTGAGGAAACGGCCGATGCGTGCCGTGCTGCGGATTGTCTAGAAAAACCAGCGTGCGACGGATCGCGGGGAGAATCGGGGACCGAAGGGGAAAGTACGCCCGGTGGGAATCGAACCCACACGCTTCCGCTTAGAAGGCGGGTGCTCTATCCAGTTGAGCTACGGGCGCGCACGAACACAGTTTGCCGCTCGCGGTACCGTTAGGCAAGGCGAACGGGCTTGCCGGTCAGCGGGGCGCGGCCGATGACGTTGTACACCGGGCCGTCGCGCTCCATCTCGCTGCTGAACACCAGCACGTCCGACACCTTCACCCGCCCGGCGTCCCACTTTGTGTGCTTCGGCAACTCCGCCGCGGCCGCGAAGCCCGCTTCGGGCGTCGTGACGCGGCCGAGCGTCAGGTGCGGCGTGTACCCGCGCTCTTCGGCGCGATAGCACCGCAGGTCGAGCAGGCGCTCCTCGATCCCGGTGTAGAGGCGCTGCAAACTCTCCGCGCCTTCGCTCACCGCGCCCCACAGCACCTTCGGCCGCCGCGCGTTCGGGAACGCTCCCACACCAGACACCCGCAGGTCGAACGCGGGTTCGGTCGCGGCCACGGATTTCACCGCGCGGCAGATCGCGTGCAGGTCGGTGTCGTCCACGTCGCCGACGAACAGCAGCGTGACGTGGAAGTTGTCCGCGGTCACCCAGTTCACGCCGTCGCAGGCGCGCGCCAACTCCTGTTGAAGTGCGGCGGCACTCTCGCGCACCTCCGCGCCCACATCTACGCCGATGAACGTTCGCGTCTTTCCCATGCGCGTGTGCTCGTGAACCGTGACCGTGCCGAACTGCGATTGTAGCAGGTTCCGGTGGGCCGCGCGATCGGTTGCTCGAGACTGCCAAGTGGCCCCGGAAGGGGCGAGACTGCCAACAGTTGGCAGTCTCGCTTCACATCGAAATACACCTAGAAATCTCAGCGATTACGAGGGGCCCGGGGGCGAGGCTGCCAAGACTGCCAACTTTCGCGCGCTACCCCTCCGCTGTCCGCGGGCCGAAAATCGGTCCGTTTGCGCCGCGGATCGAGTTCGTGCGTGTCAACGAACAGCCCTACACCGGTGCGCGGCGCGAATACAATTATGGTATACCGAAGTTCATTAATGTCAACGGTGCCGGTCACGCGAGCGCTTCGGTCCAGAACTCTTTCGCGCCGTGGTGCAGGCGCGCGCCGATCTGCGTGATGACCTTCATCGCGAGGAAGTTCGCGGCGCGCGCGGCGCGGTCGGCCGGGACGCCGTGCGTGACGCCGTACAGGAACGACCCGGCCATCATGTCGCCGGCCCCGGTCAGGTCCACCGGTTTGCACGGGTACGCCGGCACGTGCCACTCGCCGCCGTGGTACCGCACGAACGCCCCGTTCGGGCCGTCCGTCACCACCGCGTTGGGCACGAGGGTCTTCATCAGTGCGAACGCTTCTTCCGCGGTCGCGCCACCGGCCACCGACACGGCTTCGGTCGCGTTGCAGAACAGCAGGTCGCTTTGCACGAGGGCTTCGCGGAAGGCGTCGCCGAACACTTGCGGCACGAACGCATCGGAGCAAGTGAGCGCGACCTTCGTGCCGGCGGCCTTCGCGGCGCGAATCGCCTCGCGCACCGCGTGCTGCCCGGTGGCCGGGTTCGCGAAGATGTACCCTTCGACGAACAGCCATTCGCTCGCCGCGATGCGCGCCGCCGGGACGTGCCGCGCGGCCAAGTGGCTCGACACCGCGAGGCAGGTGCGCATGGTGCGCTCCGCGTCCGGCGTGATGATGCTCACGCAGGTGCCGGTGGCTTCGCCGACGAGCGGGTCGTTCACGAAGTCGATGTCCAGTTCCTTGAACTCTTCTTGGTAGTGCAGGCCGTAGCGGTCGTCGGCGACGCACCCGATGAACGCGCCCTTGCCGCCGAGTTGCGAGCACGCGATGACCGAGTTCGCGACGCTCCCGCCGCTGACAAGTCGCGGTTCGTGGTCCGCGAACGCCGCAAGCAACTTCTGCTGCTCGTCGCGCTCGGTGAGGCGCATGGTGCCCTTCTCGAAGCCGAGCGGCGCAAACTCCGCGTCGGTCAGTTCGAGGAGGATGTCCACGAGCGAGTTGCCGAGGCCGATCAGGTCGAATTCTTTCATGCGTCCGTTACGGGTTCGGGTGGTGGCGGCACGGGTGGCGTGAGGCCGCGCACGATTTCCAAAACGCGAGCCATCTGTGCGAACGGCACCACTCCGCCCACGTCTTCGGGCAGTACCGACGCGACCGGCACCGTGACGAGCCACGAACACACCACGACGTTCCGCCGGTTCAGTTTCGTGCGCGGGTGCCCGTCGCGGTGCCACGGAAGTTCTACGGACACTTCGGGCGGCGACTGACCGATTTGCGACGATAGGGCCGCAACGACGACCTCGCCGCCCGCAACGATTTCTGCGGTCGGTGTGAGAACGACCGCGGGGCGGCGCTTCGGGTTGCGGCCCTGCGGGTCGAGCAACTCGACCCACACGATACGGCCTTGTTGGAGGGGCGAACTCACGGCTCACTCCTTCGCGGCCGTGTCCGGTTCGTCGTACCATGCCTGCGGCGGCGCGTGTGCGGCGGCGAGTGCCTTCAACCGCGCGTTCGGCAGCGAAGCGCGTTCGAGGAGCAGCGCTTCGAGGTCGTCAATCGTTTGCCAGCGCGGGAAGAGCGCGTCGTAGTGGCGCTGAAGTGCCTCGCGGTTGGACGCCATTCGTTCGGCGAAGCCGTCCGGGAACTCGTGCGGGAACCGGTCCAGCAACGTGAACCAGCCGTCGAGGATTTTCAGGTGGGCGAGGAGGGCCGTTTGGTAGTCGTCGCGCGCGGCGTGCAGGTCGTCGGCGCAGCCGGTTCGCGTCGCTGCGTCGCACGCGCGATTCCACGCGCGCGTCACCTCGTGCGCGTACTCGAACGGGATGATCGGCTGAAACGGGCCAGCGAGTTCGCGCAGTAGTGCCGTAACCATCGTCGGCCCTCCTTTCACCCACGTTACCCGACTTTGAGCGCGGCCTCAATGCGGGCGAGCGCCTTGTCGCGGCCGAGGAGCGACAGCGTTTCCGGGAGGCCGAAGCCCACCGTTTCGCCGGTCAGCGCGACGCGGAGCGCGCCGTCCAAGTCCTTCGGCTTCATGTTCTGCGCCGTCGCGAAGCCCATGAACGCCGCGAGGATCGTGGGCGGGTCGAACGGCTCGGTGGCGCGCAACACCTCCGCGAACGCGCGCAAGCGATCCGGCCCGCCGGCTTTCGTCAGCCGCTCGGCGAGCAGTTGCGGCCGGTACTCGATGGCGTCTTTCAGCAGCGGCGCGGCGTAGAAGACGAGGTCCGAGAGCAGTTTGATGCGCTCACCGCTCATCTCGGTGATCTTCAGCAGCAGCGCGTGCGCCGCCGGATCGATCGGGTCGCCGACCAACTTCGCCCGCTGCATGTAGGGGATCGCTTTCTCCAACTTCTGCGTCGGCGACAGCAGTTTCATGTACTCCGTTTGGAGCCACATGAGCTTCTTCTCGTCGAAGTTCCCCGGTGCCTTCGTCACGCGGTCCAAGCTGAAGTTCTTGATCGCCACGTCCAACGGAATGAACTCGTCGGTGTCGTTCAGCGACCAGCCGAGGCGCAGCAGGTAGTTCACCAGCGCTTCGGGCAAGTAGCCGAGCGCGCGGTAGTACGCCACTGTTGCGATATTCAGATCGTCGCGGCCCTTCAGTTCGTCGTCGGTCCACCCGCACGCCTTCAGGCTGGCGATTTCGTTCGCGCTCAAGGGCGGAAGTTTCCGCTTCGCCATCTTCTCGCCCTTGTAGTAGACGAGAGGGATGTGCGCGAACTCCGGCGGCTTCGCGCCTAGCGCCGGATACAAGAGCGCGTTGAAGATGAGCACCTGCACCGGGGTGTTCGCCAAGTGCTCCTCGGCGCGGATCACGTGCGTGATGCCGAAGTCGATCTCGTCCACCACCGTTGCGAAGCTGTACAGCGCGCCGGTGATGCCCTTCTCGTTCGGCGCGCGCAGCAGGGCCGGGTCGCGGATCGTGTCGGTACTCACCTCCACGCGCCCGCGAACGTGGTCCTCGAACACGACGGTCTCGCCTTCCGGCACCCGCAGCAGCACCGGGGCCGGTTTCTCTTTGTACTGGCGCAGGTTCTCCTCCGGCGGTACGTCGCGGTTGCTGCCGCGGTGAACGTACGCCTTCTTCATGCGCTGCGCGATCTCGCGGCGCTGGTCCTGCTCGGCCTGCGTGGTGTAGTCGGGGTACGCCTTCCCCGCGGCCATCAGCTTCATCGCGGCTTCGACGTACTTGTCGTTCCGCTGGCTCTGGAAGTACGGCGCGTGCGGGCCGAAGCTCTCGCCGCTGCCGTCGGCCGTGGGGCCTTCGTCCCAGTTCATGCCGAGCCACGCGAAGCCGTCCAGAATCGGCTTCACGGCCTCGGCGCGGTTGCGGGCCGCGTCGGTGTCGTCGATGCGGAGGACAAACTGCCCGCCGTGCCGCCGGGCGTACAGCCAGTTGAACAGCGCCGTGCGGACGCCGCCGATGTGCAAATAGCCCGTGGGGCTGGGCGCGAAGCGTGTGCGTGTCATGCGGGAAAGGATACGGGAAGTGCCGCGGAGGTTCGAGTTGTGCGCGCGGGGTGCGTGTCGGTTGTGCCGGCTGCGCAAACTGCGCAACCGCGAGCACGTTCCGCTTCGTACCGAACGGCCCCGCGCGATTCGCGCGCCGCGGGGCTTCGCCTATGCTGGCACAGGAGGGCTACGCACATGGCGCGCGATCTGAAGGGCAAGCGGGCGATCATCACCGGGGCGAGCGGCGCAATCGGCCAAGCGCTCGCCACCGAACTCGTGAAGGCCGGGGCGCGTGTCGCGCTCGCGGCTCGGAACGAAGGCGCGCTGAACGAACTCGCGACGCGCCTGAAAGGGCAGGGCGGTGACGTGCTCGTCGTGCCTACCGACGTGACCAGCGCGGAGCAGCGAAAGCACCTCGTCGATTCCGCGGTCGCGGCGTTCGGCGGCTTAGATCTGCTCGTGAACAACGCGGGCGTCGGCAGTTGGGGCCACTTCGCGGATTCGACGGAGTCGATCAACCGCACGGTCATGGAAGTGAACTTCTTCGCCCCGGTGGAACTGACGCGGCTGTCGATGCCGCACCTCACCGACGGCAACCAACCGGCGGTCGTGAACGTGACCTCGCGGTGCGGGCGCAAGGGCCTCCCCGCGTGGCCGGAATACTCCGCAAGCAAGTTCGCCCTCATCGCGATGTGCGAGGCGTGGCGGTGCGAGTTCGCCCGCTTCGGCGTGGACGTGGTGACGGTCGTCCCGGGGCGCACCGTCGGCGGGTTCGAGAAGAACCTTCTGCGCCGCGACGGCCGCGCGAACCTCGACTTTCACAAGGGCATGACGCCGGAATACCTTGCGGAACACGTCGTACGCGCAATTCGCCGCAACAAGCGCGAACTGGTGATCGGCAGCGAGGCCGTGTGGCTGCTGCGGTTCAACAAGTTCTTCCCGCGCCTCACGGACTGGCTCATCGCGCGCAAGGTGAAGAAGCTCTACGCGAAGTGACCGCTGGGAGAGTGGTCCGCTCGCTCCGCGAGCGGAAGTCGAGCGCGGAAGGTGGCTGTTGCGAAGTACGAGAAGCCACCGTAGATGCGAAGCGCCGCTCGCGGAGCGAGCGGACCACTCTGAAGACGCCTACCGCCCGACGGCGGAGCGGATCGCGTCCGCGCGGCCGGGTTGGTAGGCGAACGAGCGGCGCGTCAGTTCGTACTTGTCCGCACCGGTCAGCGCCAGAATCTCGTCGTGTGTGGTGCACGGGTCGATGAGATACGGCTTGTAGGCTTGCAAAATGGTGGTTCCGGCCGCGTCGCCCGCGGTGAACGCGCCCGCGTACCGCTTGAGCGGCGCGACCGGACTCGTGAGCGCGTGATAGCAGTTCTGCGCGACGGTGCGGCGCTGGAAGGTGTCGGTGGGCTTGTACTTCACGGTACCGGAATTCAAGGTGTCGGCTTGCGCCTTGAGCGCGCAGTACAGCTCGCGCTCCACTTTGAACGGCCCCCATACCGACACGCGCCACCCGGTCCCCTTCATCCAGTCCAGCGTTTCGGTGAGGCCGAGGTTTTTGCCCTCTTCCGGCTTCAGCGTGAGGCCGCGCACCTTCATGTTCGCGGGCCCCCAGCAGATCGCGTCTAGCTCAGCCGCGCCGGCGGTCGGCACGCGCACGATGGAAGCGAACGAGTGCGTGTTCGTGGAGCGGAACGGGACCGATTCCGCGCAGAACACCGTGACGAAGTAGTCGTCCGCGCGGGCCGCCGCGGGCACCGCGAACAGCACGGCACAGGTGAGTAGCGCGCGGGGCATCAAGAAACCCTCAGCACAGAGTTGCACGTCTCTGCATTCTCGGCGCGCGGCTCACATCACATTAACCGGAAACGATCTGTTTGCGGCGCTTGATGTAGTCCCAGATGACATAACGGTCCAAATCGCGCCCGGCGGTAAAGACGACACGACCCTTCGTCGCCTGTGCCATCTTGTACGCGAACTGCACGTCTTCTTGAGATTGGTTCCAGTTGGATAGGAGGAATATGTTGATTGTGATGCCGGCGCGGGCGCACAGCAGTGCCTCGCGCATGGTGGCACTCTCGGTGCGCGGGTCCGGTGGGTACAGCATGAACAGCGTGCTGCCCTCGAAATGCGCCGTCGGCAACCCGTCGGTAATCAACACGATCTGCTTGTTCGGCGTGTCTTGGTTCGTGAGGCACCGGCGCGCGGTCTGGAGCGCGTGCTGAATGTTCGTGAAGTGGTGCGGGATCGCGAACTCGCTCACGTTCGGGTTGCTCATGTCGGCCTTCAACCGCACCACCGGGTTGAAGATGGTGACGGGCTTCGGCATCAGCCCCGCGATTTCGGACAGGTGCCGCAGTTTGGCGAACGTGTACATCTCCACGAATTGCAGATAATCGCCCGGGTATTCGCTGCGAATCAAACCGTCGAGCGCGAGACCCATGCGCTTCACGTTGATGTATTGCCCGTCGTACCTCATCGAACCGGACATATCCAATAACACACACGTCGCGGCCTTGGGGTTCACGCGCGTGTTGTGAATCTGGATGTCTTCCGGCTTCATGCGCACCGGCAACCCCGGGCCGGCGCGGAGCAGCGCGTTCACCATGCTGGCCGGAATGTCCATCTGCGCGACGGAATCGCCGAACTCGTAGGGCTTGGTTTTCGGCGTCTCGACGGCCCCTTCGCCCGCGACCGCGTCCGGGTGCCGCCCGGTGCGCGACGCCTGCATGTCGCTGAAGATTTGCGTGAGCACCTTCGACTGGAACAGCCGCAGCGCCTTCGGCGTGAGCCGGTACTTGCCGTTCCCGTCGCCCTCTAGCCCCTGCTTCTCGGCCTGTTCTTTGATGTAGTCTTCGACCTGTTGTTGAAGCGCCTTCAGCGCCTCAATATCACCGGGTTCCGCGAACTGTTGCAGTTCCTCCATATCAATGATCGCTAGCTGCGCGGTCTTCTTGGCCTCCTCCAATTGTTTGAGGAGTTTGTCGATCGTCTCCAGTTCCTCTTTGATCTCCAGCGCCTCGGGCACGCTCATCTTCTGCCGCCCGGTGAACTCGTACTTCGCCGCGAGTTCGTCCACCTGATACTTTTCGCCGAGTGCGTTGGACACGTTCACGATGTCGCGGGCGAAATCGCTGGTGTCGTCGTTGACGCGGAAATACAGCGATTCGAGGTCCGCGAGTTGTTCCTGCTTCACGGCCTTGCGGAAGTCGTCCGCGAGTTTCTTAGGCGGTGTGGCCTGCTGCGCCGCGTCGCGGAAGGCGCGCTCGGCGGCCTTCTCCGCGGCTTTGGTTTCGTAGGTTTCGAGAATCTTGCGCTTGCGTTCGAGCAACTGCTTCTTGAGTGAATCAATGCTCGGCCCCAACCCGGCGATCTGCGACGCGTCGAGATGAATGGCGTTGGCGAGTTGCTCTTCGGTGAACTCATCAGTGTCGCCGAACGCGAGCATGTGCTCCATCATCGGCGACACCATGTCCGGCGGCGGCGCGGTGGGCGACGGGAAGTTCACCGGGTCGTACCGCTGGTAGGTGTGTACGATCCCGCCGAGCGTCTGTGTGTCGTTCGTGTTCATTGTGTGTCGTGCCTTTAGTACACACCAACTTCGTTCAGCGCCACTGCGTATTCGCTCTTGCGAATCAACTCGGCGTGTTCTTTTGACACACTGTTGTGCCCGAGTTGAAGCCAGCGCACGGTGCGCAACCCCGGCCATGCTGCGAGCAACCGGACTGCCTCAATCGTGAGACCGCACTCCATTACGTTCAGGCTCTGTAATTGTGTCAGCCGCGGCGCTTCGACCATGTGCCGAATGCCCTCGTCGCCAATCGGGTTCCCCGCGATGTGCAAGTCGGTGAGCGCCGGCGCGGATGCCGAATTGACGAGCACTTTCAACCCGTCAGCGGACAAATCGGAAGAGTACAGCGCGAGGTCCGTGAGTCGCGTATACGCTCCAGAGGCGATGCCTTCGGCGACCGCGTCACCGTGTCGTGTCCCGTTGAGTTCAAACCGTTGCAGCCCGAAGAGCGTTTGGTTGAAAAGGAGCTTGCTTACAGCCCCGCGGCTGAGCCGGACTGTCGGTTTGTACGTCAACCCGTTGTCAGCACCGTTACTGACGAAAAGGTAGCGCAGGTTCGACAGGTTGGGATGCTCAGCGAGCGCTGTCACTCGTTCGCTATCTGCGATTGCGAGGTGCAGCCCGCCGACGTCCGCGAGTGCAGGTGAGCGAAGCGCTTCGACCGTTGACCGAGTGATACTCAAATCGTCAATTGCCGTGAGACGCGCAAGTTCCGCACCATATTTCACAAACTGAGCGCCGGTGAGCGAGAAGGCGGTTACAAACCCGCGCACGAAGTATTGCCGCGTGGCACGAATGCTGGGTGGGAACTGAGCCGTCCAACGTGACCAATGGTCGCGCATGAGCGCTTCGCACCGCGCGGCTATATCCTGTATCGCCGGATCGTCCGGGCGCATGTGTTGGAGTTTGTACTGCGCACGTATGAGTTCCGCGCGCTCGGGGTCGCCGTTCTCGTCGAGCCAGTCGGCGAACACGAGTCGCGGGGTGTCGTCGAACACTTCGGCGCGAATCGCGGCCAAAAACGGCTCCCAACCCGGTGGGTACGGGTCCGGTTTCGTCTTCGGTTTTCGCGCGCCCTTAGCCACGCTCACGTCTCGTAGGTCATGCGGCCGTGGCGGGTGCCGCGGCTGATGCGGTCGGTCGCGTACAGGCCCGCCAGCACGAACTCCACGCAACTCGCGCGCACCGCGTCGCTCTCGCCGGCGTTCACCTCGAACGCCTTCTCCCACGCCTTCGGCACGCGCTTCAGGCGCTTCGCGTACTCGGCGGATGGGAGCATGTCACCCACTTCGATTTTCACGCCCTTTGCGAACACGTCGCCGATTTCGTCCAGCCCGTGCGCTTCGACGTACTCCTCGAACACGGTGCGGATCGCGTCCGCCACGATCGCTTCCAGCACTTGGCGCTCGCCCATCTGGTGCGAACCCATCAGGTCGAGTTCGAGCTTGCCGAGAGACGACGTGGGCAGGTGGCCGAGGTCCGAAATGCGCGGCACCGCGGGGGATTCGTTCAGCCGCACGCCGCGGTGCCGGGCGCTCGCCACCATCGTGCGGTAGTTCGCGATGCTGAACCGCGCGCTCACGCCACTCGCGTGATCGACGTACTTGCTCTTGCGCGCGGAAACGCTGATCTGCTCAACGATTTCCTTCATGAAGTACGGCACGAACACGCCCGCGGCGTCGGCCCCGGCTTCCTGCTCCATGATCTCGATGCCCAGCGCGCGCTCGCGCGGGTAGTGCGTTTGAATCAGCGAGCCGATGCGGTCCTTGAGTTGCGGAATCACCTTCCCGCTGCGGTTGAACGTGCTCGGGTTCGCGCTGAACAGGATCAGCACGTCCAAGTCGAACTGGATCGGGTAGCCGCGAATCTGCACGTCGCGCTCTTCGAGGATGTTGAACAGCCCGACCTGAATGAGTTCGTCCAGTTCCGGGATTTCGTTCATCGCGAAGATGCCGCGGTGCATGCGCGGGATGAGGCCGAAGTGGAGCGCGTCTTCGGCGCTCATGCTCGTGCCCATCGCCAGCTTGGCGGGGTCGATTTCGCCGATCACGTCCGCGAACTTCGTACCCGGGGCGAGGCGCTCGGCGTATCGCTCGGCGCGCGGCCACCACGCGACGCGCACTTCGTCTTCCGGTGTGTTGCGAACGTACTCTTTGGCGGCGCGCGTGATGGGGTTGAACGGGTCTTCGTGAACCGCGCTTCCGGGAATATCGAGGTACGGCACGAGCTCGTCGAGGAACCGCACGAGCGAGCGCATCAGGCGCGATTTCGCTTGGCCCTTCTCGCCGAGGAACAGCATGTCGTGCCCGGCGAGCACCGCGATGCTGATTTCGGGAATCACCGTTTCGTCGTACCCGACGATGCCGGGAAACAGCGGTTCGCCGCTCTTGAGCGACGCGAGGTAGTTGTCGCGCAGTTCGTCCTTTACGCTCTTGGACTGCCAGCCGCTTTCACGGAGCTGCTTGAGTGTGCCGGGCCGCGGTGCGGTCATGGTGCGTCCTGTGTGTTGCGCGAGTGGTTGGTGCATTCTACGCGTCCCGCGGTGGTAAAATGATCGGGCCGCACCGGAGAACCGCAAATGCCGCTCCTCGATCACTTCCACCCGCCGGTAACTGAAGACATTCAGTGGAACTCGTTCCACGCGGTGTGGGCCGGGTCTATCGCCGACGCGCTGGTGCGCGCGGTGCCCCGCGAGTTCCAAGTGCGCGAGCACCTGAAACTGAGTGGCGGTGTCGAAATCGATATCGCGGCGCTCCAGCGCCCCACCGGGACGAACGGCGCGGCGACCCCCCGCGCGTCCGATTGGCAGCCGCCCCCCGGCGTCGCCGTGCCGGCAACCTTCCCGGACCAGTTCGAAGTGCTCGTGTATCGACAGTACGGCGGGAAACAACTGGTCGCGGCGATCGAACTCGTCAGCCCCGGCAACAAAGACGACGCGGTCGCGCGGAGCGCGTTCGTTGGCAAAGTGGTCAGCTACCTGCACGAAGGCGTCAGCGTGTTGGTGGTCGATGTGGTCACGAACCGGCACGCGAACCTGCACGCGGGCATCGTCGACACGATGGACATGCCCGACACCGTGCCCGCGATCCCGCACGAACGACTGTACGCGGTGAGTTACCGGCCGGTGCTGCGCGCGGGGCGCGCCGAAATCGACGTGTGGGTGAACGCGTTCGACGTGGGCGATTCGCTCCCCACGATGCCGGTGCGCCTGATCGCCGATTACTTCGTGCCGGTCGATCTGGAAGCGACCTACACGGACGCGCGCCGCCGGAGGTTGATCGATTGACCGACACACTTCAACTCGATCCGCACAACCCGGCAGCGCTCGTACCGGAGGTGTTCTCGCGCGTTTGGCGCACGTCGCTCGATGCGCCCGGGTTCGCGCTCGTGCGGTTCGCGCGCGCCGTAAGTTCGCACGAGTTGCGGCGCGCGATGGTGGAACTGGTGGCCGCGATGCCGGTGCCGTTCGTGCCGGAGCGGTTCGGGCGATTCGATCAGCAAGTCAGTTCGCGCTTCCACCGCGACGGCGCGCCGCCCGCGTCGCTGCTCGTGCTCGGCTACGAACCCACCACCGTTCGCAGCCGGTTCTGGATCGCGGACGCGAGCGCGGCGGCCCGCACCGCCGGCGTGCCGCTCGCGGAGTACCTGAAGGCGCACAACCCGATGTTCCCGGCGGGCGAAGCGGTGCTCGCGCCGTTCGTCACGGAATTGCCGCTCCCGCACGGCGAACCGTTCCTGATTCTGGCGAACAACTCGCTGCTCCCGTGCGACGGTACCAACCCGCTCGGCGTGTTGCACAAAGCCGTGATCGACGAACCGGACCCGGCGGTGCGGCGCGTCATCAACTCAATCGGGTACGCGGTGGGCGCGGCCGGGCTGCCGCGTGCCGAACTGGAGCGCTTCTTGGCGCGCGAATATTTAGACTGAGCCTCGCCGTTCGCCACTCGGTGCGCATGAACTGGCCCGGCTGCCGCTGTATCACACAGGAGGATCGGTATGCGTCGCGCGTTCTGTTCGCTCGCGGTTCTGGCGCTAGCGGTTTCTGCGGCCCGCGCCGCGGAAGTGGACAACCCCGAGTTCGCGCAGTGGGCCAAGTACAAGAAGGGCACCTCGGTCACGCTGAAGGCCACGACCACCGTCGCGGGCACGACGAGCGAGTCGTTCACCACCACCACCCTGCTCGACGTGACCGACACCAAACTGGTGATCGAAACGGTCACGGTTATGAAAGTGGCGGGCATGGAGTTCAAGACGCCGTTCAAGCGGGACGTGCCCAAAAAGGTGACGGTGCCGGACGTGAAGGTGGACCCGAAGGTGAAGGTGCCGGAAGTGAAGACGGTGACCGGCACCGAAACGCTCAAGGTCGCGGGCCTCGAACTGAAGACCAAGTGGACCGCGACGACGATCGAAGCGGCGGGCACCACGACCGAAATGAAGATTTGGATGAGCGACGACGTGCCCGGCACGATGGTGAAGAGCGAGAGCACGACGAAAGGCGCGTTCGCCAGCAGCACGAAGATCGAACTGATCGAGTTCAAGAAGCCGTAACGCAACGAAAGCGTGCGAGCCGCGGGGATTCGTTCCCCGCGGCTTTTTCGCGCGCCTCACGCGCCGGCGGCGCGGGGCAGCAGCGTGAGGTTCTCCTGAGCTGCGGACACGCACAGGCAGGTGTGCGGGTCCGTTCGCACGGCCGCGACCACTTCGGCCTCGGTCATCGTCGCGGTGTCCAACACGGCTCGCTCGCAGTTCGAGCAGGTGCGGTGCGGCGTGTCGGTTTCGTTCAGCTCGTCCCACTGCTTTTTCAGCGGGCAGTGCAGCACTTTGATCAGCTCGCCGGCGTCGGTGAACAGCGCCAGCGAGTACGGATCGAAGGTCATGGCGAGTCCTCGTGCCGGGGTCAGCCGATCCAGCGCTCCGCGTCGCGCTGCGGGTCGAACAGGATGTCGAACTTCTTGCCGGTCCACCGGGCCGGGGCCGATTTGAGCCGGTACGTGTGCCCCTGATTGCCCCAAACGCCCACGACGTCTTCAATCACGTCTTCGAGCCACACCTCTTCGCCCGGCTTGAGGTCCGCGGGGAGCAGGTACGCGGCGTAGGGGCTGGCGAAGTGGTACGGGTAGTAGCGCACGCTGACGACCGGTGCGCCGGGCGGGTGATAGCGGTGGTCGCCCGTCGTCGTGATCTCGCCCGTTTCGGGGTCTTGGTACACCGCCACCCAAGTGCTGATTTGCTCGTTCCGTTTTACCTCCAGAACCAGAGGCCGGAACCCGGCGCGGGCCGCGGCGTTGATGTCGTCTTTGGTGCGCGCGGTCTTGATGACGCGCCGCGCGCCGGGCGAGTGCTTCGGGTCCGGGAGCAGGTGGTGCGGGAACGCCGGGTGAACCACCTTCGGGCACCAGTCGTGCGGGAGCGTGTACGCCAGTGTGCGCAGCTGTTCGGCCGCCTCGCGCGCTTCCGGGCTGTTCGGTTTCGCGCTCGCGAACTCCGCTTCTTTGCGGAGGAACTTGGCCTTCTGCACCCGCGGCTCGTCGCCCTGCTCTTCGAGCCAGTCGGCGTAGACGAGTTTGGCGACGCCGTCCGCGGGGTTCGCCACGACGGTGGCGAGGAGGGCGTCTTCGGTCGAAAAACTCATGGCGCACCCTCGGGGTCGGCCGAAACGAGCGACTCGGCGTTCGAGCCGACACACTCGACCTTACACGTCGGTGGGGCCGAACGCAACCGCCCGCAGGGTGCTGAAATCGCCAACGGCCCGCGCCTGTGGCGCGGGCCGCTCGCGGGACTTCGAGAGTGCCTCAGATGTCCGGGCCGGACGCGCCCTTCGCTTTGTTCTTGGGCACGTTGATGTCCTGCGCCGCGTCGCCTGATGTCGGGAAATCGACCGCGAATTCGGCGTCGCAGATCAACTTCCCGCCCTCCTTGTCGAACCCGGTCACTTTGACGATCGCCGGGCCGCCGCCGTACCCCTTGCCGCCGGCCGCGCCGGTGTCGTAGCGGCCGGCGCGGATGTTGGCGAACCCTTGCGCGCCGGTGTTCTTCTTCGCACCGTCCGGCGTAATCACGATGTCGCCGAACGGGATCGGCTTGCCGTCTACGGTGATCGCGCCGTGCGCGCGGTTGCGCGCTTGACCGTCCCCTTGAGAGCAACCGGTGAGGGCGAGGGCCGCGAGGAGCAACCCCGCGGCGGCGAGAGTGGTGCGCATGGGGTGCGGCTCCGAGTGCGAGTTAGTTGTCCGCGAACACTTCGCCGCCGGCCCGGCTCGCCATCGGCTTCAGCACGCGGTTCAGGTCCGTGCTCTCCCGCAGGAACCGCACGCTCCCGTCGCCCAGCACCACGTTGCAACCGCCGCTGTGGTTGCTCCCCATACTGATGCTGTTGAAGTTGCTGCCCCCGTTGTACCGCACGGTGCGCATCGCGTTCGCCACGTTCTTCATCGACGTGCAGTCGTTGTTCCACGCGCACCCGCGGGGCCACGCGCGAAGTGAGTTCGGGGCCAGCTCCAGCCCGCGCCACGCGACCTCGAACACCATGAGCGTGTTGCTCGTGCCGTCGGTGATGCCCACAATGTTCACCGCGCTCTTCACCGTCGGGTTCGCGGTTGCAACCCCCGCGTGGTACGGCAGAATGCCGTCGGTGGCGATGAACCCCTGTCCGCTCGGGTTCTGCCCGTAGGCCGCGCCGGTCTGCGGGTTCGCCCCGAGCGGCCCCATGTTGCCGACGTAGTGCGTGGTGAACGCGTTCTGGCCCGCGGCGTTGTCGATCGTGCTGCCCGACCGCTCTTCGGAGTAACTCGGGCACAGGAACGTCTTGATCCGGTTCGCGCCTTGGTTGCGGTTCGCGCCGGTCGCGTACGCGCCGATGGCCGGGTTCATCTGCTTCCAGATGTTATCCTGTTCGATGAACGGGAGCACGTAACTGTTCCACCCGAGGCTCGTTGCCGCGAGCGCCGGCGGGGCCGGGAACGTGCCGGTCGCGTCGTGGAAGTTGTGCAGCCCGAGGCCGAGTTGCTTCAGATTGTTGCTGCACTGCATGCGGGCGGCGGCCTCGCGCACCTTTTGCACGGCGGGCAGCAGCAGACCGATCAGGATCGCGATAATCGCGATTACCACCAGCAACTCAATGAGCGTGAAAGCGCGCCGCGCGCGCGACACCGGAACCATGTGAACTCTCCGCGCGAAATGAAATGACTCGACGAGACCTGTTCTGTTGTTATCCGCGATTGCGGCGCGCAACGCAAGCGGAATATGAGGGAAATGTGAGTGCGGGAGCCATCACGCGCGCGGCACGGTCATCGTGGTGAAGAACGCGGCGTGTGGGTCGTCCACGCGGGGCCAACTCGCGTAGCACGCGATGCGCCCGCAGGCGACGCAGTGGCACCCGATGTACGCCGTGCGCGCCGTATCGCTCTGCCCGTACAGCGTGACGCCCGCGACCACCGCGAATTCGTCCGCGTCGCAGGTGCAGACGCACTCTTCGGCCGAGTCCTCGGCGCTGCCCGCGGAAGTGCCGCGCGCGTTCACGTCGTGAAGCGAATACGACGTGTCGCACGCGGTGCAGTAGAGCCACGCCGCGCCGACGTCTTCGTTCACGGCCACGCGAAACACCGCGGACCCGCAGCGGCACGTCGCGTCGGCGAACCGCACCGCGTAGCCGGTGTCCATCGCGCGGTTCGCCAGAAACGAGCGGATCGCCGCGAACGTCTGTTCGGTCATCGCGGTGCCTCAAGAGCCGCGGCTTCGCGTGCGCGCCCTCACTTCTTGACGCGCTCAATCACCATGATGCTGTTGTCGCGTGTGGCCTTGAACTCAGTCGGCCGCTGGCTGTTCTCGATGCCGAAGCAGATCGTGATTTTGTCCTTCTCAAGTTTGAAAATGCCGCGAATCACTCGCTTGTTGCCCGCGGCACGGAAGTCGAGCGCCGGCGGATCGGCCTTCGGATCGAGTGTGAACGTCATGTCCGTCGTCTGCTCATCCAGAGTCATCGACATGGCATCGCCTTTCACGACGACTTTGCTCTCCGCGAGTTTCTCCTTTGGAAACTCGCGGCCCAGCTTCGCCCAAGTCGTCAGCTTCCATTCGCCTTGAAATGCCGCTTGTGCCACTTTCGGATCCTCGGCTTTGGGGTCTTGTGCGGCGATCATCGAACTGAGGGCGATGGCGACGAGAGTGTTAATGGCATCCTCAGCTTTGGTTGGTGAGGGTGTTCAAGCGCGCGCCGCGTCAGTTCGGACCGCGCGTGAACGACTTCAAGACAGCGCCACACGTATCGTTTTTCCACTTCACGCAACCGACACCCAGCGCGCAGGGCTGTTTCATTGTTGAAGCTGCGTGCTGTTGAGCAGCTCGAGTGCCTCGTCGGGTCGAACTTGGAACCGGTGAGTAGCGGCGCGGGTGCTCACCGCGTCCACCCCGCTCAACAG
>Ga0169931_10006967_pt1 | contig 16887 bp, 8 predicted proteins | sample Kivu_15m_20L_FD_129675 | JGI IMG/M metagenome (GOLD analysis project Ga0169931, IMG submission 129675) | Freshwater microbial communities from Lake Kivu, Western Province, Rwanda to study Microbial Dark Matter (Phase II) - Kivu_15m_20L... | ecosystem: Environmental > Aquatic > Freshwater > Lake ...
CCATTTGCCGATTGAAGGTGGTCGTTTATATCAACGCCCTTCGTGATGCCAGCATAGCTCAGCGGTAGAGCAGCGGTTTTGTAAACCGCTGGTCGTCGGTTCGATTCCGACTGCTGGCTCCACGATGCTTCGCTAGAATTCGGTGCGCGGGGCATGGAACTGCTAGTCTTGTTTGAGTGAGTCCTTTTGGGCCTGGTAATTTTATTTTATTCTTACAATTATTGAGGCGTGCTTGGTGAAATTTTGAATAACTTCGCTTGTTAGTTAACAAATGATGCAACAATATGAACCGATTCAAATTGATTCCGATGAAGTCTCTTTGCCTCGCATTACTACTTGTCCTGCTTGGACAGGTTGTTTCGTATGCGGCTGAGCCTGGTGCTGAGGTTTCGATCGCTGTTGGCACGGTGACGATGATTCCTGCGAATGGCGGAGCGGAACAGCCATTGAAGGTGGGAGATGTGGTGCCCGTGGGGGCCACCGTGAAAACCGGCGTTTCCTCCCGTGCCGTCGTCAAAACAACAAAACAGTCCGCCATTCGTATCGCGGAGAATTCTCAGGTTGTGATGATGGAATTGGTGGAGTCCGACACGACGCCGAAAGTTCTGGTTGATATCAAATCAGGTAGTCTTGGTGCGCTGATCCAGCCTCAGGCTCAGGGTGTGATGGATTTCAAAGTCAAGACGCCAACTGGAATTGCTGCGGCGCGTGGCACGATGTATGCAGTGGCTGTGGAAGACGGAAAAGGCTTTGTGAAGGTCGAACATGGCAAGGTCGATGTGATTCCGGTTAATGTGCAGAAGCAGGAGCCGCAAACAGGTAAGGTGACTACTGTGTCAGGCACGGTGAACGAGACTCCGCTGGGCGCTCCCGCGCGTGCGTTGAAAGTGGGAGACATCGTGGCAGCTGGCAGCTCGATCAAGACCGGACCGGACTCGAAGGCGACGGTGACCATGACCACAACTTCCGCTGTGCAGATCGGACCGAACTCCGATTTGTTGGTGTCCGAGATTGTTGAGTCGCCGGATAGCCCCAAAGTGTTTCTTGATCTGAAGAATGGGACAGTTGGCGCGCTGGTGAACCCGGCGGGCACGGGCAAAATGGACTTCAAGATCAAGACCCCCCAGTGGGGTTGCGGTGGCGAAGGGTGCGTTCTACTCGGTCGCGGTCGAGAATGGCAAAGGTTACGTGCAAACCAAGGAGGGCGAGGTGGTGGTGACGCCACTTGACGCTGCCAATGGTGCTGCCACTAACAAGCCCTGACGAACGATTACATTCATGTCGTCGGGGCATCCATGTTCATGGAATTGCCGCGTATTCTTTTTTCAAGAATGCGTCTTAGTCTGTGTGCTTTTCGCGCGATTGACATGTTTCGCCAACCCAACAGGCGGTGTCGTCGTCAATGGAGATGCCATCATTCAAAGCGCCCTGCCCGGAATCACGACGATCACGCAGAGCACTCACCGGGCGGTGATCGACTGGCAGTCGTTCTCCATCGGGGCCGGCGAACGCACAAGCTTTATTGTGCCTAATGCTACATCAGCCACCCTGAATCGAGTGTTGGGTGCTAGGCCGTCGATCCTTAACGGCACGCTGACCTCTAATGGACATCTTTTCCTGATCAACTCGAATGGCGTGGTTTTTGGCAACGGGGCGATGGTGGATGTTGCGGGTCTGACAGCCTCCACGCTGAACATTGAGAAGAGTATGTTCATGTCTGGTGGTGACATGGTGTTCGGCGGCCATTCACAAGCCGGGATCAAGAATGCGGGCACGATCAAGGCGTCCTCGGGCGATGTCTTCCTCATCGGCTACCAAGTTTCGAACTCAGGCACGATTCGCGCGCCGAACGGCACGGTTGGCCTGGCGGCAGGCTCCGAAGTGCTGATCCGTGCTGCAGGCGATGAGCGCGTGGTTGTTCGCGCGGCATCGGGCTCGTGGAAAAAGTATGGCGTGAGCAACAGTGGCGTGATCGAGGCCAATGTGGCGGAACTCAAGGCTCATGGAGGCAATGTTTACGCGATGGCCATCCGCAATACCGGACGTGTGGCGGCCACAGGAGTCACTCTGCAAGGCGGTAGAATTCTATTGAGGGCCGACGGTGGCAGAATCGAAAACAGCGGCACGCTGGTGGCGCGTGGCAGGTCTGGTAATGGCGGGCGGATCATGGTGGATGCGGGCCGGAAGGGCAGTGTGGACATCAATGGACGTGTGGATGCCGATGGACCAAATGGCGCGGGTGGCCAAATCGCTATTGCCGGCGAAAAGATCGAGGTTCGTCCTGCCATCGCTGTTACTGCCGATGGAAAGAACGCGGGCGGTCTGATTGAGATCGGGTATGCTGCTCCATCCGGCACCGACGAGGCGGCGGCATCGCAAACGCTGATCGTAGGACTCATCAGCGCCAACAGCAGCTTGGGAAAAGGCGGGGTGATCCGGCTGGGTGGCGACGGGCTCACCCTTCAATGTGGAGCAGAGATCCACGCGAACGGCGCGACGGGCGGCGGCCAGATTTTCGCCGGTGGCGGATGGTCGGGAGTGGACAGCAGCGTGCTGGATTCGACTTGTGTCACGGTTGAAGACGGGACCTTGCTTTCCGCTAACGCGCTTTGCAATGGCGATGGCGGCAAAATCGTGGTCTCCGCCAAATACGGCCTCGTTTTCGAGGGTTTGTTGAAGGCGTCGGGCGGAACGGATGCGGGCAATGGCGGCTTGGCGGAGTTGAGGGCAGGCGCGGAGTTGGGCATCAATCAAATCAGCGGTCGTGTGGATTTGAGCGCGGCTAAAGGAGGGGTGGGAAGCCTGTTGCTCCACTCCGGCGAATGGGAAATCTCCAATCGTTGCCTTGGAGCCGTGGAGACAAACTCGCTCAATGCCGAAGACATCGGAGCCTTTCTCAACTCGGCCAACCTCACGATCCAGTCCGGATTGGGCAATGTTGTCGTGACCGACACGGTGGCGTGGTGTTCAGCGAATTCTCTCACCATCAGCGCCGCCTGTGATTTTCTATTGATCGGTAAGGTTGGTGATGTCGGTGTGATTGATTCACAAGGTTCGGGCGGCGTCACCCTCAACGCCGGACGATTTGTGTCGCTGGAAACGAGCACAAGAATCGCAACAGCGGGGGGGGGCTTGCTGATCAACGCCAATCAGCAGGTGAATTCCAACGCGGGGCAGCTGGGAGTCACCCTCGGTGGTAATATCATCACAAACGGTGGCAACGTCATTCTTTCGGGCGTGGGCGTGACAAGCTCCATTGGTGTGGTCAACGCGGGTAGTGGCATGATTTTGGTCGATGGCAATGATGGGTCCATCAATCTGACGGGGGCATTGGTCACGACCAACGCATCGGCCACAGCGGTGCGCATCATCGACGCGTCATCAGTGACCTTGGGCGATATCACTGCTGCGGGCACGGTGGTGCTGGGCGGTGCTGGTGGTGACAACTTGAGCGGAAAGGTGATGCAGACGGGCATCATCAGCGCTCGCACGCTCACGGGAAACACGGGTGGCGCGGTGTTCCTGGGCGGCAACAACGTGGTGGCCAACCTCGGGCCGTTCAGCACCACGGGCGCGTTCACCTTCAATGATGCCACAGGCGGCCTGAACGTGATTGGCAATGTGGAGACTCGCGGAGGCGCGGCGACGATTTCGACGGCGGGAGGAGCGCTGGCATTGGGTGGCAGCAACGTCACGACGAGCGGTGGCAATGTCAGCCTCGCCGGAAGCGGCGTGACCAGCACCGGCGGGACGGTGAACGCCGGAAACGGCACGATTTTGGTCGATGGCAACGATGGCGCGGTGAATCTCGCGGGCGCCCTTACGACCACGAATGAAACAGCCACCGCCATTCGGGTCATCGACGCGACGACGGCGAGCTTGGGCAACATCACGACGGGAGCCGCGGGTTCGGTGGTGCTGGGCGGTGCTGGTGGCGACAACTTGAGCGGAGCGGTGACCCAGACCGGCGCGATCAACGCTGGCACGCTCACGGGGAACACCGGCGGCACGGTCACGCTGGATGGCAGCAACGTGGTGGTGAATTTGGGTGAGTGGCAGAGTGCGGACGCTTTTGTGTTCAGGGACACGAGCGGCGGTTTGAATGTGACCGGCAGCGTGCAGGCGCGCAGCGTGTCGATTTCGACGGCGGGAGGAGCGCTGGCACTGGGCAATAGCAACGTTACGACGAACGGCGGCAATGTCAGTCTCACAGGAAGTGGCGTGACGAGCACAGGCGGCACGGTGAATGCTGGGAGCGGCACGATTTTGGTCGATGGCAACGATGGCGCGGTGAATCTGGCAGGCGCCCTGACGACGACGAACGAAACGGCCACCGCCGTTCGCGTCATCGACGCGACGACGGCGAGCTTGGGCAACATCACGACGGGTGCGGCGGGCACGGTGGTGCTTGGTGGTGCTGGGGCCGACAACTTGAGCGGAGCGGTGACCCAGACCGGCGCGATCAACGCTGGCACGCTCACTGGTAACACTGGCGGCACCGTGATGCTAGACGGCAGCAACACGGTGGTGAATTTGGGCGAGTGGCAGAGCGCGGACGCGTTTGTGTTCAGGGACATGAGCGGCGGTTTGAATGTGACCGGCAGCGTGCAGGCGCGTGGCGTGTCGATTTCGACGGCGGGAGGAACGCTGGCACTGGGTAACAGCAATGTCGCCACGAACGGCGGGAATGTCAGCCTCGCGGGAAGCGGCGTGAAGAGCACTGGTGGCGCGGTGAACGCCGGAAACGGCACGATCTTGGTCGATGGCAACGATGGTGCGGTGAATCTTGCGGGAACGCTAACGACCACGAATGAAACGGCCACCGCCGTGCGCGTCATCGACGCGACAACGGCGAGCTTGGGCAACATCACGACCGGCGCCGCGGGCATGGTGGTGCTTGGGGAGGCGGATGGCGACAACGTGAGCGGCGCGGTGACGCAGACCGGCGCGATCAACGCCGGCACGCTCACGGGGAATACCGGCGGCACCGTGACACTGGACGGCGGCAACACGGTGACCAATCTGGGAGCCTTCACCAGCGCGGGCGCGTTCACCTTCAATGATGCTGCCGGCGGCTTAAACGTGACTGGTTCGGTGACAACGGCCAACAACGGTGCGGCAAGCATCACCACGACGGGCGGCGCTCTTACGCTAAGCACCGGGAGCGTGGCTGGCGCAGGAGTGACGCTGACGGCGACTGGCGCGAATGATTTGTTGCTCGGCGGCAATGTGGACGGCAACGCAGGCACGGTCACGCTGACTGCAGGGCGCGCGATCAGCCAGAACGGGGGAGTCATCAGCACCACAGGAGCGCTGACAGGTGGAGCGGGCACGTCAGCCACGCTGAATCAGCTGAACACGGTGGGCAGTTTGGGCGCGTTCAGCACCACGGGCGCGTTCGCCTTCAATGATGCGGTGGGTGGTTTGAATGTGGTTGGCAATGTGGAGACTCGAGGCGGCGCGGCGACGATTTCGACGGCGGGAGGAGCACTGGCACTGGGCAACAGCAACGTCACGACGAACGGCGGGAATGTCAGCCTCGCAGGAAGCGGCGTGACGAGCACCGGTGGCACGGTGATCGCCGGAAACGGCACGATCTTGGTCGATGGCAACGATGGCGCGGTGAATCTCGCGGGAGCCTTGACGACGACCAACGGCACGGCCTCGGCGGTGCGGATCATCGACGCGACGACGGCGAGTTTGGGCAATATCACGACCGGGGCCACTGGCGCGGTGGTGCTGGGCGAGGGGGGAGCGGACGGTTTGAGCGGCGCGGTGACGCAGACGGGGGCGATCAATGCCGCTGGCTTGATTCTGGCGGGCAATGGCGATTTCACCCTGAACGCGCCGACCAACACGATTGGCACCGTGGCCGTGATTGGCAGCATCGGTTCTCTCGCGTTGCAGAACAGCGCAGGCCTCACGATTGGCCGCATCGGCACTGCCGGTGGTGTGAGCGCCACCGGTGACATTCGCATCTCCAGCGTGAACGGCATGGCGATTCGCGAAAACATCGCCTCGCAGGGCGGCGTGATCGCCTTGAGCACCACGAGCATCGAGGTGAATCGAGCGACCGTCTCTAGCACCGGCACCGCCTCGGTGATACTCTCGGCGAGCCAGTTTTTGCTCGCCAATCAACCCATCGTCAACGGTGTGCTTACCGGAGTCGGCGGCTCGGCTCAGTTGATCATGAATGACACCAACATCACAGCGGGGGAGACCTACACCGTGACAGGGAACAAATTCACCGCAGGCAGTCGTAGTTACTCCTTCCAGAACGTCGCGGCGCTCCGCCTGGATCTTGGCGTAGGCAATGACAAGATCGACACCGACTTTTTCACTTTCACGCAGTTGTTCAACGCCAGCAGCGGCGCGAACACGATCACCGTGGGCGGTGTCCAGCCGACCACCTCGCCAGTCACCAAGCCTGGTTTCGGCTCGATCGCTTTCGACTTTCCCCCCCCCTGCTCCGGTGACCAACGTTTCCCCGCCCATCAATCTCGACGGGTTGTCCGGCCCTGTGGTATTGCAAAACATACAAGTGGGGGGCGGCGGCGACGGCGGTGGTGGTGGCGGCGGCGGTGGTGAATCACAAACGAATAACTTCGGCTCTTCGTCGGGCGGCGGCTCGTCGGCTCTTACCGGGGCGTCCGGAGCGCCGGGCGGCGGCACCGCGAGCGGCACCGGCGGCCTGCTTTCGAACGTAACGACTACGATGGGGCAGAACCTCGGCTTTTCCGGGGCCGGCGGCGCACCGCCGAGCCTAAACGCGCAATCCCAGTTGAACTCGGCCATTTCCGCCTCGGTGGAGAGCGAGTTGAACGCGGCGCTCGGCGGCGACGGCAGAATGGGCGTGCGTTCCAACACTGGACTCGTCTCCGTGAATCCGCAGGGGCCACCGCCAAATGTGACCACCGTGGCGCGACTGGACTCTGGCATGGGCCTGGAGGCTTTGAGCGAGCTTTCCTTCGGCGTGTTCGGCGTCAGCCAGGTGACCGTGACCAGTCAGTTCGGCGCACAGGCGCTGAACGTTGGCGGAGCGCCGCCGTCATCCGCCCTGCAACTGAGAATGGCGCAAGTCGCCAGTCCGGTGGTCTTCGGCCTGCTTTCCTCGACTTTGGGCGGCGATGGCATCGCACGCTTGGAGAGCGTTTCGGGCATCATCGCCGTGGATTTGGTGGAGAGAGAGGTTCCCGCCGCCCTGCAGGCCCGCTTGATGGGCATCATCTCACCCGGCTCGCTTAGCGAGCTGATGCTCGTGCTTGGCGGCACGGGGGAATTCATCGTCACCGAGTCTCTCGGGCTGGTCAGCATGCACGCGGCGGGCACGGCTCCTGGAGAACACGTTTCCTCCGCCGTCCTCTTGATTCTCTCAGCACCGGGCATGAGCCAGATGTCGCTCACGTTGGGCGGGAGCGGTTCCGGCCTGCTGAAGCCGGAGGACGGCATCCAGAGCACCGGTCTTGATGGTGCGCTTGCTGGACCGTTTGTTAAGGCGCGCATCGCCGAAGCCACTAGTCCGCCAAGCGTGGAGGAACTCGATCATGTCACTCGCTGAACACGCCCCTCGTTTTATGAAAACGTCTCCCAGCCTCCGCCTCACCCTGCTCATCCTTGCAGCGCACGTGCTGGCAGCCTCCGTTCTCGCGCAATCGGCCGCGTCGGGCGCGGGCAACCTCGTCGAGCGCGTGCGGCCTTCGCAGCCGCAGAGGCCGGCGGAGGAGAGCCAACCGGCGGCTCCAGCCGCGAAACCCGGCAATGAGGGTGATTCGAAGCCGCTCGGCGTGAATCTCCACAGCCTGCAGTTGATCACAAGAAAGACCAAACCGCTGCCGAAGCACACGCGTGGCGTTGTGGTGGTCGATCCGGCGCTGTATCTGCCGAAAAAGCTCGCCGCCGACCTGCAGGCAGAGTTTCTCGGCCAGCCGCTGAGCATGGCCTTGCTGAACCGCGTGGTGAAAAAGATCAACAAGACCTACCAGTCCACCGATTTCCCGCTCGTGGACGCTTATCTGCCGGAGCAGGACATCACCAGCGGCCAGGTGCAGGTCATGGTGCGCGAGGCTGTGCTCGGCGAGGTGCGAGTTGAGGGCGCGAACCGTTCCTCACCGGAATACATGCGCCGCCAGGTAAGCGTACCGCCCGGTTCGCGCATCGACACGAAGATGATCTCACGCGATGTGGCTTGGCTGAACGAGAATCCCATCCGCAACGTGAACGTCGTCTACGAGCGGGGCAAACAGGAGGGCACTAGCGACTTGATATTGAAGACGAAGGAGTCACGTCCCGTGCAGGTGAGTGCTGGCTATGCGAACTCCGGCTTGCCCTCCACCGGACGGAACGAGGTCACCGGCGGCTTGAACTGGTATCAGGTGCTCGGCACGGAGCAGTCGCTCTCTTATCAGTTCTCCGGCAACCAGGAGCTCGACCGGCTCAAAGCGCACGCCCTCGTTTGGAGCGTGCCTTTTCCATGGCGGCATCGTCTGCAATTCATCGGCGTCATGGCTGAGAACGCCGTCCAGGCCGTCGCTAGCGGTTTCCCGCTCGACATCACGGGCCAGAGCCGTCAGTTCTCCGCCGCTTACACGGTTCCTCTCGCCAGCGCGTGGAGCCGCGTGAAGCACAAGACCATCATCGCCGCCGACTACAAAAGCACCACTTCCGACATCCTCTTTGGTGGCGAGACCTTGGCCACCAGCGCTGCGGAGGTCATGCAGTTCCGCCTTGGTTATGATCTCACGGTCATGGACAAGCTGGGCTACACCCGCCTCAGCCTCTCTGCCGTTCACAGTCCGGGCAACTTACTCGCCCGGAACACTTATGCGGCCTTTGACCAGCTCCGCGCCAAATCGCAGGCCGATTACTGGTATGGAGTGGCGGAGTTGGAGCGCTTGGTGCGTTTGCCGCGCGGTTTTTCCATCGCCGCGAGCGTCATCGGGCAGTACACGAAGAACCGCCTCCTGCCCACCGAGCAAATGCTCGCCGGCGGCTATCGCACCATTCGTGGTTATGAAGAAAGCTCCGCGCGTGGAGACACTGGCCTGCGCGGCACCGTGGAGCTGAACCTCCCGCCGTTTCACCTCTTCGGTGGCGAGACGGACACACTGCAAAGCTTTCTTTTTTACGACGGCGCTTACCTGCAGAGCACGGATGACTTCGTGTCCGAGCCGGATCAGCAGATGCAGAGTGCCGGCTTCGGGCTACGCTACAGCATCACGGACGTGTTCGACCTGCGCCTCGCCTACGGTTGGCCGCTGCGCCACTCGGGCGTCACCAGCGTGCCGCAGAATGGACGGCTTCACTTCGGTATGAATGTAAAATATTGATCGTGCCTGCCTCCATCCGGCATTTTTCCCGAATTCACACTCCGCTATGAAGAAAAAGAAGCTTAGCAGCCTGGGATTTGCCTTCAAACTCCTGCCTGTGGCGTTGCTGCTCGCGCTGGGACTCGACCACACGCCGCTGGGGGAGGAATTGGAGAACCTCACGCTCGACTGGCGCTTCCAGATGCGTGCGGCGTCCGATCCGCCGGCACATCCGCAGGTCCTCGTCGTCGGCATAGATGAGGACGCGCTGGCAAAGCTCGGCCGCTGGCCCTGGTCGCGTGACGTTCATGGCACGCTCATGGCAGCGCTTGCCACCCGGCCGCCCGCCGCAGCCGCCTTTGACCTCCTCTTCACCGAGCCGAGCGCCGACGCGGCCATGGATCAAAAGTTTGGCGATGGACTCGTGCTGCTCAGCTCCTCCATCACCGCCGCCGCCGCTGAGAACTTGGAGCACGCGCAGAAATTCACCGCTGAATACGCCGGCAACACGAAAGCCATCGCGAGTGTCACAGGTGACCTCTCCCGCCTCATCGGCAGCGACACGGGCCTGCTGCCCGTGCAGATCCTCGCCGAAAGCTCGCACGTCGGCTTTGTGAACTCACCGCCCGGCCCTGACGGCGTGCGCCGTCATCTGCCGCTCGTCGTGCGTTGCGGCACGCGGGTTTTTCCCAGCCTCGTCCTCCAGGCGTTCCTGCAAAGCAAGAGTCTCGACACGGGTGCCGTCGAGGTCGTGCTCGGGTCCCACGTTCGCGTCAAGGACGCAGAAAAGAACTGGGACATCCCCATCGACGACCAAGGGCGCATGATGGTGAACTACCGCCGCCCCGACAGCTTCCCCGTGTTTCCGTATGCAGGGCTTGTGGCGCAGCTTAGCTCGCTTCAGGGCAAGGAGTGGCCGAAGAATTTCCCACCCGTCGCAGGCCAGGTGCTCTTCATCGGACAGACCGCCGACGGCCTGTCCGACCTCGGTCCCACGCCCTACAGTCCGCTCACGCCGCTCGTTCTCATCCATGCCAACGCCCTCAGCTGCATCCTGAACGGCGATTACATCACGCGGCCGGACCTTCGCATTGTTCTCGGCGCTTGGTTCGTCCTCGCGTTCCTTGCCGTCATCATCCTGCGCCACGGGGCCATCTGGGTGTCGCTGTTCATTCCTGCCATGATGATTGCCGCCTACGTCGGCGCTGCCTTTTACCTCTTCCAGGCAAACAGCCTGCATCTCCCGCTCACCTGGCCGGTAGCCGGTTTCGTCGTCGCCACCGGCAGCGCGTTCCTCCATCGTCTGGTGATCGAGCTACGTGCGAAAAGCCGCATCACAGGCATGTTTGGCACCTATGTGTCACCCGCAGTCGTTAAGCAGATGATCGCTTCCGGCGAGGAGCCGAAACTCGGCGGACATCAGGCTGAGATCACCGCTTTCTTCAGTGATATCGCCGGATTCTCCGCTTTCTCCGAAAAACTCACGCCCGAGCGCCTGGTCCATCTCATGAACGACTATCTCAGCGAGATGGCCGACATCCTCCAGGACAACGGCGGCACGCTCGACAAGTTCATCGGCGATGCCATCGTCGGAATGTTCGGTGCACCGCTGCCTTTTGAAGGCCACGCCTACCATGCCTGCCGTGCGGCCCTGCTCATCCAGAAGCGTCAGATCGAACTGCGTGAGAAGTGGCGGAAAGAAGGCGATTGGCCTGACATCGTCTATGAGATGAAGACCCGCATCGGTCTTAATTCCGGTTTGGCCATCATCGGCAATATGGGCTCTCGCCGTCGTCTCAACTACACCATGATGGGGGACACCGTGAACCTCGCCGCTCGCAGCGAGAGCGGTGCGAAGAGCTACGGCGTCTACACCATGATCACCGGTGAGACAAAAGCCCTCGCACAGAGCTTCAAGGACGACATCACCTACCGTTTCCTCGACAAGATCATCGTCAAAGGGCGCAGCACACCGGTGGAAATGTACGAACTCGTCGGTTTCACCAGTGACGTCCCCGCCCACAACAAAGAAGGCCTCGCCACCTATCAGCGTGGTATCGACAGCTATCTCGCCCAGGACTGGGACGGAGCGAAAGCCTGGTTCCTCGAATCGGCCAAACTCGAGAAGTATCAGGACTCCAATCCCTCGCTGATCATGCTCGAACGCTGCGACGACATGAAAAAGGACCCGCCAGGTGCGGATTGGGACGGCGTTTATGTCATGAAGACGAAGTAACAAAGGCCTTCGTGCCTTGCTCAGGCAGGAATCAGCGTGCCTCCTGCTTGTTCCCAAGCACGTTTTGTCCGATAACGTTGGCCTTTCCGCCGACGAAGATGAGAGACGGCTCCTTGCTGCGCTTTTCCGGCTCGCGGTCATCGCGAATGATGTTTTCGGAGACGATGCTGTTGGTGACTTTTTCGAGCCTGATACCGGCACCGTCGCTGTCGAGTACGCTGTTGTGGCAGATTTGCAGGCGGTTGCCGGACTCGATGTCCACGGCGGCTCGTTTCTTCCAGACGCCCGAGATGACGTTATCGTTGAGGATGCAGTCCTCGCAGCGGAGGAAGACGAGGCCGTTTTTCTCGGCGTTGTCGTTGCCGTTGACGAGGTAGCGCGGGTTACGGTCGAAGTTGTTGCCGGTGACGACGATGTTGCCGCTGTCCTCGACGAGCAGGTCGTGTTGAAAGCCCTCCCAGAAGGTGTTCCCGGTCACAGTGACGCCGCGCGCATGGCGAATCTCGAGGTTTACCTGCACGTCACTGAAAACGTTGGCGCTGATCGTCACGTTGCCCTCACGGGTGTGCTCGCGCCCGGCTCGGCGGAGCAGGGAGGGATCGGTGCCAGAGCCGATGATGCGGATATTCGCGGAGTCTGGAGATTTGTTCGTGTGCTGGATGGTGCAGCCGGTGATGGCGACTTCGCCGATGGAGCCGCCGCGCGAGTCGAGCTCGATGTTTGCACTCGGCGGCCCGTCTTTGGTGTGGTTCCCCTCGATGTCGCAGGTGCCGATGTGGAGGTTGCGCACGTTGCCGCCGCGTGAAACGACCCCGCCGCCGCCGTTGTAGCTGATGTGGCTGCTGGCGATGTTGGACTGGTGGAGATTCACATCGTCGTAAAACACGCCGACGCCGGTGTTGTGATAGAAGTGGCACGCAGAGATCAGCACGTTGCGATTTCTTTTCGTCAGATGGACGGCGTGCCGGCACTCACGGACAACAACGCGCGTGAGCGTAATCTGCATCGTGCCCGTGGCCTCGATCCCGTCCGCTTCCGGGTGCGCGCCGACGATCTCGACGCCGTCCACCATCGGTGTGCGTTCGTTGGCCCACACCTCGGGCTTGAAGGTGTCAGGCGCGGCGCTGCCCTCATGTGTGCCGATGAAATGAATCGCCGGTCCGGCCGCCGCCATCACCAACCGCACGGTGCCGTCGCCGCTCAAGGCGGCGAAGCCGGTCTTCGTCAGGTCCACGGTCAGGGTTTTCGTCAGGCGGTAGGTACCCTTCAGCAGTTTCACGCTGCCACCGGTGTCAAAGAGTCGCTGCAAGGCGGCGGTGTCATCCGTTTTGCCGTCCCCGACGGGCTGCTGGGCAAGGGAGAGCGTGGCGGAGAGCAGGAGCAGAAGAATTGGGCGAATCATGGCCGGAGGGTATTCGGGAGCGTTGGAGTACGTCAATCGCGGACTCGTTTGTTTGAGATGTTGTCTCACGACGCAATCGCTTGAAACCATCCATGGTCGGGCGACGTATCGCTCCCGCTAGACCTTTACATTCATCAACCATGCACACCACCACCCGCTTCCTCGCCCTTGTCGCTGGATTGAGCGCCGTCTCCGCATTCGCGCAGGCTGATCTCTCCGAAGCCTTCTTGCCCATGTTTCAGCCGCTGCCCGCGCAGGCACCATCGCCAGACAACGAGATCACCGACGCAAAGGTGGACCTGGGGCGCATGCTCTACTACGAGACCCGCATCTCCAAGGGCGGCAAGATGTCCTGCAACTCCTGCCACATCCTCGACAAATACGGCAACGACAACCTGCCCTTCTCTCCCGGTCATGAGGGCAAGCTCGGCGGACGCAGTTCGCCCTCCACTTACAACGCCGCGCTGCACATCGCTCAATTTTGGGACGGTCGCGCGCCGAACGTCGAGGAGCAGGCGAAGGGTCCCGTGCTCAATCCCGTCGAAATGGGTGCTCCGAGCGAGGAATTCGTCGTAAAGGTGCTCAAAAGCATGCCGGGCTATGTGGAGGCTTTCAAAGCCGCGTTCCCTGGTGAGGCCGATCCTGTGAACTACAACAACTTCGGCAAGGCTGTTGGAGCGTTTGAGCGCAAGCTGGTCACACCCTCGAAGTGGGACACCTTCCTCAAAGGCAACAAGGAAGCCCTGAGCGCCGATGAGAAGAAAGGTTTCGCCACCTTCGCCAAAACCGGCTGCGTCACCTGCCACAATGGCGCTCCTGTAGGCGGCATGATGTATCAGAAGCTCGGTCTCGTGAAGGCTTGGCCCGATCTGAAGGACAACGGCCGCGCTGATGTGACAAAGAACGATGGAGAAAAAGGCTTCTTCAAGGTTCCCAGCCTGCGCAACATCACAGAGACAGCTCCCTACCTCCACGATGGCTCCGTGAAAACGTTGGAGGAGATGGTCAAGATGATGGCCGAATACCAGCTCGGCAAACAGCTCAGTGACGAAGAAACCGCTTCGATCATCACCTTCCTCAAGGCGCTCAAGGGCGATCTTCCTGCCGACTACATCAAGCAGCCGAAGCTTCCCGAGAGCACGGCCGACACGCCGAAGGCGTGAGTGAACGGCAATCGATCGTGATTCATCTCATCAGCCGGGCCAAAGTGCCCGGCTGATTTGTTTTCGGCCAGAATCAATCATTCCGTGCGGGCGCGTCGCCGCAATGATGTAGGACGACTGTGGCGACAGCCCGGTCGTCGCTGGGGGCAGCGTGACGCCAAATATCGGGCGGGCTTCGCCACACCCGATCTACATCAGTCTGCCGACACTTTCCATGCCTTCAATCCCGTCACCGGCAGCAACGTGTCCGCCGCCGCTCGCCATTCCGGTGTGCCGGCCTTTTTGAAGAGGTCGTGAATGAGCTTCGTGCTGTGGGGATCGGCCACGGAGTTCGGTGCGTTGCGCCACAGGCCGAGGCGCAGACCGCCCTCATGCGCATGATCGACATGACGATGGTAGATGAAGGCATCCACCGTCGGCAGAGTTTGGATCTTTTCCCACGCATACGCATAGGCCGCGGCCTGGAGCTTCTCGCCATCGGGCGTGAGCAGTGTGTGAAATCCCTGCTCGCTCAGGATGATGCGGCGAGGCTTCCCTTCAAAGAGTAGTTCGGCCTTTTCGAGATGCGCTGGCAGCACGTCGAGGTTTTTGAAGGTCACTTTGTTCGTGTTGTCGTCGTGCGTGACGTTTTTATCGGCCCATGCGCGTGGATTGCCGAGATCTTCGGGGTAGGGGTGCCAGGCGACGTGCCAGTCGAAGTCGCCACGCTCCCGCACGAGACGCGCGAAGGTGTCGAGGAAGTCGCGTCCCGGCACCGCCTCCTGGGCGCTTACGTTGTGCATGCTGCTGGCCCAGTGATGGTCAAACGAGATGTAAGTGCGCGCATGCCGCGAATGCCTGCGGATCGCCATGTGGGCGATGCGGAAGGCCTTTTCATACTCGCTGGCGGCTTTTTCGAGCGTCACAAGGCCCATGTTGCTCCACAGAAAGTGCGAATTGACCTCATTGCCGACAATCCAGCCCCAAACGCGCCCATGCTCAGGATGCGCGCCGCTCCAGCGCTCAGCCAGCATGCTGATCACGGCTTCAAGAAAGCGGTTCGTCGTGTGGAAGCCGCCCACACTGAACTTGTAGTCTTTGCGGTGGCCTGGATGCAGTGCGATAGCGTCGCGAGCCGGGTCTTTCGACGGATAAACCAGCAGGATTGTGTAAACGAGCACGCCCCGGTCCGAGAGCGGCTTGATTTGACGGTCGAGGGACGAGAGGTAGTTCTGATTGAAAGCGAATTCGCCCGACTCGGGCTTCGATTTCATGTCCAGCAGCGCCGTGATGTTGATGTTGATGCCTGCGTGATGGATGCCTAGCTCCAGGGCGTCATCGTTCATCTGCACCTGAAGCCCCTTTTGATTCGACGGCGTAGGGAAGGGATCCGTGTTTTGAGCATTGGCCAAAGACGCCAGACTGAGGCAGAGAAGAAGCAGGAAATGCATGAGTGACGAGTCGATCCATCCACCCACGCCAGCGATGCAGCAACCTGAACCTGCCTGCGAACGCTGCGGCAAGCCGGGTGCGTCGAAGTTCGGTGACACATTCATCTGCGATGACTGTTACACAGCCTGCGGGTCGTGTTGTGCGGGTGATGATGAGGAATGACTTCAACACACGGGCGGTGCGATGAGCATGGAAGGGCTCGAAGCGCGCAACTCGTGATGAGACATCCCGTTTTGACCGCGTAACATGCTTCAATGCCTCTCGACGCCTTTTTTCACCCCCGCAGCATCGCCTTGATCGGAGCCACCGAACGCAAGGGCAGCGTGGGGCGGGCGATTTGGGAGAATCTGCGCGAGTTTTCGGGTGCGGTGTTTCCGGTGAACGCGAAGCGCGCGGAGATTCTCGGCGTGAAGACGTTTTCCAACATTGCCGCATTGCCACAGGTGCCGGATTTGGCGGTCGTAGTGACACCGGCGGCCACGGTGCCGCAAATTGTGGAGGAAGCGGGTCTTGCAGGTGTGAAGGCGGTTGTGGTGATCTCGGCGGGATTCAAAGAGACTGGCAGTAAAGGTTCGGATTTGGAGAAGCAAACGTTGGAAGCCGCAAAACAGCATGGCGTGCGTTTGATCGGGCCGAACTGCCTCGGTCTGATGAATCCGCACTCGGGTTTGAATGCCACCTTTGCCAGCAGCATGGCGCGTCCGGGGCGTGTAGCCTTCCTGAGTCAGAGCGGGGCGCTCTGCACGGCCATCCTCGACTGGAGCCACGACCAGCATGTCGGCTTCAGCGCGTTTGTTTCGACCGGAGCGATGACGGACGTGGGCTGGGGCGATTTGATCCGCCATTTTGGCAACGATCCGCGCACGGAGAGCATCGTGATGTACATGGAGTCGGTCGGTGGTGATGCGACGGCCTTTCTCGCAGCCGCCCGTGATGTGGCGGCGCACAAACCGATCGTGGTGATCAAGGTCGGCCGCACGGCGGAGGCCTCGCGAGCCGCGGCGTCGCACACAGGCGCGATGACTGGCAGCGACGCTGTGCTGGACGCGGCTTTGCGTCAAAGCGGCGTGCTGCGTGTGGACACCATTGAGGAGCTCTTCGACATGGCGGAGGTGCTGGCGAAGCAGCCGCTGCCGGTCGGCCCGCGTTTGGCAATCGTCACGAATGCCGGCGGCCCCGGAGCTCTCGCGACGGATGCGCTCGTGCTGGGCGGAGGCGAGGTGGCGCCACTTTCTGACGAGACGCTCGATACCTTGAACGAGGTGCTGCCGGATTCGTGGAGCCATCACAATCCGGTGGATGTGCTGGGAGATGCGGACGCGGATCGTTTCGCCACGGCTCTGCGAGCGG
>Ga0169931_10006969_pt1 | contig 16886 bp, 31 predicted proteins | sample Kivu_15m_20L_FD_129675 | JGI IMG/M metagenome (GOLD analysis project Ga0169931, IMG submission 129675) | Freshwater microbial communities from Lake Kivu, Western Province, Rwanda to study Microbial Dark Matter (Phase II) - Kivu_15m_20L... | ecosystem: Environmental > Aquatic > Freshwater > Lake...
GAGACAAAGTTAGTCGTGTTTCCATGTCAGAGGAAAGAGGGGTTATTTTTAGCTTCTCTTTCTCTGATAAAACATCTTAACATTTAGCTCCCTATAAGTTGCATTTGTTACTTGAATTTAAGTCTCAAAAGTTACAATAAACCAAAGTTTTATTAGGACTGCGACTTAGCTTGGTAACCCAATGAATGATTAAATACATGCGTAAAAGTGTTAATCTTGTTCAGAAAAAGAGCTCAAAGCGTGAACATTTTTTATATCAACTTGTTTCCTAAGCATGGCAGATTATAAAATCAAAGATTTAGAAACTTTAACGGGAATTAAGGCGCACACCATTCGAATTTGGGAAAAGCGCTACAACTTGCTCGTACCCAATCGAACTGAGACCAATTTGCGATCCTACACCGATCGTGAGCTCCAAGACATCCTTTTGGTGAATCTATTGAATCAAAATGGATACAAAATTTCAAAAATTGCCGATTTGTCACGTGAAGAACGTGTGCTGCGGGCCAACAAGATTCACGCAGCTTCTTCACCAAATGTAGGCATCAACAAGCTTATTTATGCGCTCGTTGAAATGGATGAACAGGCGTTCGATATTATCATTCAAAAATTGGTTGATGAACACGGAATTGAATCGACATTCACTAACTTTTTGGTGCCTTTTTTAGAAAGAATCGGTGTGATGTGGTTGACAGATTCAATTTCAGTTGCCCAAGAGCACTTCATTTCAATGCTCATTAGGCAGCGACTCACTGTGGAAATCGATAAAATCCGATACACGCAAGATGCCAATTCTAAAGCTGCGTTGCTCTATCTTCCTGAAAATGAATGGCACGATATCGGTTTGCTCTATTATTACTTTGTATTAAAGAAAAACGGATGGCGCATTTATTATCTGGGGCAATCCACACCCATTGAAGGCGTGAAAGAAGTTTGTGCTAGAAAAAATATTGATTTAATCGTTTCCGCTTGGGTATCTTGCTTCGAACTCGATTATATCCAAAACCATTTCAAACAAATCCGCTCTTTTTACTCTGGTAAAATTGCACTCGGTGGTGCACAGTCCAAAGCTCTAGAGGAATTTAATCTGATGAGAATCGAAAAAATGAACGACCTCAAACAGATTATTGATAGCCTATAATCGCTTATTCTCTTTTATTTTCTTAAAACAATTGAATTCACTTAGGCATGAGGAGGTATTCCTTTTGTTTAACCTTTGTATTGATAACTTGAAACAAAAAAAATGTTAAAATATTTTTTTGTTTAATTTTTGACCTATATTTGCAGAACAAAACTGTTAAACAAATATATTAAAATATTAAACAAAAATAAGTAATCATGTCAACACTAGAATTTTACGAAACACTCATTGGATTGGAAAGCAACCTTAAAGGTTTTGCGAGAAGCTTTACTAGAAATGATGAAGATGCGAACGATCTTACACAAGAAACAATGTTGCGCGCCATCAACTATAAAGACTATTATCAACCGAAAACAAATTTTCGCGCTTGGGTATATACAATCATGCGCAACACGTTCATCAATCAATACAGAAGAAAGATGAATGCAAACACCATCTTCGACAATTCAGAGGACTCATATCTGATGAATCAATCGGTGTCTCAATACCAAAGTCCAGAGGGATATATTGCCGAAAAAGACATCAATCAGCAACTTGATAGCTTAGAAAATGAATATAAAGTTCCGTTTAAAATGTATTTCGAAGGCTATAAATACAAGGAAATAGCAACATCTTTGAATGTTCCCATAGGCACGGTAAAAAGTAGAATTTTCATAGCTCGAAAGAAATTGATAGATTTGCTGAATTCTTACAATAAAAATTAAAAGGAGCATCGTAAACTTATCAAAACCCTAAAACACAAATCATGAAAGAAATTTACGATAACCTATCCCATCAATTTGCAAAAAAAACCACAAAAAGATACAGTACTTCATTTTCTCTTGGCATTCGACTTTTAGCAAAAGAATTGCGTCAACCCATATATGATGTTTACGGCTTTGTGCGCTTGGCCGACGAAATCGTGGATTCCTTTCATGGTTATGACAAAGAAAAGCTTTTAAACGACTTCCGAAATCAAACCTGGGAAGCCATAGACATGGGCATTTCCTTAAACCCTATACTAAACGCCTTTCAGAAAACGGTCAATGATTTCAATATTGACCGCGATTTAATATCCACCTTCCTCAAAAGTATGGAAATGGATTTAGATTTTTCTAAATACAGCCAAGAAGAGTATGAAGAATACATCTTGGGCTCAGCGGAAGTAGTTGGATTGATGTGTCTGAAAATTTTCGTTTTCGGTGATGAAGAAGAATATTTGCGGCTCAAACCTTTGGCAATGAAATTGGGCTCAGCTTTTCAGAAAATCAATTTCCTGCGCGACTTAAAAGATGACTATAATAATCTTGGGCGTACCTATTTCCCCAATATCAATATGAGCCAATTCAATTCGGCCACAAAAAAACAGATAGAAGAGGATATTGAAATCGATTTTCAAAAAGGATATGAAGGCATAATACAATTACCAAAAAAATCGAGATTTGGCGTTTATTTGGCGTATATCTATTATTATAAGTTGTTCCATAAAATAAAGACACTACCTGCACAAACCATTCTTCAGGAGCGCGTGCGTATCTCAAACAAACGCAAATACAGTCTAGTAGTTTCTGGCTACATGAGACACAGCTTTAACATGTTGTAAAATCATTGACGAGCAAGGCAATCCTCACAAAATATTGTGGGGATTTTTTTTGAATTCAAGTTTTCTAGTATGAAAGTTATCTGCCAAAACGCACGAAATAAAGCAGTCCAAAAGCGATAAATAGATGACTTAAATCTTCACGATTCAACCACAAATGAACATCTATTTTCAGAAGAAAGACAACTGCTGCTGGAAGCATAAACAAAACGCCAATTAAAATATGTTTGGCCTGCTCGTTTATCCCTTTAAAATACAGAATTGCGCTTCCAAGTCCACAAGCCAATAGCAAAGATGCTATGGTGTCAATTGCCACAACTAGAAAGTTCCAATTCCAATAAGCAAGCGCTAACACTAAAATAGATTTAAAGACAACAGCAGCGGCTAAAATGCGTTTGGTTCTAAGACCAAAATCAAACAAGTCAAACATCGCATAGGTCAAAAAACTCGTCGCAGCCACACCAAAAAACCAAGGTGTGATTTTGCCATAAAAGCCCCAATAATTCCAAAACAAGTGTGAAAGACCGCCAAAAAACGAGGCGAAGGCAAAAAACAAAAAGAATTGTCTAAAAAAGGTGACTTTAGGTCCAGTTACATACACGTAACCATAAATACAAGAAGATACCACTAGTAAATTCGTGACCATAGCCATGGGTTCTAATAAAGATAAACCCCAAAAACTAAATTCAATTTTTTCAATCATAACCAAATAAAAAAGGCGATCCGCAACTGGACCGCCTCTATAAAAAACTCAATACAATTATGCCTTTGGCTCTTCAGAATCTTCTGTTGTATCCTCAGCTTGATTTTCATCAGCCGGAGCATCTTCAACTGCAGCAACTTCTTTTGTATCAGCAGATTCAGTTTCAACAGATTCGGTTGATTCCGTAGTTTCTTCGGCTACCGCTGCAACATTTTCTTCAGCTGCATCTGTTGCTTTCTTCGCAGAACGAGAACGACGTGTAGTCTTTTTATCTTTCTTAGGCTCAGACAACATCAACTCGTTAAAGTCAACCAATTCAATCATACACATTTCTGCGTTGTCACCCAATCGGAAACCAGTCTTAATGATGCGTGTGTATCCGCCTGGACGGTCTGCGATTTTCGGAGCAATATCTCTGAACAATTCAGTAACCGTGTGCTTGTTTTGCAAGTAGCTGAAAACCTGACGACGAGAGTTAATCGTGTCATTTTTTGCTTTGGTCAAAAGAGGCTCAACGTATACACGAAGAGCTTTAGCTTTTGCCAAAGTGGTGTTTATTCTTTTATGTTCTAATAAAGAATTGGCCATGTTGGACAACATCGCTTTTCTGTGCGAGGCTGTTCTGCCCAAATGGTTCACTTTCTTACCGTGTCTCATGATAATTCAAATAAATAGTTCTTAATCTTTATCTAGCTTATATTTCGCAACATTCATTCCGAAATTCAATCCTTTAGAGTCAACCAGTTCTTCCAACTCAGTCAACGACTTCTTACCGAAGTTTCTAAACTTCAAGAGGTCGTTTTTATTGTAAGACACCAATTCGCCCAAAGTATCCACATCTGCTGCTTTCAAACAGTTCAATGCACGAACAGATAAGTCCATGTCAACCAAACGCGTTTTCAACAACTGACGCATGTGTAGCGACGACTCATCAAACTCTTCAGTATCAGATTTGATTTCAGAATCCAAAGTGATGCGTTCATCAGAGAACAACATGAAATGGTGAATCAAAATCTTAGCAGATTCCTGTAATGCATCTTTAGGAAGAATAGATCCATCAGTTTTGATTTCCAAAACCAATTTCTCATAATCCGTTTTTTGCTCAACACGATAGTTTTCCACATTGTACTTCACGTTCTTAATTGGAGTGAAAATAGAATCAATGAAAATGGTACCGAAAGGAACATTGGAGATTTTGTTCTCCTCAGCAGGTACATAACCACGACCTTTAATTACCGTAAGCTGCATATTCAACTTTACAGATGGGTCCATATTGCAAATCACCAATTCAGGGTTTAAAACCTGAAAAGAAGTTGCAAATTTTCCAATATCACCTGCTGTAAGCTGGTCTTGACCTGAAACAGAAACCATAACAGTTTCGGTATCCGTATCTTCGATTTGACGCTTGAAACGAACTTGTTTCAAATTCAAAACGATTTCAGTCATGTCTTCAATAACACCCTTAAGTGTAGAGAATTCATGATCTACGCCATCCACTTTAACAGAGGTAATTGCATACCCTTCAAGTGATGACAACAAAATTCTGCGCAATGCGTTACCGATTGTGATACCATATCCTGGCTCAAGCGGTCTGAATTCAAACTGACCCTCATGAGTGTCAGACTGAATCATGATAACCTTATCGGGTTTTTGAAAATCTAGTATAGCCATGTCTCTAGCTTAATTATTATTTAGAATACAATTCAACGATTAACTGCTCCTTGATGTTTTCAGGGATCATTTCACGATTTGGAACATTTACAACTGTTCCTGTTAAATCAGATGAATTCCATACCAACCAATCGTGATTAACACGAGTAGATGCAACACTGGAACCAATCGCCTCAAGTGATTTTGATTTTTCACGCACAGAAACTACGTCTCCAGAACGCAAAGTATATGATGGAATGTTTACAACACTACCATTTACAGAAATATGCTTGTGAGAAACCAATTGACGAGCAGCTCTACGCGATGGGGCAATACCCAAACGGTAAACTACATTATCCAATCTCAATTCACACAAAACCAAAAGGTTTTCACCAGTAATACCTTTCATTCTAGAAGCCTTCTCAAACAAATTTGAGAACTGACGCTCAAGAATTCCATACGTATACTTAGCTTTTTGCTTTTCAGCCAACTGAATTGCGTATTCCGACTGCTTACCTCTTCTTTTGTTAGGACCATGCTGTCCTGGAGGGTAATTTCTTCTGTCTAACGCCTTGTCTGGTCCGAAGATCGCTTCTTTGAATTTACGTGCAATCTTCGACTTGGGACCTGTATATCTTGCCATTGTTAAATGAATTGTGGGAACTGTGAATTAAGGTCTATTATCCTTCGACAGTATAAAATTCCCGGGTTAAAAACTAAAAATTATACTCTTCTTGTCTTAGGAGGACGACAGCCATTGTGTGGCATTGGGGTAACATCAATGATTTCCGTTACTTCGATACCTGAATTGTGCAATGCACGAATCGCGGACTCACGACCACCGCCTGGGCCTTTAACATAAACTTTTACTCTTCTAAGACCGTTTTCAAACGCTTCTTTCGAACAATCCTCAGCGGCTACTTGAGCAGCGTAAGGTGTGTTTTTCTTAGATCCTCTGAAGCCCATTTTCCCCGCAGAAGACCAAGAGATAACTTGACCAACATTGTTTGTAAGGGAAATGATGATGTTATTGAAGGTAGCTTGGATATGTGCTTGACCAAGCGCTTCAACTTTAACATTCTTTTTCTTCTTCTGATTTGACTTTGCCATATAACTACTTATTATTTAGTTGCTTTTTTCTTGTTCGCAACAGTCTTTCTCTTACCCTTGCGTGTACGTGAATTGTTTTTAGTGCGCTGACCACGTAATGGTAAACCAGCTCTGTGACGGATACCACGATTACAGCCAATATCCATCAATCGCTTGATATTCAATTGAACTTCTGAACGCAATGCACCTTCAACCTTAATCTCGTTCATTACATTTCTGATAGCTGCCAAATGATCATCGTTCCAATCCTGAACTTTGATGTTTTCGTCAACGTTCGCATCAGCCAAAATTTTCTTAGCCATGCTTGAACCAACACCATAGATGTAAGTAAGGCCGATAACGCCTCTTTTGTTTTTTGGTAAATCAATACCTGCAATTCTTGCCATATTTACTGAATTTTGAAGTATGAAGTAAGGAAGTAAGAAGTGAAAAATTAAGAAATTAGAAATTAAAATACTTAGGGCTTACTCATTCGAACTTCTAAGTTTTTAATTCTAATTTTATCTAATCATACTTCTAATTTCTTATTTCTCTTTTTTTAAGTTTAACCTTGTCTTTGTTTAAGCTTAGGATTTTTCTTGTTAATCACGTAAACTCTTCCTTTGCGCTTTACGATTTTACAATCTTCAGTGCGCTTTTTAACTGATGCTCTTGTTTTCATTTTTTTAATTATTTAATCAGACTACTATTTGTATCTGAACGAAATTCTACCTTTACTTAAATCATACGGAGACATTTCAACTTTCACTCTATCTCCAGGTAAAATTTTGATGTAATTCATCCTCATTTTTCCAGAAATATGAGCCGTGATTATGTGACCGTTTTCCAATTCAACTCGAAACATTGCATTTGACAATGCTTCAATGATTACGCCGTCTTGTTCTATTGATGATTGCTTAGCCATAAATTAGAATCCCGACATTTCGTTATCTGTTCTTCTACCTCTTACTTTAGTACCCTCCATCAAACCATCATAATGACGATTTAATAGGTAGCTCTCTATTTGCTGCAAAGTATCTAGAACAACCGCAACCATAATGAGCAAGGATGTCCCTCCGAAGAACATTGAAAAGCCATCAGTAACGCCTGCCAATTTAGCAAATGCTGGAACGATAGCAATTAAACCTAAGAAAATTGCTCCTGGCAGCGTGATTCTTGAAATCAACTCATCCAAATACGAGGCAGTTTCTTCTCCAGGTTTCACACCTGGAATAAAGCTGCCGTTCATTTTCATGTCTTCAGCCATTTGCTTAGGATTAATCATAATTGCAGTGTAGAAATAGGTGAACACCATAATCAACACGAACAATATAGCGTTGTATCCTAAACCAAATATATCACCTAGACCTAAAAATGTTGAACCGCCGTCTTCAGAAAGTGAACTCATCAACATGATCGGAACCGTCATAACCGCTTGTGCAAAAATAATTGGCATTACACCAGAGGCATTCACCTTAATAGGTAAATAATCTCTTACACCAGCTTCTGCAGCAGTTCCTCTCGATTGAACGATTCGTTTGGCAACACTAACAGGCACTTTTCTGACTCCCTGCACAATTAATACGGTAACCATCACAACAACCATAAACAATACAATCTCCATGATTATCATGATTGGGTTGCTTGATTTGCTCACAATTTCTTGTAGGAAAGCTGCTGGTAATCCTGCTAAGATACCTACTGTAATCAACAATGAAATACCGTTGCCCACACCACGATCGGTGATACGCTCTCCAATCCACATCGCAAACATGGTGCCGGCGATTAGAATCAAAGTACTTTGCACCCACCAAAACGGCGTATTGCTGATAATTGCATTGCTGTTTCCAACATATAGACCCAAGTAAGATGGAGCCTGAGCGGCACAAATCACAATAGTTAACCATCTTGTGATGTTATTCATCTTGTTGCGTCCACTTTCGCCTTCTTTTTGCATTTTTTGCACAGCAGGAACTGCCATACCCAAAAGTTGCATAATAATCGAAGCAGAAATGTATGGCATAATACCCAAAGCTAAAATAGAGGCATTACTGAATGCACCACCAGAGAACAAAGCTAATATATCAGCTAGTCCACCTTGTTTCGCATTTTTAGCAGCTTCCGCAAGAGCAAAAGTATCAACGCCTGGTAGCACGATAAAAGAACCTATTCTAAAAATTAGAATAAGCCCTAGTGTTACCAATATTCTATTTTTGAGTTCTTCAACCCTCCAAATGTTCCTTAGTGTCTCAAAAAATCGTTTCATGTTTCGAAAATAGTTGGCAAAATTAATTAAAGTTCTGTAACGCTACCACCTTTAGACTCAATATTTGTTTTTGCCGAAGCAGAAAACTTATGAGCTGTAACTTTTACGGCAGCATTCAATTCACCTCTTCCAAGAACTTTTACCAAGTCATTGCCAGAAGCCAAACCATTTTCGCTGTAAACGTCTAAGGTGAATTCAGTGATGTTTTTCTTGTCAACCAAATTTTGGATGACGTCCAAATTAATCACTTTATACTCTACACGATTGATATTCTTGAAACCAAATTTCGGAACACGACGCTGCAAAGGCATTTGTCCACCTTCAAATCCAATTTTAGATTTGTAACCAGAACGAGACTTTGCACCCTTGTGCCCACGTGTCGAGGTACCACCGTGACCGGATCCTTGACCTCTCGCAATTCGCTTCTCTTTTTTTACTGAACCACTTGCGGGCTTTAAATTATTCAAATTCATTATTTCTAAACTTATAAGGTTTAATCAATTACTTCTAACAAGTGCTGAATCTTCTTGATCATGCCAAGAATTTGAGGAGTTGCCTCTTTTTCAACAATCTGATTTATTCTTCTCAAACCAAGTGCTTGCACTGTAGCTTTTTGACGAGCCGGACGTTTGATTACACTTCTAACTAATTTATATTTTACTGTAGCCATAATTCAAATATTATCCGTTAAACACTTTATCCAAAGACACTCTTCTCTGCTTAGCGACAGCTACTGCATCGCGCATGTTTTCCAAGGCTACGAAAGTTGCTTTCACCACGTTGTGTGGATTTGACGAACCTTGCGACTTTGCCAATACATTGTGCACACCAACACTTTCAAGAACAGCGCGCATCGCACCACCGGCGATTACACCTGTACCATCTGTTGCAGGCTTCAAAAGAACGCGAGCTCCAGAGAACTTACCCTTTTGAGTGTGCGGAACTGTACCTTTACGAATTGGAACCTCAATAAGGTTCTTTTTCGCATCATCAATAGCTTTTTGGATTGCTTCTGTAACTTCTTTGGCTTTACCAAGGCCATGCCCCACTACCCCATTCTCATTTCCAACCACTACGATTGCTGAGAAAGAGAAAGTACGACCACCTTTTGTAACCTTAGTTACACGATTCACGGCAACGAGTTTATCCTTCAACTCCATGTCTACCGCTTTTACACTGCTTACTTTACCTGACATAATTTCTTAAAATTTAAGTCCTACTTCGCGTGCAGCGTCAGCAAGCGATTTAACACGACCATGATACAAATACCCATTTCTATCGAAAACCACACGCTCAACACCGGCCGCCATAGCTTTTTCAGCTACTTCTTTACCGACCATTTTCGCTTGATCAATTTTCGGAACACTCTGTGCACCATCATTCTTCAATGAAGAAGCAGACACCAAGGTCACCCCTCTCACGTCATCGATGATTTGTGCATAAATTTGCTTATTACTGCGATAAACTGTCAGTCTCGGAACATCAGCATTACCTGATACGTTCTTACGAATTCTGCGCTTAATTTTCGCTCTTCTTATTTCTTTACTGAATGCCATAACCTACTTATTTTTTACCTGCAGATTTACCAGCTTTTCTTCTGATCTGCTCACCTTTAAACTTAATACCTTTTCCTTTGTATGGTTCTGGTTTGCGGAAAGAACGAATTTTCGCTGCAACTTGACCAATAAGTTGTTTGTCATGAGATTCTAAAACGATTAGAGGCGGTTGACCTTTCACCGTTTCAGTACTCAATTTAACTTCTTTCGGCACTTCCAACAGAATTGGGTGAGAGTAACCAACAGACAGTTCTAAAACTTGTCCGTTTGCATTAGCACGGTAACCAACACCAACAACTTCCATTTCTTTCTTGAACCCTTCCGATACACCAACAATCATATTGTTGATTAATGCTCTGTACAAACCATGTTTTGAACGATGGTCCGGAGCGTCCGATTCGCGGGTTAAAGTAATGATTCCATCTTCTAGAGAAAAAGACACACAAGAATCCAATTCTTGTTTCAATTCTCCTTTAGATCCTTTAACAGTAACCAAGTTACCGTCAATCTTTACCTCCACACCACTCGGGATTGTAATTGGATTTTTTCCTATCCTTGACATAAGCCGTTATTGTGTATAAATTAATAAACGTAACATACTACCTCACCACCAACATTCTCTTTACGAGCTTCTTTGTCGGTAATCAAACCTTTAGAAGTAGAAATCATAGCGATTCCTAAACCGTTCAATACGCGAGGCAATTCAGTTGCATTACAATATTTACGAAGACCTGGTTTAGAAATACGATCGATTCTTGTAATCGCATTTTTATTGGTCACAGCGTCATAGCGCAATGCAATTTTAATTTTACCTTGTTTCCCATCCTCTTCAAAACGGAAATTGTCAATGTATCCTTTGTCAAAAAGGATTTTTGTCATTTCACGCTTCATGTTAGATGCAGGAATTTCTACTACTTTGTGATTTGCTCTTACCGCGTTTCTAATACGCGTAAGAAAATCAGCTATTGGATCTGTATACATATCTCCTAAAATTATTTTACCAACTTGATTTTTTAATCCCTGGTATTTTACCAGCCAAAGCCATCTCACGGAAAGTTACTCTCGAAAGACCGAATTGTCTCATATACCCTCTTGGTCGACCAGTCAATTTACATCGGTTGTGCAAACGAACTTTTGACGAGTTCGCTGGCAACTTTTGTAAACCTTCCCAATCTCCAGCTTCTTTCAAAGCTACACGTTTAGCAGCATATTTAGCTACCATTTTTTCACGTTTGCGCTCACGCGCTTTCATTGATTCTTTTGCCATCTTAATTCTTATTTAGTGAATGGAAAACCAAACGCGTCCAACAATGCTTTTGCTTCTTCATCTGTTTCTGCATTGGTTACAAACGTGATGTCCATACCCATGATGCGGCTAACCTTATCGATATCAATTTCAGGGAAAATGATGTGTTCTTTAACGCCCATGTTGAAATTCCCACGACCATCAAAACCTTTGGCACTTACGCCTCTAAAGTCACGAGTTCTAGGAAGAGCAACAGATAGAAGTCTATCAAAAAACTCATACATTTTATCACCACGCAAAGTTACCTTCGTTCCAATCGGCATTCCTTTTCTCAATTTGAAATTAGAAATATCCTTTTTGGAATTTGTTGCAATAGCGCGCTGACCAGTAATCGTTGTCATATCTTGAACAGCGGAGTCAATTAACTTCTTATCTCCAACTGCGTCACCAATGCCTTGGCTAATAACAATTTTTTGCAATCTCGGAACACTCATAACTGATTTGTATCCGAATTTTTCAGATAAAGTAGAAACAACTTCGTTTCTATACTTTACTTTTAATCTAGGTTGATAGTTCATTACTTGATCTCCTCTCCAGTCTTTTTAGAATAACGTACCAAATTACCTTTTGCATCTTCACGACGACCAATACGTGTTGGCTTATCGTTTACTAATAGCATTAGGTTCGACAAATGAATTGCAGCTTCTCTATCCTCAATACTACCTTGAGGACTAGCAGCGCTTGGCTTGATGTGCTTTTTAACCAAATTCACACCTTCAACGATGGCGCGATTTTTATTTCGGTCAATAGACACAACTTTCCCTTTTTCTCCACGAGATTCACCGCTCATTACCTGAACCATGTCTCCAACTTTTACATGTAATTTCTTTTGCATGATTCAAATTATTAGAGCACCTCAGGTGCAAGTGAAACAATTTTCATGAAGTTGTTCTCGCGCAATTCACGAGCCACAGGTCCAAAAATACGAGTACCTCTCATCTCACCTGCAGCATTCAAAAGAACAACTGCATTATCATCGAATCGGATATACGATCCATCTGGACGACGTACTTCTTTTCTTGTACGAACAACCACCGCCTTTGCAACGCTACCTTTTTTCACGTTCCCAGAGGGCGATGCACTCTTTACAGAGACAACTATTTTGTCGCCTACAGAAGCATATCTTCTTTTCGTACCACCAAGTACTCGAATACATAATACTTCTTTGGCGCCACTGTTATCTGCTACTGCCAATCTTGATTCTTGTTGTATCATCGCTACAAACTATTTAGCTCTTTCAATAATTTCAACCAATCTCCAGTTTTTTGTCTTCGACAAAGGTCTGGTCTCCATGATGCGGACAGTATCGCCGATACCTACTTCATTTTTTTCATCATGGGCCACAAACTTGGTTGTTTTGTTAACAAACTTACCGTATTTCGGGTGCTTCACTTTACGGGCAACAGCAACGACAATTGACTTGTCCATTTTATTGCTAGTAACAACACCGATACGCTCTTTTCTTAAATTACGATCTTCCATTGTAATCTTGTTTAAAGGCTTACGCCGTTTTTAATCTTTTAGAAAGTTCAGTGCTCAAACGAGCTACATTCTTTCTTGCATTACGAATGACCATTGGATTTTCCATAGGAGCGATTTTATGATTCAACTTCATTTTATAAAGTTGCTCTTTAAAATCAGACAAACGCTCGCGAACATCTTCCAACGACAATTTCGATATTTCTTCCTGCTTCATAATTCTTCTTATTTAGTTGGAATAACGTAGTCATTTCGTACTACAAATTTACACTTAACTGGAAGCTTTTGAGCGGCCAAACGCATAGCTTCTTTTGCGATTTCATACGGAACACCGTCTGATTCGAACATGATTCTTCCTGGCTTAACCACGGCAACCCAATGGCTAGGAGCACCTTTACCTTTACCCATCCTTACTTCGGCTGGTTTAGAGGTAATTGGTTTGTCTGGGAAAATTCGAATCCACACTTTTCCTTCACGTTTCATAAAACGTGTAACTGCAATACGCGAAGCTTCTATTTGACGTGATGTAATCCATCCCGCTTCTAAAGACTTCAAGCCAAAAGATCCAAATGCGATGGTGCTTCCACGATGAGCTTCACCACGATTTCTTCCCTTATGTGCTTTTCTGAACTTAGTTCTTTTTGGTTGTAACATAATCCGAATTTTATTGGATTAAAAATCAATTAATTTTTCTTTCTACGACCTCCACCCATAGCAGGTTTTCTATCTCTTCCCGCTGGAGGTGCACCTTCTTTTTTAGCTGCCATTCCAATGTTTGGAGACAAGTCGCGTTTACCATAAACTTCACCTTTACAAATCCATACCTTGATACCGATACGACCGTAAGTAGTGTGAGCTTCGGCTGTTGCGTAATCAATGTCTGCGCGGAATGTATGCAAAGGAGTTCGACCATCCTTAAACATTTCATCGCGAGCCATTTCAGCACCGTTAAGACGACCAGCGATTTTCACCTTGATCCCTTCGGCACCCATACGCATGGTAGAGGCGATTGCCATTTTGATTGCACGTCTGAAAGAAATTCGTGCTTCAATTTGGCGTGCAATTCCATCTGCAACCAAATTAGCATCTAGTTCTGGACGCTTAATTTCAAAGATGTTTATTTGAACATCCTTTTTAGTAAGCTTCTTCAACTCTTCTTTCAACTTGTCAACTTCTTGACCACCTTTACCTATAATTACACCTGGACGCGCTGTGTTGATAGTAACGGTAATCAACTTCAACGTACGTTCGATGATAATTTGAGAAATACTAGCACGAGATAAACGTGCACGAAGGTATCTGCGGATATTATAATCCTCTAGGATTTTGTCACCGTAATTCTTACCTCCATACCAGTTAGATTCCCATCCTCTGATGTAACCTAATCTATTTCCAATTGGATTTGCCTTTTGTCCCATGCTCTTACTTATTAATTTCGTCAACAATAATTGTAACGTGATTTGAACGTTTTCTGATTCGGTGCGCACGCCCTTGAGGTGCAGCTTGAATACGTTTGATCATTCCACCATCACATACCATAACTGATTTTACAAACAATTCAGCCTCATCAATCGACTTATCTTCATTTTTCTGTTCCCAATTATTGATAGCAGAAAGGAGTAGTTTCTCCAATCTTGGTGCGCCATCTTTTGCATTGTGCTTCAAAATGTTCAATGCCTTGTTCACTTCCACACCTCTCACCAAATCTGCAACCAAGCGCATTTTACGAGGAGAAATCGGACAATTGTTGAGCTTGGCAAAAGCAATTTGCTTTAACTCTTCCTTGCGGTTATCCGCAACTATTCTTTTTCTAGAGCCCATTATTACTAATTTTTATTATCTCTTTTTATTCTTTTTATCGGCACCGTGACCTCTAAAATTTCTTGTTGGTGCAAATTCACCTAACTTGTGACCTACCATATTTTCTGTTACAAACACAGGAATAAACTTATTGCCATTATGAACAGCGAAAGTAAGTCCAATAAAGTCCGGCGTAATGGTGGATGCTCTTGACCAAGTTTTGATAACATTTTTGCTACCAGACTCTTGAGCTGCATCAACACGCATAGCCAATTTGTAATGTACGAACGGTGGTTTTTTTAACGAACGACTCATATGCTATTATTTCTTTCTTTTTTCAACAATTAACCTACTAGACGACTTCTTCTTGCTACGTGTCTTAAAGCCTTTAGACGGCATACCGTTGCGCGATCTTGGGTGACCACCAGAAGAACGACCTTCACCACCACCCATTGGGTGATCGACTGGGTTCATAACCACACCACGTACACGTGGACGACGACCCAACCATCTAGTTCTACCTGCTTTACCAGAGCGAACCAAGCTATGTTCTGAATTTGAAACAGCACCAATAGTTGCTTTACAAGTTGTCAAAATCATACGTGTTTCACCGGATGGCAATTTCACTGTAGCATACTTACCGTCGCGAGCAGCCAATTGAGCATATGTTCCAGCTCCTCTAGCAATTGAAGCGCCTTGTCCGGGGTTCAATTCAACATTGTGAATTACAGTTCCCAAAGGAATATCCGAAAGGAACATTGTGTTTCCAACTTCAGGAGCAACTCCTTTACCAGAAACTACCGTATCTCCCACTTTCAGTCCTTCTGGAGCAATGATGTAGCTCTTTTCACCGTCAACGTAGTACAACAATGCGATACGTGCAGTACGGTTTGGATCATACTCAATTGCTTTTACTGTAGCCGGAACACCGTCTTTGGTTCTTTTAAAATCAACAAAACGATAACGTTGTTTGTGACCACCACCGATGTAACGCATAGTCATACGACCATCGTTATTTCTACCACCTGACTTCTTTTTACCAAACAACAAGCTTTTTTCCGGCTTTTTTGCTGTGATATCAGAGAAGTCACTGTTTATTTTATGTCTTTGCCCAGGTGTTGTAGGCTTAAATTTACGAAGACCCATTTCTTTAAATCTTATACGTTAGTAAATAAATCTATGGTTTCGCCCGCCGCAACCGTAACGATTGCTTTTTTCCATACACCATTGCGTTGTGTTACAATACCCTTATTGGTGTATTTCATTGATGGCTTACCACCGCCATAATTCATAGTATGAACAGAAACGATGTTCACTCCATACATTTTTTCGACGGCTTTTTTAATTTCAATCTTATTTGCCTTTCTATCAACAACAAATGAAAAACGGTTGTTATTCTCGCTATTCAAAGTCGCTTTCTCTGTGATGATCGGTCTTTTAATTACACTCTCCATGACAATTAATTTAGTGTCTTTTCGATTAATTCAATTGACCCTGCAGCCAAAACCAATTTACTTGCATTCATGATATCGTAAGTATTCAAAGAATCAGCGCTAACCACTTTTGCTTTTTGCAAGTTACGAGCAGACAAATGAACATTGCCATTTGTACCAGCTGTTACCAACAATACTTTATCATTATCCAATTTCAAGTTATTCAAAACCTCAACGAAATTTTTTGTCTTTGGTGCGTCGAAATTCAAGTCTTCAAGAACAACGATGTTGTCGTTAGAAGCCTTGTAGCTCAAAGCTGATTTACGCGCCAAACGCTTTAATTTCGTATTCAATTTTATCGTGTAGTCGCGTGGTTCAGGTCCAAAAATTCTACCTCCACCTACACGAGTACCAGATTTAACACTACCTGCACGAGCTCCACCAGTACCTTTTTGTTTTTTCAACTTACGCGTACTACCAGAGATTTCATTTCGCTGCTTAGATTTGTGAGTACCTTGTCGTTGAGCAGCAAGATACGCTTTCACGTCCATATAGATAGCGTGATCGTTTGGTGTGATACCAAACACATCTTCGGATAGCACCGCCGACTTCGACGTCGCTTTCCCTTTTGCATCAACAATCTTTAGTTCCATTTCTTTACAATTACAATTGAACCCTTAGGTCCTGGCACAGAACCTTTAATAACTAACAAATTCTTATCACCCAAAACTTTCAATACTTGTAAGTTAGCAATTGTAACTTTAGCATTTCCCATTTGGCCTGCCATACGCGTGCCTTTAAAAACACGAGCAGGATAAGAACATGCACCGATTGAACCTGGTGCGCGAAGGCGGTTGTGTTGACCGTGAGTAGCTTGACCCACA
>Ga0169931_10006970_pt1 | contig 16885 bp, 14 predicted proteins | sample Kivu_15m_20L_FD_129675 | JGI IMG/M metagenome (GOLD analysis project Ga0169931, IMG submission 129675) | Freshwater microbial communities from Lake Kivu, Western Province, Rwanda to study Microbial Dark Matter (Phase II) - Kivu_15m_20L... | ecosystem: Environmental > Aquatic > Freshwater > Lake...
AGGGCACCGTGCCCGAGCGCCGACGTTTCTGCCAGGCGGGTAGGCCATGACCGCTATCGTGACTGATGAGCTCCAGCCGCAAATGCCTTACGGGCCGCGATTTATAATGCGGTAGCCCTGGGGATGACCCTCGGCATGGGCAAACGATCGATCGGATCTAATGCTCAAGCCAGCGCACGCGCTCGTCCTGACAGGCAATCCAGAGCCTCGTGTTGGAGAAGGCAAAGTCGCGCTGGGGACACCCAGGTTGAAATCCCCGCCAGGTGATCCCACCGTCGCTCGACAGATAGCCGAGATTGTTTCTGACGCGGCCGATCGCAATCAGGTTGGGGTTGGAGAGCGAGTGTCGCACCAGCATTTCGCTGGTCGGCTCGAGAGGGTTTCCCTGGGTGCGGAGCGTGAATGTCGTGCCATTGGTTGAGAAGGCGATGCGACCGGTTCTCGACAAGATGCGCAGTTCATAGCTGCTCGCATCGAGCTTTGCGAGATCGACCGCGGCAACGTCCTGAAATGGAAGTGCCGCTGCCATGTTTACGTTGGTCTCATCACTCCAGTTGAACTTCCACAAGATGCCCGTGTTCGACTCAACGTAGAACATCTCATCGGAGTTCCACGGACTCACGTGGGCTTCGGCGCTGGGGTACCAGACAAACCAGTTTGACGGAGCGCCACTGATCGGCTTGTGGGTCACCGTCGTAAGTCCGTTGGTCGTCCGACTCGCGCGACCCCAGCCGAGCGACATGAAGATCCGTGGGTCAGCCTTGGACAGGCCTGACACAGATGCCCAGCTGTACCACCCGGTCGAGCTTCCGGATTGCTTCAGTGTCGTCTCAAATGCATCGTTCGTGAAATAGATGTCCTGGACATACATGCTGTTCGAGTTGTCGATGTGCAGATAGACGTTGTTTACGTTGTCCGGATTCATCTGAAGCTTTCCGGACGTGCGGTAGTGGGATTCGAGGGCGATGAGTGGGCTCGCCGTGAATGTGGCACCTTCATCGGTTGATCTTCGAACGCGGTCGTAATCAAGGACATACAAGGCGTTGCCGCGCGCTGCGACCGCGGGTGAGCGCGGCGAAAGCGTGGGTTCTGCGACGACGAGCTCAGAGAAGGTCGTTCCGCCGTCGCGACTCAGCAGCAACCTTGAATTGCTGAGCACCCCGACTGAGGTGCCCTCGGTTCGGATCTCCGGGTCGGCCCCGCGGGGAATCAATGTGAATTCCGCCACATCGGTCCATGTCGGAGTCGTCGCGGTGATGGTCGTCGAACTCTGAATTTTGACATGGGGTGATTGCGTGTCGAAGCGCCATGCCCTGCCCGTCGCATCGATGGCGTTGACGGCCTTCACGCTGCTTGAGGTCCACGTCACTCCGCCGTTGGTGCTGAACTGACCCGACGTGCCGCCAAACCAGAATCCCTGCTGGGTTGGGTGGGGGATCAGCTTGTTCGTATAGGAAAAGGGAGTACCTGACGCAATGCGGGTTGTTCCGTTGAGCACAAACCCGTCGAGCGTGGACGGAATTGTACTGCCCGTGACCGTCAGCATCCGGGATGGATTGAACGGGTCGATCGCGCTGGAGTGAAACAATGCCCGGTTGTCATTTATCTTGGTCCACGTCGCGCCAGCATTGTCAGAGAACGAGTAATCCTCGTAGTTGAACGAGTACAACCGACCGGTCGCGGTGATGTGAAAGTAATCGTTGCTTCGGTACGCGCGCTCGTGCGACTCAGATCAACCCTGATTTTGTCGTCGTTGCGGCACGTAGATGCTGGAGCTGCTTGTCCCAGGCGCGCAGTTGCCTGCACACCCACGCATTTAGAAGTCGCACCTTGCCGCGTTCGTCGAGATGAAAAATCTCGGGTGAGAGGAGTTTTCTCGCGCGCGCCGTCAGGGCCTGGAGCGAGATCGCTGCACTCACGGAGATGTTGAGGCTTTCGACCATGCCGTACATCGGAATCGTGAACTCAAAATCAAGGTGCGGTTTCCATTCATCTGCGACGCCGAGTTTCTCGTTGCCGAACAGGACGGCAATTGGCTGATCGAGGGGAATTTCATCGAGTGTTCGCACGCCGCTGCGCGGTGGTACTCCGGCAGCGAGGCGAAATCCAGACGTCTTGAGCCAGTCGACGGACTCGGCGATGCTGTTTCTTCGATTGAGACGCAGCCAGCCGGCGACCCCGCGGGCAACGGTCGATGGCGAAAACTTTTCGCGATGACAGACTAGATCGACGTCCGACAGACCAAACGCCTCGGCTGACCTGAGGCAGGCCGAAACGTTGTGCGGATGATGCGTGTCCTGCATGACGAGACGCACGAAGCCAGTGCGCTCGGCGACGGCAGCCAGCATGCGCTCGCGCCGTTCAGTGGTCAGCTGCGGCGAGAGAAGCTTCCACGCATCCGGTGGATAACGATCGTGATCGTCCACGAACACGTCCTCGAAAGACGCAGAGATTGGCGGAATCTGTGGCGATGTCACGGCGTCACGGAGCGCACGGTAGTTTCACTGCCGCGCCCGTCTCCGGCAAGGAGTGCGTCGGCTGCCTTCTGCTCGGCCTCGAGAAACGCCTCGGTTGGCGGTTCTGATCCAGCGGAATCGGCCTCGCGTCCACCTGGTGCTGCATCTCCGGTGGCGAAGTCCGCAGCCTCGTCCACAAGGCGCGCGCCGATCGCCTCGAGCGCCTGCCCGACAAGCGGACCAATCGACTGCGGCAGGCTGGCACGAGGACCCGCACTTGCGCCGCGGCGGCGGTCGCGACCTTGCGTCAGAATCCATTCCGAGAATTTGCGCAGGGCAACTTCCCAGTTGCGTGAGCGCTCGTCAGCCATCTCGCGCAGGCCGCGCATGCTCGTGTAGAGGCGATCGTATTGCATGAGTCTGCGCCGCAGCTGGCGGATCTCGTCTGGCCGCGGCATGTCCTTCATGCGCCGCTCAAGATCGAGCGCACGCTTCTCACTCAGCTCAAGGCGATCGCGTGCGTCGCGCAGCTGGCCGCGCAGTTCTTCAAGTTGTTTTGCCGCCTTGTCGTCGCGTTTGGCATTGAGTGTGTCGAGCTTCGCTGCGAGCTCGTTGCGCTCGGTGTCGAGTGCGGCCTTGCGCTCAGCCTCGAGTTCGAGCTGCCGGAGCAGGTGGCCCTTCTGCAGCTCGAGCTTGTCGCGCACAATGCGCAATTCATTGTCCTTCGACTCAAACTGCTGCAGCCAGCTCGCCGCCTTGGCGCGTGCGCCCTCGAGCTCGGTACGCAGGTTCGTCTCCGTGCGTTGTGTCTCCGCGCTGGAGACGCGGATGGCGGTGAGATCGTCTTCCATCTGGGCGGTGCGCGATCGCTGCTCCTCGTAGCGGTTCGCGCCCTCAACCAGCAGTGCGTAGAGGGATGACGTTCGCCGGTAGTAAAAGATCGCCAGTCCTCCACCGAGGCCCGCGAAGACGACCAGTATGAGCGTTGTAAGCGACATTGCGTGCCTCGCAGAGGACCCTCGCCATGGTGCGCGTGGGTGGGATCAGGGATTGAAGGCAGAACTCGAACGGTTTTTGAGCTTCTACCAAAGTAGTTGACCCCATGCCGGTTGGCAATCCCTCCCGGTGATCCCGGAGGCCGCACCCCTCAGGGGGCGCGTGGTGACGGAATCTGCTGGGATTTTCAGTCAGCAACGATGATGTCCCGCTGGATCCCGAGCTTTTTCATCAGTCGATGCAGATAGGCGCGTTCGAGGCACATCAGTCTGGCCGCTTCGCTCACATTGCCCTTCGCATGGCGCAGAACGAACTTCACAAACTCCCGGCCGGCCTGATCATGGAAGTCCTCCCACGTCAGAATGTTGCAGGCGAACGCGAAGGCCGGGGCGTCCGCGCCGGTGGTCGATGTTGGTGATGTGGTTGAAAGTTGAGCGCCGCCGGCTCGGGATGCAGATGGAGCGCCGCTCGCGGCGTGGGGTGTCCCGTGCTGAGGCTGCGGATCATTGGACAGAGAGGTTGCCAGTTCCTCGATGTGTTCGATGACTGGATCTTCGCTGAGAATTGCCGTGCGCTCGATCATGTTGCGCAGTTCGCGGATGTTGCCCGGCCAGCGCCATGCCGAGAACTGGGCGAGTGCCGTTGCGCCGAAGGTCTTGACCCCCAGTGAATGCTCCTCACACGCCTCGCGCAGGAAATTCATCGCCAGCAGTGGGATGTCGGACGCCCGTTCGCGCAGTGGTGGTGTCGTGATGGTCACGACGTTGAGTCGGTAGTACAGGTCCTCGCGAAACTCTCCGCCCTGAATCATCTCGGGGAGGTTGCGGTTGGTGGCGGCGATCAGGCGCACGTCGACCTGGATCGTTTTTTCGCCACCGACCCGGTTGATCTCACCGTTCTGCAAGACGCGCAGGAGCTTGGACTGCAGATCGAGCGAAAGCTCACCAATCTCGTCGAGGAAGAGCGTCCCGCCGCTGGCCCGTTCGAACACGCCGAGACGCTGCCGCTGCGCACCGGTGAAAGCTCCCTTTTCATGTCCGAAGAGCTCACTCTCGATGAGACCGGCAGGAATCGCTGCGCAGTTCACCTTGATGATCGGCTTTTCGGAGCGCGTGGAGGCGCGATGAATGGCCCGGGCGACAAGCTCCTTGCCGGTGCCGCTTTCACCAACGATGAGGACCCGTCCGGAGGTTGGGCCAACGCGGCGAACGAGCTGCATCACTTCCTTGATCTTCGGATGATCCCCGATCAGTTCCTGTCCGCGGAGCACCTTTCGCTGCAGATCCTCGCGCTCGGCGGCGAGTTTGTTGAATTCGAGGCAGCGCGCGACGCTGACGATGATGCGCTCTGGTGAGAACGGCTTTTCGACGAAGTCAAAGGCGCCCATCTGGGTTGCCTTGAAGGCATCACTGACTGTTCCCTCACCGGAGATCATGATCACGCGGCTGGCCAGCCCGGCGGCCGAAAGACGGGCGAGAATGTCGAGTCCCGATCCATCCGGAAGCCTGATGTCGAGCAGGATCACATGCCATGGAAAACTCTCAGGATGTCCGTCTGCCGGCGGGGATTCACCAGCCGCGCGCTGCGGAAGGACACCGAGTTTTTCGATGCCACTGCGTGCGGTTTCAGCCTCGAAAATCTGCGCCCCTTCGCTCTCGAGGGCCATGCGCAGCGTGATGCGGATATTGCGGTGGTCGTCGATGAGGAGCACGCGTCTGCCGCGGATGACCGACGACGGCGGAGCCGGATGAGTTGCCGGAGACTTGTCCACGTTGCTTTCTTCGCGGGTCATGGTTCTCTTCTCTTCTGTGTGGTTCAGACTCGTAGTTGGATCGTGAAACGCGTGCGTCCCGGTTCGCTCTCGACGGAGATCGTACCGCCATGGTCGATGACAATCTTCTGACAAATCGCAAGCCCAAGCCCCATGCCCGGTGAAGGGCCAGTATGCTTGGTTGTTACATAGGCTTCAAACAGCCGTGCGCGAATTTCTTCTGGAATCCCCGGACCATTGTCCTCGACCTCGATGCGCGCGGTGCGGCTGTTCGTCTGGGCAATGCGCAGCGTGACCGTTGAAGCGCCAGATCCAGCGGCAGTGGCTTCGACCGCGTTCTTGATGAGGTTTATCAAGACCTGGCGCAGAAGATGGTCGTCGACCCGGACGACGAGTTTGGCAAACTTTCCCGGTTGAAAACGAATTTCAGTGGAGGTGTGCGCGGCGCGTTCGAGTTCGACGATCTGACGGCCGAGTTCGACGAGATCGACGGGAGCAAGCACGGGCTCGGGCAGACTCGCAAACGACGAGAAGCTGTCGACCATGCGTCGGAGGCTGGTGACCTCCTCGCTCACGATCGTGTGCGCGTCAGTGAGCAGTCGCGAGAACTCCGCGTCGTCCCCCTGATAGCGGCGCGCCAGCTGGGAAACCATCATCTGAATCGGAGTCAGCGGATTTTTGATCTCGTGCGCGAGCTTGCGCGCCATGACCTGCCACGACGCAATTTTTTCGAGATAGAGTGTGCGCGCCCGATTGGCGGCCACGTCATCGGCCATCCGATTGAAGTGCTCGGTGATGAGCCGCAGCTCTCCCCGCCAGTTCTTGTCGAAGCGAAACTTGGCGTCGTCTTCCGCCCAGGTGGCAAACCCCTTCGTCAGAGCGGACAGCCGACCGCGAAAGCTTCGTGCAAACCACGTCAGCGCGAGGACCAGCAGGGCAAATGCGGAAAGTGCGATGTAGCTCTGTAGTTTGAGTTGTTCAGCCAGCACCCGCTCGTGCATGGCCATGCCGATCAACTGATAGCGTTTGCGGACGTCCTCGACCCGGCTGAAGTCAGCGAACAGTTCACCCGGCGGCAGCTCGACCAGTTTCGGACCAACCCGGAGATGACTGCGGTCGAGCCAATTCAGCTCCGGATCAGGAACGTTCCCTGCTGTGTCTGCAGAAGGCAGCTGCTCGCTTGACGAGTCGCCCTGATAGTCAACGATCTTGAGTCCGGCCAGATCACCGAGATCGCTGGCGCCCGCGCCGACGAGCCACTGGCGCAGGGTTTCGTCATCGAGGGTGGGTCGTCCGGCGGAGGACAAGCGCCATTGCATGAGACGAGGACGAAGTCGTTCGACGAGCAGAGCCTGGCGTGCGGAATGCAGCTGGCGCAGATTGTCGGCACTTGATTCAAGGACCTGTTCAACTTCCGGAAGATGCGTCGTGCGCGCAACGCCGGTGAGAAAGCTCCAGGCGAAATGTCCGCTGACAGCGAGGGCCAGGGCCACGATGACAACCGCAGCGAGCGACACGCGGAGAATCCATGACTCACGCCAGCGGATCCGTCCGCTCGGTTGGGCAGAGTCAATCGGTCCTTGCGGGGTTGAACTCGGACTTTTTCCGGAATCGGGTCCGGGCTCCATGTTCCTTTCCATCAACGTTGCCCCTTACGTTGCCGAGCGGGGCGTGCGTCAACGAGGCGCTGCGCGGCGTCGTCCGAACCGGGAAAACGCTGGCCAGAGACTTTGGGTGGTGGCGTGAGCGGAATGCGCAGCGTGACGATCTCGCTGAGCGAGAGCTCACCAAGCATGTGCGAGAAGAGGTTCTGGATCACGCCGGTTTGCTGCCGTACGAGCCACTCTTTTGCGCGTGCCGCTTCTTCCGGGGATGCCTGCTTCACGCGCATGCGAGCCGTCAGCACGCCGCCCGCACGCAGCGATGTGGGCAGGGTGGCAGCATCGAGACGCACCGTGAGACACTGCTCCGCAAGAACCGGGAATTCTCTCGCCGTCTGCGTGTTCTCGCCCTGTCCATTCAGTCCGAGAATCTCGTAGCGCTCCTCCCAGGTATCGAACTTCACGCTGCACGCGATTTGCTGGAGTTGGGTTTCGGTTCCGTCTGGGGTTTCACGCCACATCACGACGAGTTCCGTGAACGTCGAAAAACCTGAGTCGATCATGCTGCGTTGTTTTGCGCTGATCGCCTGCCCGAGATCAGCCGTCCAGACGTGGTCCTCGCCACGGGTTGGTTGGCTCCAGCCAGGACCCTTCGCTGCTTTTGGCAGACCCGAGCCAGGAGTGGGTGTGGATGCCGGGACTGGAGCCGGTGCCCTCGCAGGGACGGGCTTTGCCCAAATGACGGGTGCGGCCAGAGTGAGGGAGGCCGCGAGCATCAGTGCGGCACTGCGGATCAACGTGCGGATGAACCAGGTGCGGCACGTCACGGGGCGCCCCCAGTTTGCGATCGGCGCGACGGTTCGCGGACTTGATCCGGCAACTCGTCACCGGCGTCTGTCGCCTCGCGAATCAGCTCGTCTGGCGAGCGCGTGATCTGGAGGCCGAGCTCGGCAATGAATCCGGAGCTGTGGTAGCGCAGGCCGATGATCGCCGCCGAGCCCGTGAGTTCGGTCGTTCCGGCACGATCAAAGCCACCGCGGGCGCGCACAAAAATCGCCGCCTGATCGCCATCTGATTCGGCCGGGTTGGACAGGGGAATGTCGAATCGCGTCTCGCCGCGAACGGAAGACGCGTCAATGCCGACCCCAAGGGCGGAAACATCTGTGGTCCAGGCGGTTTTGCCAAACAGGGAGAGTGTGCCAGCCAGACGCATCTCGAGCGTTGAGCGTTTGGTCTCAATCGGATCCAGAAGCAGCGACGCGGCGGCAAGCCAGCCCGGCGAGGGCACGAACGTGCGCAGGCGCGATTCCTTGAACCATGCGAGCCTCGGACCGGTGACAACCTCAGGAAAATTCGGCACGGCAAAGCGTGGCTTGCGGTTGACGTAGGCCGCCATCCCGTACTGAATCTCGCCATTGGCATCGAGGCTTCGCGACCACATGCCGTGCGCGCGGCCGCCAAAACCCTGGGAGTTGAGGAAACGTTTCGCGACGTCAACGCCGAGGAGTTCCGCGTCAAACTGCACGCCCTCGTCCGTGAAGCGCGGCATGCCCCAAGCCGCGCGTCCCTCGCGCACGACACCCGTGGCATCGATGTCGGCCATGAGGGCGCCACGATGCTGCATGGTGAAAAGATTTCGCCCGAGGAGACTGAGACGATAGCCGCGCGGCGGACCGTCGGCGTCAACGGCCGCGGCCGCGCGTTCACCAATGGTCACGCCAAACTCACCACCGAGCGCCCAGTCGGTCAGGACGGAATTATCATCCTCAAGCTCGACAACAAGTCGCGCGAGTCCTGGAGCCGTGCCGCGCCGCATCACCAGAATGACCGAGCGGAATAGCCCTGTGCCAATCAGGCGCGAGCGTGTCTCCATGACCGTTGCATCGTCGAGCGTGAGCCCGGCCCGCAGGCCGAATTCGGACTCCAGCGTGGCCTTGGAGATGCGTGATGATCCCGAAACGTCGAGGGTTTCAAGTTGCAGGGCGGCAACGCGTCGCGTCGCTGTTGGCGCCGGGGTCGTCGCCGCGAGCGGAGGTGTCGCAGCGAGGGCGGTCAGGAGGAGCAGGATGTGTGACCGGAGGTGCATGGTCCGCTCACCAGTGAATGTCAGTACATGAAGTGCTTGATTCGTTCGCCCTTGGCGCCGATCTCAGTCATGGCGTTGATGCCGATCTCGATGTGGAGATCGACGTACTTCGCCGTGACCGTCTTGTCGCTCTCCTCGGTCTTCACGCCTTCCGGTGTCATCGGGACGTCAGAAACGAGCAGCAGCGCGCCGCGCGGGATGTCGTTCACGATGCCGGTTGAGAACACGGTGGCGGTTTCCATGTCGATGCCGATCACGCGCAGATCACGCAGCCTTGCCTTGAACGCCTGATCGTGTTCCCAGACGCGCCGATTGGTCGTGTAGACGACGCCAGTGCGGTAGTCGAGACCAGCCTCGACGATCTTTTCCGACACAAATTTGTGCAGTTTGAACGACGGCATCGCCGGAACTTCCGGGGGGAGATAGTCGTTCGAGGTTCCCTCGCCGCGGATGGCTGCGATCGGCAGGATGAAGTGCCCGATTTCGGTCGCGTGCTTCACGCCGCCGCACTTGCCAAGAAACAGCACGGCCTTGGGGTGTGCGGCCGTCAGGAGATCCATGATCGTTGCGGCGTTGGCTGAGCCGATGCCAAAGTTGACGATGGTCAGCCCGTCGCTGTTCGTCGCCGTCTGCATCGGGCGACCTTCGCCGCGCACGGGAACGTTGAAGCGCTTCGAGAACTTGTCCACGTAGTTTTGGAAATTGGTGAGCAAAACGTAGTCACCAAACTCCTCGAGCGGCGTGCCCGTGTAGCGTGGCAACCAATTTTTCACGATCGCATTTTTAGTCTTCATCAGGCATTTTCTCCCGGATCGTGGGAGTTTACATTAAACTCGTTTCTCCAACACCCAAATGATTGTGGGCATGGCCCCTTGCCTGAAGTGAGCTCCGGATGACCAGGAAAGCAAGACGTCGCAAATCGAGATCGATCGTGGACCTGTTTGGGGAGAGGTTTCCCGTCGCCCGCGAGCTGACCCATGTCATGCGTGCAACCCTGACCGACGGCTTCATCGGCGTGCCCCGCGAGCTGGTCCGTGAAATCCTCACGTCGCCATCCCTCGGTGGTGTGTTCGACGGCGAGAGACTGCGCGATGCCTTTGGTCGCCAGATTCTCGAACTCTTTGCTTCGCTCGGGCCGATCTACGGAAAGGCAGGCCAGGTCGCCCTTTCGCGGCTGTCGCCGAAGCTCCAGGGCATGGCGGAAACGCTTCGCCTGACGCGCCTCTATGGGCAATGGCCGCCGCTTGAATTTGCCGTGGTCGAAGAGATTCTCGATGCCGAGATTCCGGAATGGCGCACGGAGCTGAAGGTCGAATCCTGTCCGATCGGGGTTGCATCGATGGCGCAGGTGCACGCCGCCACGGATGCAAGCGGTCGCGAGTGGGTGATCAAGATCATCAAGCCCGACGCGCGCCTGCGTCTCCTCGAGACCGTTGCTGCGCTGGATCGCGTGATTCAGCAGCTCGCGCCGATTGCCGTTGGCCTTGTCGCCCAGCGCGCGCTCAAGGAGCTTCAGGATCTCACCCGCGGCTTTCGCGGTGAACTTTCGCTGAGTCGCGAACGCGAGGTGATTGAGCGCGTCACGGAAAAACTCCGGAGCAAGCGCCAGCGACTTCTCCTCATTCCGGAAGTCAACGCGCGCTTTTCCACCGATGGCGTCCTGACGCTGGAACGGTTTCGCGGCGTCTCCCTCGGTGAGATCGTCGCCGGGCGGGTCACTTTGCCGGCCGCCGTGCGGGCAAAACTCGCGCGCTCAATGCTTCAGGAACTTCTGGTTCAGGTTTTTGAGCTCGGTCTCTTTCATGCCGATCCACACGCCGGAAATCTCATCCTGATGGAAGACGGCAGCGTCGGACTCTTCGACTGGGGTCTTGCCGGAGAACTCCGCGACACGGATCGGCAGCACATTGCAGCGATTCTGCGCGCCGTTATGTCCGTCGACCTCGAGGCACTGATCACCGTGCTCGTTGAAATGGGCGAAGCCTCCGGAGTGACCGTGTCCCGCGAGCGCGTGGCGAGGGAACTGCGCGCCGTGGTCGCGCTCGCCAAACGCGGCAAGGACGATCCCACGAAAAAGCCATCGCTCAACAAGCTAATGGAGGCCGCGCTGAATGGTGCGGCGCGACTCGGTATTCCCGTGCCGGATGGACTTCTCATGATGGCCAAGGCGCTGATCACGATCGAAGGGCTCGCCCGGGGCATTGATCCAGACGTGTCGATGCTGCGCGTGGCTACACCCGTGCTCTGGCGGGCCGCCCGCCCCGGCCTGAAGGAGTTTGTGGCGATGGCAAAGCGCCTTCCGGGGTTCATGCGGCAGTTCACGAGCAAGGCGGTTTTGCTCTGTGCGCTGGCAGCGAGCTCGGCTTTGCACAGCGGACAGGCGCGCGCGCTCGACGCTTTTGGCGTGGGTACGGCGGGACAAACATTTCCGGAACGAAGTTTTGCCGTGCTCGGGGATTCACTCGCCACTGGCGCGGGTTCCCATCCGAATCTTGCCTTTGATCCCGTGCAGATGTGGAAGGTATTTGAGGGCGAAGTGGATGTGCGCGCACTCGACGATTCGGGTGAAGTTCTTCCTGCGCCCCTGCGCCTCTGGCCCTCGACTCGCGACTATCGATCGCCGGTGGAATGGGCGTTTCGACAGCTTGTGCACGCCCTCTCACGGTCCTTTCTCGACACCGAGGAATATGGTTGGGGCTATCAGCTCGGGAGACGACGCGGGTTTGCTCCCGGGGAGATCGTCATCGCAGCAGAAAACGGCGCGCGCATCCGGGATGCGACGCGGCAGATCGATCGTCTGCTGGACGCCGCTGTCGCTGCGGCGCGGGTCGACTCCGAGGGAAGGCCGATTCTTCCGGATGAGATCGCCATTTTCTTTACCGGCAATGACCTCTGTGGTCCGACGATCGATTTCACAACGCCGCCCGAGACCTACGAAGCAGAACTGATCGAGGCCCTGCGCTATCTCCTGCGCAACGGGGTTCCTCCGGCCGGCGGGACGACGATCCTGCTGCCCGGATTCATCGGCATGCTCCAGCTGATCAACGCGCCGGCGATTCAGGCGAAGACGATATCTGCTTTTGGTCGCAGTGAAACCTGCGCCAGTCTGCGGGAACGAAGCTTTCTCCCGCCGCCCGGGTGGACACCGGAAGGACTGCCGACGGAGGCGCGCTGGTTTGGCAACGTCATTCCGCCAAATCCGCAGCGACTGTGTCCGACGTTGTTTGGCGCGCGTTCCGGGAAGGATGAAGACCGCGAGGCTCCGCTCGCCAATCGTATCCGTGCCTATCGTGAAGCTGTTGAACGTGTTGCAGGGGTCATGGAGACATTCCGGTCGGAGAAATTTCGCGATGCGAAAATTCGCTTTGTCCCGCTGGCGGCATCGACGCGCGTGGAGTTTGGCGATGGAGACATTGCCGGCGACTGCTTTCATCTGAGTCGGCAGGGTCACTCGCGGCTTGCCGATGCGCTTGTCAGCGAGGCAGCAGGCAAAAGTCCCTGATTGCACCCAGATCAGTTTCTTGTAAATCTGTCGTCTGGGTATTGCCGGCTGATCGTACGTTCAATTGAAAGTGGGGTGTCGATTCACTTCACTTCACTTGATGTCCTGTTGTGCCGTTTCCATTCATTTCAATCAGTTTGTGGTGTTGTGATGAGAAAATCTCGTGAAATCGTTGCCGCTTCTCTCCTCGGTGCCGGAGCCCTGTTGTCGGTCCTTTTGCCGAGTGCCTCTCCTGCATTTGCGAGGAACACCAACAAGTCGAAAGTGAGTCTGATCAGCACGACAGATCTTCAGACTGCCGTCAGCGCAGCGCAGACGACTGGACCACTGATTCTCGATGCGCGCGGGGGATATAAGGATTACATCAGCGGACATGTTCCCGGTGCGCGCCATATCAACTTCGATACTCTTCGCGGCACCGATGCCTCTGGCGTTCCGGTGCAGTATCTGCCGGACGACATGACGCGGGAATTGCTGGAACGAGCCGGCGTTGCCACGAGTGGACGCATGCTTCGTGAGACGATCGTCTATGCCGATGGTGGCGCCGGCGATGGCGTTCTCAGCGCGACGATGGTGGCCTACGTTCTTGAGAAATTTGGCGTGCCGAATGTGCGGATTCTCGATGGCGGACTTGACGACTACGCAGCCGTAAACAAGACCTCGCAGGAATACCCGCTGACTCCACGCGGAAAGATCGCTCCGGCGAGTCTCTCGCCCGTTGGTGTCGATCTGAAGACGCTGCTTGTCGACAAGGACAAGAAGAATGTCGTCATGATCGATGCGCGACCGGAGAACGAATACCTCGGCAACGATACCGTGTGGCCGCGCAAGGGACACATTCCCGGTGCGATCAGCATTCCCTGGCGCAAGGTTGTCGACGCAAAGAATTCGCACAAGTTTCTGTCTGTCGCTGAAACGCAGAAGATGTTCATCGACGCGGGCGTCACGCCCGACAAGGACATCATCGTCTACTGCGGAACGTCGCGTGAGGGGAGCCTCCTCAGATTTTATCTGCGGCACATGGCAGGCTATCCAAACGTTCGCCTCTATGAGGGGTCGTGGAAGGAATACGCCGCCCGTCGTGAGCTGCCGGTCCAGACCGCGGCGCCAGCTGCGCGAGGTTGATCTATGCTCGACTCTTGCAGATCGTTTTATGCCCTCCGTCGAGCACGGTCGCCAATGCTGAGACGCATCGGGTTTTTCGCTTCGGCTCTGCTGTTCCTCGGAGCCCATGCCGCCGCTGAACCAAAGGCAGCGGTTCTGATCACGGGATCGAGCACCGTCGCACCGCTCATGGTCGAAGTGGCGAAGGCATTCGAAAAAGCGCATCAAGGCGCACGCGTTGACGTCCAGACTGGCGGTTCTGCCCGCGGCGTGAGCGACTGTCGGGCCGGACTGAATCAGATCGGTATGATTTCCCGGGACCCAAAGCCCGATGAAACCGATTTTCGAGCGGTCCGCATCGCCCGCGACGGACTCGCGTTCATTGCATCACCCGACGCTGGAGTCTCCGGACTCACGCATGATCAGATTCTTTCGGTCTATCGGGGGACGGTCACGAACTGGCGGGAGCTGGGGGGCAAGGACCTTCGCATCGCAGTTGTCAGCAAGGCTGAAGGCCGGGCGGCGCTCGAACTGTTCATGGCAAAGTTCGGCATCAAGTCCTCGGAGATTAAAGCCCAGGCGATCGTTGGCGATGAAGAGCAGGCGATCAAGACGGTGACGGCAACCCGCGGGTCAATCGCCTATCTTTCGGTCTCAACCGTGGCTCAGGCTGTTGGGCGCGGCGCAAAGATTGTGCCTCTGAGTTACAACGGCAACAGTCCAACGATTGCGGCGGTTCGCTCCGGCGTCTATCCCTTGACCAGATTTTTGCACCTGATCGATTGTGGCAAGGGCACGGCTGCGTCGAAGGCGTTCCTGGATTTTGTCGTCGCCGAGGCTGGTCAACGCTTCATTGAAGAAAACCAGTACATCCCGCTCTGATCTGGTCTACTCCGGCAGTCTTGTCCTGGCTGCCGGGCTCGCCCTTGCGAGCATCTGTGCGATCGTTGCGTTTGTCCTGATCGAGGCTCTGCCATTTTTCCGGGCCGCGTCGTGGCCGGAGTTCTTCTTTTCGCCAGCATGGTTTCCTGGAGAGTCGCGTTTTGGTGCGGCAGCCTTGCTTGTCGGGACGCTGCTGGTCGTACTTGGTGCGATTTTTGTGGCGGTGCCGATTGGCATCTCTGCGGCACTCGCGCTGGTCTTCTACCTGCCGCAAGCCTTGGCATCGCGCACCCAGGCAGTCGTTGAAGTCATTGCAGGAGTTCCTGCCGTTGTCGTCGGTCTGTTCGGTCTGACCGTAGTGGTTCCTCTGCTTGCTGGCGTCGTTCCGCCTGGCCTTGGTCTTCCTGCAGCCAGTGTGACGCTTGGCATGCTGCTCGCTCCGCAGCTGATTGTGAACGCTGCGGAAACGTTCCGCGCCGAGCTGCCGGAGTTGCTCCGGGTGGCGCGCAGTCTTGGAATTTCACGCGAAACGGTGATCCTGCATCTGGTTCTTCCACAGCGCTTGCGGATTCTCATCGGCTCGTCGACGATTCTTACAGGACGGGCCATCGGCGAGACGCTCGCCGTGATGATGGTCGCTGGAAACGTGATTCAGTTTCCGGAGTCGATCGGGTCGAGCGTGCGCACCCTCAATGCAACGATTGCCCTTGAAATGCCGTACGCGGAAGGCATTCATCGCTCCGCACTCGCGGCCCTTGCCGCGCTGACATTTGCCGTGGTCCTGGCGCTTCGCGCAGTAGTCCCGGGGCAAGCCAGACGATGAGGTATCTCAGTCTCTTTTCGCTGGGCCTTTTTCTGCTGTTTGCCGTGAGCATGCTGATCCCGGCGTTGCGTGAGCTGCCTCGGGCACTGGATGCTGGTTATCTGCTGGGTGTCCCGGAAGCGATGGGGCGCGCGGGCGGAATTGGTCCGATGCTCTTCTCCACGCTTCTGATCAATGGACTGGCTCTCGTCATGACGGTCGGACTTGGTCTCCCGTTGGCCCTGTTTCTTTGGGAGCGCGGTGATCGAGTTGCGAGGCATTCGTTGCAGCGCGCCGTGATTCTTGCGATCGATCTTCTGGCGGGGACACCGTCCATCGTCTTTGGTCTCTTCGGCAGTATTTTCTTCTGTCGAATTCTTGGTCTCGGGTACTCCATTCTTGCCGGTGCTGCGACTCTCGCGGTGATGACCCTGCCGTTGTTTGCGCGTCTGGCACTTGATGCCATGCAGGCTTCGCCTGCGGCCTATCGACCGCTCGCACGTTCGCTGGGGCTTGGGCGCAGGACGACTGCCCTTCGGATATTGATCCCATCGGTCTGGCAGGGACTCGTGGCTGCTGTGGTTCTCAGCTGGGCGCGTGCAACCAGCGAGGCCGCCGCACTTCTGTTCACGGCCGGGTATGCAACCCGGTGGCCGGAGTCGCTGCTCGATTCGGGACGCGCCCTGCCGGTGCACATCTTTGATCTGGCGATGAACGTAAGCGGCGGTGATGCGATGGCGCAGCGCGCCGCCCTTGTTCTTCTGGTCCTCACGACTGTGTTCGTTGTCGTCTGTCGCAAGTTCATGCAGGGAGTTGCCCAGTGGCAGATTACTTGAGCAGGTTGAGCGTCCGCGGTCTTGGCGTGCACTACGGCAGACGCTGCGCCGTCAGAAATGTCTCCCTGGAATTTTCTGGTCCCGGGATCACGGCGCTTGTTGGTCCCTCCGGCGCCGGAAAGTCCTCGCTTCTTCTCGCCTGTGCTGGGTTGATGGGAGACGTCCCCGGAGCGCGAGTCGACGGCGAAGTAGATCCTGGCGACTCTGGGGTTGGCATCGTGTTCCAGCAACCTCTCGCGTTTCCACTCTCGATCGCCATGAATGTTGGACTCGCCCTGCGGGAGCGTGGACGCTCGGCGACGGATGTTGACGCGCGGGTTGCTCTTGCCCTGCAGCAGGCGGGACTTTGGACTGAAGTGAAGGATCGCCTGCGTGAGTCCGCAACCCGGTTGTCCGGCGGTCAACTCCAGCGCTTGTGCATTGCGCGATCCCTCGCTCTTGCGCCGTCGTTTCTTCTGCTCGACGAGCCCTGCTCCAGTCTCGACCCCATGTCTGCCAAAGTTGTCGAGAACACCCTGCGCGAGCTGAGTGGCTCGATTCACATCGTGATCGTGACGCATAACCTGGCCCAGGCCCGGAGGCTCTCAAATCGGATGATCGTGCTCTGGGATACTGACGGGGGTGGCAGCCAGGTTCTGGCTGATGGTCCAACCGAGACCATGTTTCGGGAGCCACCCCACGAACTCGTGAAACTCTACCTCGACGGTCAGTTGGGGTAGGCGGGATCCAGGGCTACCGCATTATAAATCGCGGCCCGTAAGGCATTTGCGGCTGGAGCTCATCAGTCACGATAGCGGTCATGGCCTACCCGCCTGGCAGAAACGTCGGCGCTCGGGCACGGTGCCCTCC
>Ga0169931_10006971_pt1 | contig 16885 bp, 16 predicted proteins | sample Kivu_15m_20L_FD_129675 | JGI IMG/M metagenome (GOLD analysis project Ga0169931, IMG submission 129675) | Freshwater microbial communities from Lake Kivu, Western Province, Rwanda to study Microbial Dark Matter (Phase II) - Kivu_15m_20L... | ecosystem: Environmental > Aquatic > Freshwater > Lake...
GCGCGTACCCGCGGGGTGGCAAGCCAAGTATAAGGGCTGCGCAGCGAACAAAAGAATTCGAGGGTCGCAGCTTGGCCGGTACTTTTCATTGACGGTAATGGCGACGCGAATGTCGATGCCAATTGCAGCGCAGGCGGCGGAAACAGTGGTGCGAATTTTTCTTCGAGCCGTGCATCTTCGGCTAATCGCGACTCGAGATAGTGCAAACGATCGAGGCCCCAGTACCACTCGCCCTCGAAATGAAACATGCCACCGAGGTAATGACCAAGTCGGCGCCGTAACGCAGCGCCCGCCGCGAGCGCCGCGGGCGAACTGCTACTCGCACCCCCGAGCTCTGCAGGGTGCATGGCCGGGTCAGGGGGCGTGAGACCAAAGTGCTGCGCCCAGCGCGCGGCATCGCGCTGCGACCATTGGCGCAGTGCCTCGGCCTGCGGCGCTGCTGCGAGATCGGGGGGCGGAACTGCATAGCTCTCGAGGCGGATCGGATAGCGCGCGCGCAATGCGTCGAGTTGGGTCGCGGCCAACTGACTGTAGGGGTCGTCCGCTTGATGAAAATAATGAACCGTGGCTACCCGACCCGACACGCGTCGCAGGGCGCGCCGCGACGCACGCGCAAGCTGCTGGCGCCGCTCGCTCGTGACCGAGCGGGCAATCAACCGACCGATGACAACTCGGGGCAGGCGAGCAGCGTCCGACTCCATCGCGGCAGACTAACTGATCCGCAGGCGGGCGGGTGACACCTGCGACCTAAAGCGCGAGCAGGACCGCGGCGCTGATCAACAGCAGCCGAGCCGTTTCGAAGTGCCTTGAAAACGAGCGCCCTTCGAGCAACCAGCCGAGACTCATGGCCGTGGCAGCGATGGCGGCCGCAAACAGCAGCTTGCTGCTCATCGCAAAGTTTCCATTATTGGCCAAAAAATAGAGGGTCGCCATCGCGAGCACTGCGTACTGCAGCAGCACGTAATTTTTGACCGTCGAGCTCGGTGTCGGCGAATAGCGTCGAACAGTCGTGGGGTCGAGATGGGCGAGGGCGACACCACGCCCCGAGGGCGGGTCGATCCAGGTCCGCAGGGCAGTACCGAAGGTCGTTGCCGTGAGGGACTTGCGCAGCACATCGGCATAGACGTTCAAATTGCCCCACACCACGTTATAGCTCGCGAGCGGCTTGCGGATGCCATACACCACGGGCTCATCGTCGCGCTCTTCGGCGTAGCTGCCGAAGAGGCGATCCCAGATGATGAAAATGCCGCCGTAATTACGGTCGATGCAGTAATCGTTCTGGCCGTGATGTACGCGATGGTTTGAGGGCGTGACAAATACCCGATCGATCCAGCCGAGTTTGCGCACGAGCTCGGTGTGCACCCAGTACTGATACAGCAGATCGATCAGCGCCACGGTGCCGAACACGACCGGCGGCACGCCGACAATGGCCATCGGCAGATAAAACGGAAACCCTAGAAATGCGCCCGTGGAGGTTTGGCGCAGTGCGGTCGACAAGTTGAACCATTCGGAGGAGTGGTGCACCTGATGCGCGGCCCACATCGCATTAACTTCGTGGCCGCAGCGATGCACCCAGTAATAGGTGAAGTCATAGGCGATGAGCGCCGCGACCCACACCCAGATTTGATCTTGCGGCAGGGTGTTCAGGCGCAGGTTTTCGAATACGTACACGTATATCCCAAAGGTGAATACGCGCACGAAGACGCCAGACACCTGGCTCAGCGTGCCGAAGTTGAGGCTGGTGATGGCATCGGGCAGGTCATAAACCTTCAGGCCGCGACGGCGCGCGACCCATGCCTCGAGCAGGATCGTGATCATGAAGACCGGAATGGCGTAGATGATCGGATTCACAGAGGGTGATGATAGGCGAAGAGATGTCCCTTTCGACCCCGGACCCCCGGTGCTAGAATCGCCGCCCTCGTGTGGGGCGGTAGCTCAGCTGGGAGAGCGTCGCGTTCGCAATGCGAAGGTCGGGAGTTCGATCCTCCTCCGCTCCACCAATCCTAATTGCGGGAACCAGCGCGAATCGTAGGAAGTAAAGGGAAGGCAGTTCGCGAGATTTTTATGTCTACCCAGTCCGATGCCGCGAACCGCACGGCCGGGCAGGTCTAAGCATCAAGGACTTGCGCGTGCGCCAGCTGACGCGAGCCGGCCAAGGCGCTCCGACTCGGCACGTGCTTCGGCCAGCAACTGGCCCCAGTGCGACGGCGGGTGGCCGCTGTCCAGCATCCGGCGGAACACCCGGTACGCGTCGTCGGCGCTCTCGTAGGCCCGCTTCGTGTCCTCGTCGTTGACCCAGGCGAACACGATCACCTTGGCCTGCGCGTGAAACCGGAAGAAGAGCCGGTACTGCTGGAAGAACTTGGCCCGGAACCAGTGCTTGTGCTCATCGCCGAGCGTGTTGCCCTGGCGGTACTCTGACCGAGTCGGGTCCTGCGGAATCACCTCGAAGGCCAGCCTGGCGATCGCTGCCAGGCACTTGGTGGCGTTCTTCTTGACGTAACCGGCCGGGTCCTTGTGCTTGAGCGCATCAACCTGCGCGGTCAAGGCGTCGAGCCGGTCAAGAAAGATCGGGTGGGCGAATAGCGTCCAGCCGTTGACGACCAGCGGCTTGCCGCCGCTCATTCATCATCGGCCGACAGCGGCGCGTCCAAATCGACCTCGACACCGCCGACCAGCGCATGGATGCGCTGCGCCAGACCGGCGTCCACGGCCTGGAGCCGCTCGGGGTGGTCGGCCAGGTCGCGGGCCAGGAACCCCAGGAACGGGGCAAGCCCGGGATCGTCGCTTTCACCGGCGGCCGCACGCGTGAGCACGACCTCGCCATCCGGACGGATCGTGTAGTGGATCTTGTCGCGCTTGCCAAGGCGCAGCGCCCGGCGCACCGTCTCGGGCACGGTGGTCTGGTACCGGTCGGTCAGCGTCGACTCGACCTGCATGGCGGCGGGCATGGCTCTTCTCCGGCTACAAAGCTCTGCGTTAATAGTAATGCGACTGCATTGCCTTGGCAATGCGGTCGCATTGTCTGCGAGGATCAGACCGGCAGCGAAGCCAGGGCTTGCTGCAACGACCGGTACTGGCCTGCCGGGTCGGCCTTCACGTCGATGCCTTGGCCTCTGGCATCCTGCAACCCGCGCCTGGCCCACCGGTGAGGTAAGGCTTGATGTCGCGCCGGTACACTTGCGCAGTGCCCTCGGCAAAGATGTGCTGTTGGTTGAGCGCTTCGACCGAGTTTGGTCTGACGGCCTTTGGCGCAGACGTGCCATGGTGTCTGCGCTGACGATGTTCGAGCTCGATGAAATGTTGGCTGCCTATGCCAGTTACGAAAAACTGGCCGAGATCATTCGCCACCGATTCATCAACCCGAAAGCCACCTTGCGGGAATTGTTCTCTCGAATCGTCTTCAACATTCTGTGTGGCAACACCGATGACCACGCCCGCAACCATGCGGCATTTTGGGATGGGCATCGGCTGACGTTGACGCCTGCGTACGACATTTGCCCGCAATCGCGATCCGGCCAGCAGGCCTCGCAAGCCATGCTCATCCGTGGCGCAGAGCGGGCGAGCCAAGTGGGGGTTTGCGTTGCTGCCGCGTCGGTGTTTCTGCTTAATGAGCAAGATGCCACCCAGATCATCAATCACCAGGTCAGGACCATTGAGCAAAAATGGCATGGCATTTGTGAAGAGGCGGCCTTGAGTGAAGTGGACCAGGCGCTCCTCTGGCGACGCCAGTTTCTGAATCCTTTCGCTTTTATCAATGCCCCCGACGGCGTGCAGGTCCCGTTGCCGGGCTGAAATCAACCCGATTCATCTTGCGCCGTATCCCCGGGTTGCGCCGTACCCCCGGGCTGCCACGGGTTGATTAGTTCGATGCCGCAACCGCCGTAGTCGCTGATGTTCCGGGTTGCCACCGCGGCTTCGCGGGTAAGCGCGATCGCAGCGATCTGGCAGTCAAATTGGCTGATGGGATGCCCCGCAGCACGGCGTGCCGCAGCAATGCTGGCGTACGCGCGGGCCGCTGCGCGATCGAACGACAAAATGCGGTCGCGGAAATCCTCGGTGAGCAACCCTTCGATCGCGGTAGTCAGCAGAGTGCGCCGCTTGCCGGCGGGAAGAATGGCCGCCCCGAGGCGCAGTTCCGCCTCTCCGATGGTCGTGAAGTAGACGGTCGCGCCGTTCTGCGCCGACAACCACTGCTCAACATGTTTGGCAGGCTCGGGCCGCAGCAGTTCGGAGAGCACGTTGGTGTCGAGGATGATCACCGCGGCTTGGCGGCGAGTTGCGGCGGCTCGCGTATCGGCTCGCGCGTAGGCAGTGTGAGATCGGCACGCGCCGCTGGGCTGACTCGTGCGCGGATCGCCGCGGCAAGATCGCGCGGGGAGTCGGCGTCGCTCATGACTCGGCGAAGGATGTCGCGCGTCTCTTCCTCCATCGAGCGGCCGTGTTCGGCAGCCCGAATTTTCAGGCGCCGCTTGAGGTCGTCCTCGAGGTTGCGAATGGTGATGCTGGCCACGGCGAGGCTCCTTCAAAAAAGATGATTTCATTGTATGCGTTGATTGCAATGCAATCAATTTACATCCTGGCGGTAAGGTGACGCAGCCGCGCGGGTGCGTTCGGCCGTAAACTACCGGTCTTCGATTGCGGCATACCTCGCCCCCGTAGCTCAGTGGATAGAGCGACCGCCTCCTAAGCGGTAGGTCGTCGGTTCAACTCCGGCCGGGGGCGCCATACCTCGCACGTCTTCGCTTGACGGCGCACTCCATGGTCGTCGGTTCAACTCCGGCCGGGGGCGCCATACCTCGCATGTACCGGGTCGCGGCACGTCCGCAACGCCCTTCGGGTAGAATGCGCCGGTTTGGATGGGTACCCGGGGGTTCGGATCTACATGGGCGCAACGCGCAGCGAGCAGCTCGCTACTTCTCCGCTTTACGGCAGCAACGCCGACTACGTCGAGTCACTCTACGAGCAATACCTGAACGACCCTGCGGGGCTGTCCCCGGCCTGGCGCGAATACTTCGCCAAGTTGCCGCGTCCCGCGGCGCCCGAGCCCTCGCACCGTGCAATTCAAGATGCGATCGCGGCCCGCGCGCAGGTGGCACGTCAGGTCGGCGGTGCCGTTGCGGCGGCCCTCGACGGCGATGCCAGCGCCAAGCAGGGTGCTGTCTCGCGTCTTGTGCAGATTTACGCCAACCGTGGCCACCTCGTCGCCAAGCTCGACCCGCTAGGCTTGACCCGCCGCGAGCGCCCGCGGGTGCTCGAGCTCGATTACTTTGGTCTCACCGAAGCCGATCTGGATACGCAGTTCTTCACCGGCAGTCGTTCGGACAAGGTGCCCGGTCGCGCCACGCTGCGCGAGATCATCGCCACGCTCGAGCACACCTATGGCGGATCGGTAGGGGCCGAGTTCGCGCATGTGTCGAACACCGAAGAGCGCCTGTGGTTGCAGGACGAGTTCCAGGCGGGACGCATGCACCATCGGTTCACGGACGATGAGCGCAAGAATATTCTTTGGGAGTTGACCGCGGCCGAGGGCCTCGAGCGTTACCTGCACACCAAATATGTGGGTCAAAAGCGCTTCTCGCTCGAGGGCGGCGATGCGCTCATCCCTTTGCTCGATGATCTCATCCAGTCGGCGGGTGGTGTCGGCGTCGAAGAATTCGTGATCGGCATGGCCCACCGCGGCCGTCTCAACGTGCTTGTGAATGTGCTCGGCAAGGCGCCCTCTGCGCTCTTCGGCGAGTTTGAAGGCAAGTACGACATTGCGCAGATCAAAGGATCCGGTGACGTGAAGTACCACAAGGGCTTCTCGGCCGATCTGCGCACGCCGGGTGGCAACGTGCACGTCGGCCTCGCGTTCAATCCTTCGCATCTCGAAGTCGTGAACCCGGTCGTCGAAGGCTCGGTGCGTGCTCGTCAGGAGCGCCGCAACGATGCGCTTGGCGAGCGTGTGGTGCCCTGTCTCATTCACGGTGACTCGGCGTTTGGCGGGCAGGGCGTCGTCATGGAGACGATGCAGTTGTCGCAGGCGCGCGGGTATTACACCGGCGGCACCGTGCATATCGTTGTCAATAACCAGGTGGGCTTCACGACCTCGAACCCGCAGGACATGCGTTCGACAATGTATTGCTCGGACGTCGCCAAGATGCTCGAGGCACCGATATTCCACGTCAACGGTGACGACCCTGAAGCAGTCGTGTTCGTATCGCGCCTCGCGATGCGATATCGGCAGCGCTTCCACAAAGACGTGGTGATCGATCTCGTTTGTTATCGACGTCTCGGTCACAACGAAGCCGATGAACCGGCGGCCACGCAGCCTGTGATGTACAACGTCATCCGCAAGCATCCGACCACGCGCAAGCTCTACGCCGATCGCTTGATCGCCGATGGCGTGCTGACGCAGTTCGAGGCCGACGGTCTCGTGGAGCAATATCGTGCGGGCCTCGATGAAGGCCGGCCGCAGGCCAAAGCTTCGCTCGGCATGATCGGCAACCAGTACACGGTCGACTGGAGCGCGTACATGCGCAACATCGACTGGACAGCGCCAGTGCGTTCGGGCGTCGAAAAGAAACGCTTGCAGGCTCTCGGTGCGCGACTCGTCGCGGTGCCCGAGGGTCATGTGCTGCATCCGCGCGTGCAACAGGTCATCAATAATCGCTCAAAGATGATTGCGGGTGAGTTGCCGCTCGACTGGGGTTGCGCCGAGTCGCTCGCCTACGCGTCTTTGCTCGAAGATGGTTACGGGATTCGGATCTCGGGACAGGACTCGGGACGCGGCACGTTCTTTCATCGTCACGCGGTGCTGCACGATCAACAGACGGGTGCCACGCACGTGCCGCTCGAGCATGTGGCCGAGCGTCAGCGCTCATTCACGGTGATCGATTCGGTGCTCTCGGAAGAAGCGGTGCTCGCGTTCGAGTACGGTTATTCGCAGACCGACCCGGGTGTGCTCGTGATCTGGGAAGCGCAGTTCGGCGATTTCGCGAACGGCGCGCAGGTGATCATCGATCAGTTCATCAGCTCCGGCGAATCGAAGTGGGGTCGTTACTGCGGCCTCACGCTGTTCCTGCCGCACGGGTACGAAGGGCAGGGGCCCGAACACTCATCGGCGCGTCTCGAGCGCTTTTTGCAGTTGTGTGCCGAAGCGAACATGTCGGTGTGCGTGCCGTCGACGCCCGCACAGATGTTCCACATGCTGCGTCGCCAAATGCTGCGCGAGTTCCGCAAGCCTCTCGTCGTGATGACGCCGAAGAGTCTGCTGCGTCACGAGATGTCGGTATCGACGCTCGCCGATCTTGAGAAGGGCTCGTTCCGCAATGTCATCGATGAGGTCGAGGAGCTCGATCGTAGTCAGGTTCGTCGCATCGTGTTCTCGAGCGGTAAGGTTTATTTTGATCTGCTGAAGGCGCGCCGCGCCGCGGGGCAGACCGATGTTGCACTCGTTCGCCTCGAGCAGATTTACCCCTTCCCCGCCGAAGATTACGCAGCCGTGCTCGAGCGCTATCCGAATGCGCGCGAAGTCGTCTGGTGCCAGGAAGAGCCGCAAAATCAGGGTGCGTGGTATCCGATTCGTCATCGCCTCGAGCGCACGCTCGCGGGCAAGCGAGTTCTGCTGTACGCAGGGCGCCCGCCCGCGGCAGCCCCGGCGACCGGCATCGGCAAGATCCACGACACCGAACAGGCGAATCTCGTCAAGGCGGCGCTGACCTCGGTCGCCCGCGAAGATGACACCCGCATTACCAAGCGTCTCTCGGAAGAGGCGTCCGAGCCTGCACGCGCCGCCGGCGGCGGTCGCAAGCGTTGATCACGAAAACTTTGAGCAACACCATGGAAATCCGCGTTCCCCAGCTCCCCGAATCCGTCGCCGATGCGACCCTTGTCGCCTGGCGCAAGCAGCCCGGTGAAACCGTCAACCGTGACGAGAACCTCGTCGATCTCGAAACCGACAAGGTCGTGCTCGAGGTACCGGCGCCCGCCACGGGGGTAATCAAAGAAATCAAGGTGCAGCCGGGTGCCACCGTCAAAAGTGGCGATCTGCTCGCGATCTTCGAGGCTGGCACGACGGCAGCGGCGGTGCCTGCACCCAAGGCCGTATCGGCATCCGCCGCCAAGGGCGCGGGCGAGAAACTCGGGCCAGCCGCGCGACGCGTCGTCGAGGAGACGGGTGTCGACCCCGCGGCCGTCAGTGGCTCGGGCCGCGATGGTCGCGTGACCAAGGGCGATGTGGTTGCCCATGCGGCCAAGCAGGCGCCAGCGCCAGCATCTGCGGCCGCACCCGCGCCTGCACCTGCCGCCGCAAAGACGCAGCCCAAGGCCGTGAGCGCAGCGCCCCCGGGGCCGCGCGCGGAGCAGCGCGTGCCCATGACGCGTCTGCGCCAACGAATTGCCGAGCGTCTGGTGCAGGCGCAGCACACGGCGGCGTTGCTCACCACGTTCAACGAAATCGATCTCACCGCCATCAATGAATTGCGGGCGCGTCACAAGGATCGCTTCGAGAAGCAGCACGGCGTGAAGCTCGGCTTCATGTCGTTCTTCGTCAAGGCGAGCATCGAAGCGCTGCGCAAGTTTCCGGTGATGAATGCCGCCGTCGACGGCAACGACATCATCTATCACGAGTACTACGACGTCGGCGTGGCGGTCTCGACCGATCGCGGGCTTGTGGTGCCTGTGCTGCGCAACGCCGAGAACATGGGCTTCGCCGAGATCGAACGCCAGATCGTCGATTACGGTCATCGCGCTCGTGCGGGCGGTCTCGCGCTCGAAGATTTGCAGGGCGGTACCTTCACCATCACCAACGGCGGCGTGTTCGGCTCCTTGCTGTCGACGCCCATCGTCAACGCACCGCAGAGCGCCATCCTCGGCATGCACAAGATCCAGGATCGGCCGGTCGTGGTGAATGGTCAGGTCGTCGTGCGGCCCATGATGTATCTCGCGGTGAGCTATGACCATCGCATCATCGATGGTCGCGAGGCCGTGCAGTTCCTGGTGGCGATCAAAGATTGCCTCGAGGATCCGGGTCGCATGCTGCTCGGACTTTGAATGCCATGAGTGATTTCGACGTCATTGTGATTGGTGGGGGTCCTGCGGGATATCCGGCCGCCATCCGCGCCGGGCAGAACGGCCTGAAGGTTGCCTGCATCGACGAGTGGAAGAACTACGACGGCAGCACGGCCTTTGGTGGCACTTGCCTCAATGCGGGCTGCATTCCCTCGAAGGCGCTGCTCGAGTCCTCCGAACTTTTTCACCGGGCGCAGGCCGAGTTCGCCACCCACGGCATCAAGACCGGTCCGGTCGCGATCGACATTGCGGCGATGCAAAAGCGCAAGGCGGGCATCGTCAAAACCATGACCGGTGGCATCGTGCAGTTGCTCAAGGCAGCCGGGGTGACGGCGCTGAAGGGTCACGGCAAGTTGCTCGCGGGTCGTCAGGTCGAGTACACGGCGCACGATGGCAGCGTCAAAGTTTTCACGGCCAAGCACCTGGTGCTCGCGAGTGGATCGCAGCCGATGCCACTCAAGACGGCGCCGTTCGAGGGCAAACATATCGTCGACAGCTGGGGTGCACTCGAGTTCACGAGCGTGCCGAAGCGTCTCGGCGTCATCGGTGCTGGGGTCATTGGTCTTGAGCTCGGCAGCGTGTGGCGACGCCTCGGTGCCGACGTGGTGGTGCTCGAGGCTATGCCGACTTTTCTGGCGATGGCAGATCAGCAGCTCGCCAAAGAAGCGCTGAAGCATTTCAAGAAGCAGGGCTTGGATCTGCGTTTGGGTGCCAAAGTGACCGCGGCCGCCGTCAAGGGCGATGAGGTCGAGGTCAGCTACACCGACGCCGCGGGGGCCACGCAATCTTTGACGGTCGATCGGTTGATCGTCTGCATCGGTCGTCGCCCCTTTACGGGCAATCTGCTTGCCGAGGGCACGGGCGTGGCGATCGATGAGCGCGGGTTCATCCAAGTGGATGATCACTGTCACACCGGTGCCGAAAATGTCTGGGCGGTGGGCGACTGCGTACGCGGCCCGATGCTCGCGCACAAAGGCAAGGAAGAGGGCGTTGCGGTGGCCGATCGCATCGCCGGGCTTTACTCGCATGTGAACTATGACGCTATTCCGTCGGTGGTCTACACGGCGCCCGAGATCGCTTGGGTCGGGGCCACCGAAGAGCAGGTCAAAGCGAGCGGCCGCGAATACAAGGTCGGCAGCTTTCCATTTCTTGCAAGCGGTCGCGCGCGTGCCATGGAGTCGGGTCAGGGTTTTGCCAAAGTCATCGTCGCCAAAGATGACGATCAAATTTTGGGTGTGCACATCATCGGACCCATGGCGGGCGAACTGATCGCCGAAGCTGTGCTCGCGATGGAGTATTCGGCGAGCGCCGAAGATCTGCAGCGCACCATCCACGCGCATCCGACGCTCTCCGAGGCTTTGCACGAAGCGGCGCTCGCCGCCGACAAACGCGCGATCGACATGCCGAATCGCTGATCTCGTCTCAGGCGCTGCGCCTGACCGAGATCACGTTTTCGACCGCAGCCAGTCGGCGCGACAAATCCGCGAGTTGTGCAAGATCGCGTACGCGCGTACGCAGAATCGTGGTCGCAGTGCCGCGCGCGCGGTCGGTCGTGGTCTGCAGACTCTCGAGGCTGAGATTGGCCGTCGCAACGAGATCAGAGAGATCGCGCACGAGTCCGCGCCGATCCCAAGCCATGATCGACAACTCCACGGCGATCGTCGCTGATTCATCGTCGCTCCAATCGACGCGCAGACAGCGCTCGGGATGAGTCGTGCGCATGCGTAGCAGACTCGCGCAGCGTGCGGCATGTACCGTGACCCCGCGGCCCAAAGTCACATAGCCGAGTACGGCTTCCGGTGGCACCGGCGCGCAGCATTTGGCAAAGGTCATCGGCAGATCGCCCACACCTTCGATCTGCACGGGACTGCCTGATCGAGCGGTGCTCGGTGCCTTGCGTGCTCGACGGGTTTTGGCAGGCGATGACGGGCGTGCGTGCAGGTCATCGGTCGCTGCGCGCGCGGGGCTGGGCGCAAGCCGTGCGGCCGCGTGCAGCAGCTGAGCCACCGACACCTCGCCTTCACCCAACCAGCGAAAGAGCTGCGCTGAATCATTGGCCTTGAGTTCGTTGGCGAGCGCCGAGACGTGCTCGAGCGTGATGCCGAGTCGCGACAACTCGCGCTCGACGAGGGCGCGACCCGCCGCTTCGTTTTCACTGGCATCGACCCGCCTGAACCAGCTGCGAAGTTTGGCGCGACTGCGCGGCGAGGCGAGAAAGCCGTCCTGAATCAGCCAGTCACGACTTGGCGATTCGTGCTTGCCGGCGATGATCTCGATGACCTGGCCGTTCTCGAGCGGCTGGGTGAGCTGCACGATGCGTCCGTTCACTTTCGCGCCGCGACAGCGATGACCGAGGCTGGTGTGTACCTGATAAGCAAAATCGAGCGCGGTCGCGCCCCGCGGCAGGTCCACCACTTCGCCGCGGGGCGTGAGTGCATAAACACGATCCTCGAACAGCTCCGCACGTACCCGGTCAATGAAATCGGGATCATTCGGGCTCGCCCCGCCGTCGGTCGGCTCAAGCAACTGCCGTACCCACTCGATCTTGCGCTCATAGTTGGCGTTGCGCGGACCGTCTTCTTTGTAACGCCAGTGTGCCGCCACGCCGAGTTCGGCTTGCTCGTGCATCTCGCGGGTGCGAATCTGGATTTCCACCGCTTTGCCGCCAGGGCCGATCACGGCGGTATGAATCGACCGATAAAAATTATCTTTGGGCGTGGCGATATAGTCGTCGAACTCGCCGGGGATATACGTCCAGCGACCATGTACGGCACCGAGCGCGGCATAGCAATCGGGAACACTCGCACAGACAATGCGCACGGCGCGCACGTCAAAGAGCTGCTCGAAAGAGAGACCTTTGCGCTGCATCTTGCGATGGATGCTGAAGATGTGTTTAGGCCTGCCATACACTTCGGCGCTCAGGCCTTCGCGTGCCAGCAAATCATTGATCTCGACACGCAGATCCGTGATGTAGCGCTCGCGGTCGGCGCGTCGTTCGGCCAGTGCGCTGGCGATAGCCTTGTATTGTTCGGGCTCTAGATACCGAAAGGCGAGATCCTCGAGCTCCCACTTGACCTGCCAGACACCGAGCCGATTCGCGAGCGGTCCGAATACCGCACGCGCCTCGCCCGCGAGTCGTCGACTCAGCGCTACGGGCAGGGTTTTGGCGGCGCGCAGACGAGCAAGTTGAATGCTGATCCGCGCCACCACGAGTCGTGGGTCGGCGACGATGGCGAGCAGCATCTTGCGCAACACCTCGGCCTGCGCCTCATCGAGGCGCTCACCGTCGCGCCACTGCGCTTGACCCCCAAAGTCGCCGAGGCGAGTCAGTTCTTGAGCTGCGGCAAAGGCTGCAGGCTCAAAGCCCACCGGGACTTTGTCAGGCAGTTTTCCCTCAGCGGCTTCGTGCAGCAAAACGCCCGCGGCGAGCGTGATGTCTTCGGTCAGAGCGCCGACGAGTCGCGCCGCCGGCATCGCCTCGTTGAGACGATCGGCGCTGTAATCCGCATCGCGCAAAAGGTTCGTCGCGCGCTCGAGAGCGCGCTGCATGGCATCGGATATGGGCTCTGCGATTTGCATGCTGCGGATGCCGCTTCGGCTGCCGGCACTGGGTGTTTCCAGCTATCATACGCGTGTCATTTTCGGCGTATTTCCGGGGTCGCGAGCGCATGACGCGTTATCGGTCCAAGTCCTGGCGAAACTACCGACCGGAAGCACCCGGGGCGGTCGACTCCCCGCCGCCGCCAGTCAGCGCCAACTGCCGCATCCTCGGCATCGATCCCGGTTCGCGTCGTCTCGGTTACGGGGTCATCGATGTAGTCGGCCCCGATACCCGCTGCGTGGCCCACGGGCGTATCGAGGTTGATGGTCTGCCCATGGTCACGCGCCTCGCGCGGCTCCACGCGGGCGTGAGGGATCTCATCGTTCAGCATGCGCCGCAGGAGATTGCCATCGAAAAAGTATTCGTCAACCGCAACGTCGACAGTGCGCTCAAACTTGAGCAGGCACGCGGCGCGGCTCTGGCCGCACTCGATGGTCTCGAGATCGCGGAATACGCGCCTCGCGCCATCAAGCTCGCGACGGTGGGTTTTGGTGGTGCCGAGAAAATGCAGATCGCGCACATGATGCGCGCGGTGCTCAAAGTCGAGGGACGGCTCACGGCCGACGCCGCCGATGCGCTCGCCGTGGCACTGTGCCATGCGCAGCATCGACGCCTTGCCGGACTGATTTCAGGTCGCCTCGCCAACGGTACTCGTGGTACCGGAGCCGCAGGATGATCGGGTCGTTGCGCGGGCGTATTGCGGTCAAGGCACCGCCGCAACTCTTGCTCGAGGTGAGCGGGGTCGGGTACGAGCTCGAAGCGCCGATGTCGACCTTCTACGGCTTGCCGGCCGTGGGCGAGGAGGTGCGTCTGCTGACGCATCTCGTGATCCGCGAAGATGCGCATATTCTCTACGGCTTTGCGACGCAGGCCGAGCGCCAACTCTTTCGCAATCTGCTCAAAGTGTCGGGCGTCGGTCCAAAGATTGCACTCGGCATTTTGTCGGGGACCACGGTCGAGGGATTCGCATCCTGCGTGACCACCAACGATGTCAGCGCGCTTACGCGGATACCGGGGGTCGGGCGCAAGACGGCCGAGCGGCTCGTGATCGAGATGCGCGATCGATTGGTCGATGCCGAGGCGGTTGCGATCACTGCGCCCGAGATGAGCACTGCGGGTGTCGACGGCGAGGCGTTCTCGGCGCTGGTGGCGCTCGGTTACAAGCCTGCCGAAGCGACCCGGCTCATCAAGGCGGCTGCTGCAGGCGAGGGCGGCGTCAGCAGCACTGAAGATCTCATTCGCCGTGCGCTGCAGGGGGCCTTGCGATGAACGAACGGCTGGTGAGTGCAGAGGGCGGGCGCGATGACGAGGCGATCGATCGGGCAATCCGCCCCAAACGCCTCGCCGACTACGTCGGCCAGCGTCCCGTCAAAGAACAACTCGAAATCTTCGTGGGCGCGGCGCGCGCGCGCGAAGAGGCGCTCGATCACGTCTTGATCTTTGGTCCGCCGGGCCTCGGAAAAACCACGCTCGCCAATATTTTGGCTGCGGAGCTCGGGGTGAGTTTGCGCCAGACCTCGGGCCCCGTGCTCGAGCGACCGGGTGATCTCGCGGCAATCCTCACCAATCTGCAACCGCGCGATGTGCTCTTCGTCGATGAAATTCATCGTCTCTCGCCGATTGTCGAAGAGGTGCTCTATCCGGCCATGGAGGACTACCAACTCGACATCATGATCGGCGAGGGTCCTGCGGCGCGCTCGATCAAATTGTCGCTGCCGCCGTTTACTTTGGTCGGTGCCACGACGCGCGCCGGGCTTTTGACCTCGCCGCTACGCGATCGCTTCGGGATCGTGCAGCGCCTCGAGTTTTATGACGTCGCCGATCTCACCAGCATCGTGCAGCGCTCTGCGGGCATTCTCGGGGTGCCGCTCGAACCCGAAGGTGCCGTGCGCCTTGCCGAGCGCTCGCGCGGCACGCCACGCATTGCCAATCGTTTGCTGCGCCGCGCCCGCGACTACGCGCAAGTCAAAGGCGATGGCACGATCACGGCACGCCTCGCCGTGGCCGCCCTCGATCTACTCGAAGTCGACCCGGTCGGGTTCGACTCGCTCGATCGCAAGCTTCTGACCACCATCATCGAAAAGTTTGAGGGTGGCCCTGTGGGCATCGACAGCCTCGCGGCAGCCATTGGCGAAGAGCGCGGCACACTCGAAGATGTCATCGAGCCCTTTTTGATCCAGCAAGGATTTTTGATGCGCACGGCCCGCGGCCGCGTGGCGACGCGCACCGCCTATTTGCACTTCGGATTCGCGCCCCCGCAGCGCCCGGGAGGCGCGATACCGCTTTTCGAGGAGGGTACGTGAGCACGTTCAGCGTGCCGGTCCGAGTCTATTGGGAAGATACCGATGCAGGTGGCGTGGTCTATTACGCCAACTATCTGCGCTTTCTCGAGCGCAGCCGCACCGATTGGTTGCGCAGCAAAGGCATTTCGCAGCATGCGCTGGCGGCGGCTCGCGGCGTGCAGTTCATGGTGCTCGCGGTCAACATCGAGTACAAAGCGGCGGCCCGTCTCGATGACCTGCTCGAGGTCAGCTGCGAAGTCGAGCCCGAGGGGCGCACCACGGCCATCTTTCATCAAAAGATCTGGCGCGAGTCGGTCGCAGCGGCTGAGTCGGGCGCAGCGGGCGAGCGCGAACTGTTGGTTGAAGCGCGAGTCCGTGTGGTGTGCGTGGATGCAAAGACGCTGCGACCGCAGCGCATGGGGGAGTACATCCAGTGAACGATTTATCCATCTTGCGCCTCATCATCGAGGCCACCATCGTCGTGCAGCTCGTGATGCTGATGCTGGTCGGTGCGTCGGTCTATTCCTGGAGCATTGTCTTTCGCAAGCGCGCAGTACTCGGTCGCGCCAAAGAAAACCTCGAGCGCTTCGATCGCGATTTTTGGTCGGGTGGCGATCTGGCCACGCTCTACAAGGCGATCGAGTCGCGTGGTAACGCCATCGGTATCGACAGCATTTTCCAGGCAGGCTTCAGCGAATTCGCAAGACTGAGCCAGCAGGGCGTCGAGGCTGTCGAGGTGCTGCTCGAAGGCGCGCGTCGCGCCATGAAAGCGCAGCAAATCAAAGAAATCGAGTACCTCGAGAAGGGGCTCTCGAGTCTTGCGACCGTGGGCTCGACCAGTCCCTATGTCGGTCTCTTTGGCACGGTGTGGGGCATTATGCACGCCTTTGTGGGCTTGGGGTCGGTGCAGCAGGCGACGCTCGCAACCGTGGCGCCCGGCATCGCTGAAGCACTGATCGCGACGGCGATCGGCCTCTTTGCGGCGATCCCGGCGGTGGTGGCGTACAACCGATTCGCCGATCAGGTGTGGCGTCTCGAGGCGCGCTATGACGCTTTTATGGAAGAGTTCTCGACCATTCTGCAGCGTCACGCGACGCGCAGCGGTCACTGAGGTCGTAGCCCATGGCACTTGCAGGTCGTGGTCGCAAGCCGATGAGCGAGATCAACGTCGTGCCCTACATCGACGTGATGCTCGTGCTGCTCATCATTTTCATGGTGACTGCGCCGCTGCTCACGCAAGGCGTCAAAGTGGATCTACCCGATGCCAATGCGCCCGCCATCGATCCGGCCGAGTTGCAAAACCGTCCGCCGCTCGTGCTCTCGGTCGATCGTCTGGGTCGGCTCTATCTCAACCAAGGCGAGAACCCCGATGAACCGCTCGAAGATGCCATGATCGAAGCGCGCGTCGCGGCGATTTTGCGCAATGCGCCCGGGTTGCCGGTGTTCGTCAAAGGCGATCGCGATGTGCCCTATGGTCGCGTGGTCGAGGCGATGGTGTTGCTGCAGGGCGCGGGCGCCAAAAAAGTCGGTTTTTTGACTGACCCCGTGAATATCCGAGGTGCGCGTTGAGGTCGCCATGCCGAGCGTAATGGAGCGCTGGCGACCCTATTTGCTGTCGATTGCGGTGCACGCTGCGCTGCTGCTCGTCATCGTCGTGCTCAGCCTCGATGCCTGGAAAGAAATTTGGCCGGACGAGCCCGAGACAGCGCAGGCTCTGGCCATCGAAGCTGTGCCGGTCGATGGCGAAGAGCTCGCGCGTCTTGCGCGTCGCCCGCCCGCGGTGCCCGCCCCTGAGGTGGAGCCACCGCAGGCCATCGAGCTACCGCCGGCCATCGAGCCACCCCAAGAGACGGAGCCCAAACCCGAAACGCCGCCGAAGCCGACGGCGGCAGAGCGCGCCGCGGAGCGCGCGGCCGAGCGCGCGGCCGAGCGCGAGGCAGAACTTGCC
>Ga0169931_10006972_pt1 | contig 16884 bp, 8 predicted proteins | sample Kivu_15m_20L_FD_129675 | JGI IMG/M metagenome (GOLD analysis project Ga0169931, IMG submission 129675) | Freshwater microbial communities from Lake Kivu, Western Province, Rwanda to study Microbial Dark Matter (Phase II) - Kivu_15m_20L... | ecosystem: Environmental > Aquatic > Freshwater > Lake ...
ATGGTTGAGATCCCATTTAAACAGGGAGATTTAATCAAAGTTGTCGACGGTCCATTCAAAGATTTTGACGGTACGGTTGAAGAAGTTTATCCAGACAAAATGAAGCTTCGAGTTTTAGTATCCATCTTCGGTCGTAAAACACCTGTAGAAGTGGATGTAAACCAAGTAGAACCCGAGGCATAAAAGAGTCTAACAACCGAATATTCGGCATCACCACTATCGACCCCAAGTTCGAGTTATACCCATTATGGCTAAGAAAGTAGAAAAAATCCTCAAGTTGCAGATTGTAGCTGGTCAAGCTACTCCAGCACCTCCTGTCGGCCCTGCGCTTGGTCAGGCTGGTGTTAATATTATGGAGTTCTGCAAGGCATTTAATGCCCGTACACAAGATAAAACGGGGACTATCACGCCGGTTGAAATCACCGTATATGCCGATAAATCGTTTACTTTCAAAACAAAGACCCCACCAGCACCCGTACTTCTAAAACAGGCTGCCAAAATTCAGTCAGGATCTGCTGAACCAAATCGTGTGAAGGTTGCTACCGTAACGATGGGTCAATGCGAAGAAATTGCAAAACTAAAAATGGAAGACCTGAATGCATTTGATCTAGCAGCTGCTACTCGAATGGTTGCAGGTACTGCCCGCAGCATGGGTATCCGCGTAGAAGGATAAGCCAATCACAAAGAGGACATCATGGCAAAAAAAGGAAAAAAATATACCGCTGCTGCTAGCCTTATTGACGCGAATAAAGAATATTCGCTCGAAGAAGCTTGTCAGCTGATCAAAAAGACGGCAACAACTAAATTTGATGCATCTATTGATGTAGATGTTCGTTTAGGAGTTGATCCTCGACATGCAGATCAAATGGTTCGCGGTACAGTTGCACTACCACACGGTACTGGTAAAACTATACGTGTACTGGCTATCGTTAATCCAGCCAAACAAGATGAAGCCCGCGAAGCAGGTGCTGATCACGTTGGTTTAGATGATTACATGGACAAACTTGAGTCAGGTTGGACCGACATTGATGTAATTGTTGCAACGCCAGATGTTATGGGTAAACTTGGGAAACTTGGTAAAGTATTAGGTCCACGTGGACTCATGCCTAACCCAAAAAGTGGAACTGTTACCATGGATGTTGGTAATGCTATCCGTGATGTCAAGGCCGGTAAAATTGATTTCCGTGTTGATAAATACGGTATCCTACATTCCGGTGTTGCTAAAGCAAGCTTTAGTGAGAATGCTATCTTCGATAACGTGAATGCATTTCTTCAAACTGTAGTCAAATTAAAACCAAGTTCGGCTAAAGGTACCTACCTCAAAAGTGTGTACCTGAGCACCACTATGGGTCCTAGTATCCAAATCAATAGATCCAATATTCAGGCATAAGTTATAACCGTGCTCTAGCACGTAATCAAAGCATACAATGGCAACCAAAGAGCAAAAACAAGACGTAGTTGACGAGCTTTCTGAAGTAATGAAGAATGTTGGTTCAGTGTACATGGCTAACTACCAGGGTATGACTGTTGCCGAAATCAATAAACTACGTGGCGACTTCCGCAAATCCGGACTAGCATTTAAAGTCTACAAAAATACCTTGGTCAAAAGAGCTATGGAGCGAAAAGGTGGCTTTGAGTCAGCCTATCCACAGCTTATCGAACCAACAGCCTATGTTTTCGTAGGTGAAGAAAGACTTGCAGAACCTGCAAAGATTCTGAAAGCTTTCCTCAAAGACAATAAACGTCCGGCTTTCAAAGGAGCTATCATTGAAGGATCATTTTATGGTCCTGATCAACTAGATGCTCTGGCAGAACTTAAAACCAAAAACGATGTTATTGGCGACATTATGGGCTTATTGCTCTCGCCAATGTCAAACGTACTCAGTGCTATCCAAGCTCAAGGTTCAAACATCGTTGGTGCTATCAAAACCATTGCAGACAAAAAGCAATAATCACAATCGTATTTCACAGAAGACAAATCCATCTAATCGGAGAATCACACCATGGCAGACGTAAAATCGCTCGCAGAGCAACTGGTGAGCCTTACCATCAAAGAGGCTAATGAATTAGCCCAAGTACTTGAGAACGAGTATGGCATCAAGCCAGCCGCTGCAGCTGTCGCTGTAGCTGGACCTGCTGCTGCAGCTGCCGGCGGCGACGCCGCAGGTGGCGAAGAGCAAACAGAGTTCACTGTTATCCTCAAGAACTCTGGAGCTAACAAAATTGCCGTTATTAAAGAAATTCGTGGTCTTACCGGTCTTGGTTTGAAAGAAGCCAAAGACTTGGTTGACGGTGCTCCAAGCACCGTTAAAGAGGGCGCTTCTAAAGACGAAGCCGAATCTATGAAGGCCAAATTGATTGAAGCTGGCGCAGAAGTAGAACTGAAATAATCAGCTTCACTCCATAGCACAGACCTAGTTCGATAGCCAATACTGTCTAAAACGGTATTGGCTATTGGTGTCTGTATTTGTCCACAACCAGTGGACGTCTTCCATAAACTTCACCAAGACAAAAAACCTGCGGTTTTTTGTCGTTTAGACATATTCTTACTAGAAGCGAGGTTTCCTTGAGTACAACGACTGTTAAGCTACCTATAGATAAACGCATCACATTTGCGAGAACTCGTCAAGTCCTCGATTACCCCGATTTCCTTGATATTCAACTTGAGTCATTTCGTAGTTTTACCCAGTGGAATGTTGCTCCCGAAGACCGTGATATACTCGGTCTACAGCAAATTTTTCTGGAAAATTTTCCTATTCAAGATTCACGTGAACGACACGTACTTGAATTTCTCTCTTACAGCGTCGACACACCAAAGTACGACATCGCTGAATGTCAAGAGAGAGGATTAACCTATGCCATTCCACTGAAGGCTAAGCTCCGCCTTTCAAGTGTAGACCATAGTGATGAAACTACAGAAACCATTGAACAGGAAGTCTTTTTGGGTGATCTCCCATGGATGACAGATCGTGGTACTTTTATTATAAATGGAGCAGAGCGTGTCATCGTTAGCCAATTGCACCGTTCTCCTGGTGTATTCTTTGGTCAATCTTTACACCCCAATGGAACTCAACTATACAGTGCACGTGTAATCCCATTTAAAGGATCATGGATAGAGTTAACAACAGACATTCGTGATGTTCTCTGGGCATATATCGACAGAAAGAAAAAACTTCCTGTAACAACACTTCTCAGAACCTTGGGATATCCAACCGATTACGACATTTTGACCATGTTCAATCTGTCGGAGGAGGTTTCTGTCAAAACTCGCAAAGAGTTCAATGAGAATATTGGAAAGCGTCTAGCCGTTGCGGTTACCATTGAAAAGGTTCAAGAAGTTATCGATGATGAAACCGGCGAAGTACGTGAGGCAAAAAGTGTTGAAGTTGTTCTAGAGCGCGAACACGAATTATCTGAAACAGATTTTGATACACTCAGAAATCTGGATATCAAAACTGTTCATGTGCTGAAAATCAGCAATGAAGATGCAGATCGCTCTGTTATCCTTAATACGCTCAAGAAAGATTCTACCAGAGACGAAGAATCAGCTCTTGCTGAAGTGTATCGTCAGATACGTACCGGTGAAATGCCGGATATTGAAACAGCACGCTCAGTTCTGGATAGACTTTTCTTCAATGACAAGAAATATGATCTCGGTGATGTAGGACGCTATCGCTTGAACAAGCGTCTTAATATGGAAACGGACCTCAGTGTTCGAGTATTGACCAAAGAAGATATTATCGCCATCACTAAAGAGGTGATTCGACTAAAGAACCTCAAAAGTCAGGTTGATGATATTGATCACCTCTCTAACCGAAGAGTTAGAACCGTTGGTGAGCAACTAGGTCAGCAGTTTGCTATTGGTTTGGCCCGCATGGCCCGTACCATCCGTGAGCGCATGAACTCTCGTGATGCCGAACAGTTCACTCCCCAAGATTTGGTGAATGCACGTACGATTTCAAGTGTGATCAATACGTTCTTTGGAACGAATCAGCTCTCTCAGTTCATGGATCAAACGAATCCACTTGCTGAGTTGACCCACAAACGTCGTATGTCTGCACTTGGACCTGGTGGTCTAACACGCGAGCGCGCCGGTTTTGAGGTTCGTGACGTTCATTATACGCACTATGGCCGTTTATGCCCTATTGAGACCCCTGAAGGACCAAACATCGGTTTGATTTCCTCTTTGTGCGTCCATGCTAAAGTAAATGAATTTGGCTTCATCGAAACACCTTACCGAAAAGTAAAAGACGGCAAGGTTACTGCGAATGTTGAATATCTATCAGCTGAGCAAGAAGATGAAACTATCATCGCTCAGGCAAATGCACCTATCAAGCAAGATGGAAACTTTGAGCGGGATTACGTTTTCTCTCGTCTTCGTGACGGTAACGTTAAGTTGGCAGATCCGAGTGAAGTCCAGTTTATGGACATTGCTCCAAATCAGATCACCTCTGTTGCAGCAGCTTTAATTCCATTCATTGAACATGATGATGCCAACCGAGCCTTGATGGGTTCGAACATGCAACGCCAGGCCGTGCCCCTTGTACGACCTGAAGCGCCTGTTGTAGGTACTGGTATGGAATTCCGTGCTGCTACCGATTCTCGTGCTATGGTTCTTGCAGAAGGTGATGGTACCGTAGTTTATGTAAGTGCTACCGAAATACGTATCAAATACGATAGAACAGAGCAAGAGTCACTTGCCTATTTTGACAATGGCGTTGTTTCTTATCCACTACGCAAATTTGAGCGTACAAACCAGGATACTACTGCTAATCAGCGTCCAATCGTAAAAGTAGGTCAACGCGTGATTAAAGGATTACCTATTGCGGATGGTTGCTCAACCGAAGGCGGTGAACTTGCCCTTGGACGTAACATTCTTGTGGCCTTCATGCCATGGAGAGGATATAATTTCGAGGATGCTATTGCTATCAGCGAGCGCGTAGTTGCTGAAGACATCTACACATCGATTCACATTCAGGAGTTTGAACTACAAGTTCGTGACACCAAACGTGGAGAAGAAGAGCTCACCCGCGAGATTCCAAACGTAAGTGAAGAAGCAACTCGCAACCTCGACGAAGATGGTATCATCAGAACTGGAGCGAAGATCAAGCCAGGTGACATCCTTGTAGGTAAGATCACTCCAAAAGGAGAAACCGATCCAACTCCGGAAGAGAAATTACTCCGTGCTATCTTCGGTGATAAAGCCGGCGATGTTAAAGATGCCTCACTTCGCACACCTCCTGGCGTTTCAGGTACTATAATCGGAAGCAAACTCTTCAGCCGTAAACGCGAAGAAGTTATCTCCCGTAAAGAAGAGAAGGAAATCGTTGAGCAAGAAACCGCTCTGTACGACCAGCAGATCATGGATCTGAACAAACAATGGTCTGAGCGTATGGCTACCTTGCTTGCTGGCAAGAAATCAAGTGGTGTTGTGAACATCACTGGTGAGCTTCTTGTCGAAAAAGGAGTTGCCTTCGCAAGTGATGTGTTTGAAACCATCGATCCATACACATTAAGCTTGAAAATTAAGTGGTGTGATGACGATGCAATTAACGACATCATTAGAACACTCGTAGTCAATTACCGTGCCGAGCGCCGCAAGTACGAAACAGAGTATAAGCGTAAAAAATATGCTATTCAGGTTGGAGATGAACTCCCCCCTGGTATCGTACAAAAGGCTAAAATCTACGTTGCGAAGAAGAGAAAGCTTCAGGTAGGTGATAAGATGGCCGGCCGCCACGGTAATAAGGGGGTTGTTGCCAAGGTTGTTCCTGTCGAAGATATGCCATTCATGGCAGATGGAACACCAGTCGATATCGTGCTGAACCCACTTGGGGTACCGTCACGTATGAACCTTGGACAGATCTATGAAACTATTCTTGCCTGGGCTGGAAAAAATCTTGGACTCAAGTTTGCCTCCCCAATTTTCGACGGAGCCAAATCGGATGAGGTTCGCGATTACCTAACTAAGGCGGGACTTCCTGATGATGGACGTATTTATCTACACGATGGAAGATCTGGTGAGCGATTTGCTCAAAAAACGACCGTCGGTTATATCTATATGTTGAAATTGAACCACTTGGTTCAGGATAAAATGCATGCCCGTTCAATAGGCCCTTACTCACTCATCACTCAGCAACCTCTGGGTGGTAAAGCGCAGTTTGGTGGTCAAAGATTGGGAGAAATGGAAGTGTGGGCATTGTATGCTTATGGAGCAGCCAATATCCTGCAGGAAATGTTGACCGTTAAGAGCGATGATGTGAAGGGTCGTGCCAAAGTGTACGAAGCCATCGTCAAAGGCGATAACCTCCCTGAGGGTGGTACACCTGAATCGTTTAACGTTCTGGTTCGTGAATTACAGGGTCTGGGTCTCGAAGTAATTATCGAGTAGGCCCTCATATTCAATCCAACAACGACGAGTTTAACAGCTATCTGGTAAAAACATATTATGTCAAAAGATTTCAACAGCCTCCGCATTTCCCTTTCATCGGCAGAAAATATTCTAAACCGATCACGTGGTGAAGTTCTCAATTCGGAGACCATCAACTACCGTACTTTTAAACCCGAAAAAGATGGTCTCTTCTGCGAGAAAATCTTTGGTCCGGTAAAAGACTACGAGTGCCACTGCGGTAAATACAAAAGAATACGCTATAAAGGTATTATTTGTGATCGATGTGGTGTAGAAGTAACCCGTAAAGCCGTTCGTCGTGAGCGCATGGGTCACATCACCCTATCAGTTCCTGTAGTACATATTTGGTACTTCAAATCACTGCCTAACAAGATTGCATATCTACTAGGTTTATCTTCTAAAAACTTAGAAAAGATCGTTTACTACGAAAATTTCGTGGTGATCAATGCGGGTATGGCTCGTGATTTGGGATACAAACATGGTGACATGCTCACCGAAGAAGAATACCATGAAGTACTCGCTCAATTACCTGATGTAATGGACGAGTTGGATGATGACGATCCCGATAAATTTGTCGTCAAGATGGGTGCAGAGGCGATTGAAGCTATGTTAGCTACCATCGACCTTGAAAAAGATTCTTATAGACTACGTCAAGAAGTTCGTACTGAAACTTCCGTGATGCGTAAGAAGAAAACACTCAAGCGTCTCCAGGTAATCGAAAGTTTCCGCGCCGCAAACAAGCATCTCGAAAATCGTCCGGAATGGATGGTAATGCGCGTTATTCCGGTAATTCCACCAGAATTACGTCCATTAGTACCTCTCGAAGGTGGTCGTTTTGCTACTTCTGATTTGAATGATCTTTACCGTCGAGTAATCATTCGTAATAACCGACTCAAGCGCCTCATAGATATCAAGGCTCCAGATGTCATCTTACGTAATGAGAAGCGAATGCTTCAAGAAGCGGTGGATTCCCTCTTTGACAACAGCCGTAAAACGAATGCTGTTCGCAGCAATAATCGTCCGCTAAAATCGCTCAGCGATATGCTCAAGGGCAAGAGTGGTCGTTTCCGTCAAAATCTCCTTGGAAAACGGGTTGATTATTCGGGTCGTTCCGTAATCGTTGTAGGACCAGAACTCAAACTCCATGAGTGTGGACTACCAAAAGAGATGGCTGTTGAATTATACAAACCGTTCATTATTCGTCGCCTTATCGAGCGTGGATATGTGAAAACGGTAAAGAGTGCCAAGAAAGTGGTGGATCGTCGCGACGCCGTAGTATGGGATGTACTTGAAAATGTGATTGATGGTCACCCAGTACTTCTCAACCGTGCTCCAACCTTGCACCGTCTTGGTATCCAAGCGTATCAGCCTGTTCTGATCGAAGAAAAAGCTATCCGTCTACACCCACTTTCATGTACGGCATTCAATGCCGACTTTGATGGTGATCAAATGGCCGTTCACCTTCCATTAAGTCATGATGCTATCCTTGAAGCATCAATTTTGATGTTGGGTTCACATAACATAATGAACCCTGCTAGTGGTGGACCAATTGCGGTTCCATCTCAAGACATGGTTTTGGGTATTTATTACCTCACCAAAATGGCTACAGGCATAAAAGGTGAAGGTAAAACCTTCGGATCAGCAGCAGAAGTTATCGTTGCCTATGATCAAGGTGTTATTGACCTTCATACACGTATCAACGTACGTAATCCTAAGGCGAATAACTCCGACCTAGGTAAAGAAATGGTCAAGACAACCACAGGTCGTGTGATCTTCAATCAGGTTTTGCCTCCTGAAATTGAGTTTAAAAACCTCACATTTGGCAAAAAAGAACTTCGATCACTCATTAGTGAAGTGTTCATCAAGAGTGGAACTGCTGCCTGTTCACATTTCATGGATGAAATGAAGAACCTTGGATTTGAAACAGCTACCCGTGGTGGTCTGTCCTTCAACCTAGATGATATTATCATCCCTGATGAGAAGAGTGAGATTATTCAAAAAGCTCAGGACGACGTTCGCGAAATTCAAGAACGCTATGAGATGGGTTTCATCACCGATAACGAGCGTTATAATCAGGTTATCGATAAATGGACGAGTGTAACCAACCGTGTTTCTGAGACCTTATTTAAGGCACTCACGAACGATCGTGATGGCTTTAACCCAGTATTCATGATGGCTGATTCTGGTGCTCGTGGATCGAAAGAACAGATTCGTCAGCTTGGTGGTATGCGTGGTCTTATGGCTAAGCCTCAAAAGAGCACTGCTGTGAGCAGCTCAGAAGTTATCGAAACCCCTATTCTTTCGAGTTTTAAAGAGGGTCTTTCTGTACTTGAATACTTTATCTCTACCCACGGAGCTCGTAAAGGTCTTGCCGATACAGCCCTGAAAACAGCTGATGCCGGTTACCTCACACGTCGTCTCGTTGACGTTGCACAAGATGTGATCATCAATGAGGAAGATTGTGGAACTCTCCGCGGTATCAAAATGTCCGCTCTTAAAGACAACGAAGATATCGTTGAAAGCCTCGAAGAACGTATCCTTGGACGTGTTTCTCTGCATGATGTATACGATCCATCGACCGACGAGCTTATTGTTGAAGCCAATACCCTTATTGCTGAAGTTGAAGCAAAAAGAATTTCGGAAACCTCAATCGAAGAAGTCGAAATTCGTTCTGTATTGACCTGTGAAACGGGCCGTGGTGTTTGTGCTAAGTGCTATGGTCGTGACCTAAGCCGCAATAGAATGGTTCAACAAGGTGAGGCTGTAGGTGTTATTGCTGCTCAATCCATCGGTGAACCAGGTACTCAGCTTACCCTGCGTACCTTCCACGTTGGTGGTACAGCTTCCCGTCTAGAGCAGGAATCACAGCATAAGTCAAAATTTGCTGGTAAAGTAGAGTTCGAAAATCTCCGTACAGCATTATTTGATGACGGTGAAGAAGAGCACCGCGTTGTATTGAGTCGTGCCGGTGAAATCCGCCTTCTTGACGACACCGGAAAAATTCTTTCTACCTACAACGTGCCTTATGGATCCGAGCTACTCGTTGATGAAGGTGATATGGTTCCAAAAGGAGTAACCCTCTGCAAGTGGGATCCATATAATGCCCTAATTGTCAGCGAAAGAAACGGGGTTGTCGAATATAAAGACATTCATGAAGGCCTCACCTATACTGATGAAGCTAACCTCCAGACAGGTCACAAGGAAAAAGTGATCATCGATTCAAAAGATCGTACACTTGTACCGACCTTGATCGTAAAAGGGGATGGGGATAGATCCGGTGAAACCACACTTCCTGTAGGTGCCTATGTTGTCGTTGATCATGGAGATATGGTTCAGGCGGGTCAGACGCTTGCTAAAATCCCACGTTCCTCTGGTAAATCTAAAGATATTACAGCCGGTCTACCTCGTGTAACGGAACTCTTTGAAGCTCGTCCACCAACAGATCCAGCCGTTGTATCTGAGATTGATGGTATCGTTAAAATGGGTTCTCGTAAGCGTGGTTCACAAGAAGTGATGGTTGTAAGTCGTGATGGTACCGAGACCAAAACCTATATGATCTCTTTGAGCAAGCACATCCTTGTTCAAGAAAATGATTTTGTAAAAGCTGGACAAGCACTATCAGATGGTGCGATTATGGCTCAAGATATTTTAAATATCCTAGGTCCATTTGCCGTACAGTCTTACCTCGTGAACGAAATTCAGGAAGTGTATCGACTACAAGGGGTGAAAATCAATGACAAACACATTGAAATCATCGTTCGCACCATGATGCAAAAGGTTGAGATCACCGATCCAGGCGATACCCAATTCCTTGAAGGCGATAAAGTAGATCGTTTTGAAGTAAATCGTACCAACGACAGCCTCATTGGTAAATTCGTGGTAACGGAAAGCGGTGATAGCGAGATTCGTCAAGGCGCACATCTTGATCGTCGTGAGATTCGTGATATCAATAGCCGACTCTCAAAAGATGGTAAAGCTGAGCTCCAAACACGTGAAGCCAAACCAGCTATTTCCAGACCTATCCTTCTGGGTATTACCCGTGCAGCCTTGTCGACGGATAGTTGGTTGTCTGCTGCATCATTCCAGGAGACTACAAAAGTTCTTGCTCAAGCTGCTGTTGAGGCGAAAGAAGATCGCCTCCTGGGCCTAAAAGAGAATGTAGTGGTTGGTCATAAAGTACCTGCTGGAACAGGTCTTCGTATCTACCAAGATCTCATTGTCAGTTCAAAAGCAGATATGGCTGAATATGAGCCAGCTGCTCGTGCCTTTGAAATGATTAAACGTCAGGAACAAACCACTGAAGGTGTTGATTCTTTGTATGATGACACTTTCGATGAGACCACCAGTTAATCATTGATTATATAATAAAAAAGGCCACGTAATGTGGCCTTTTTTATTTAAAGCAAATGCTTTAGAGAGTCATAGTAAATGAACTCAAGATTTACTTGCTTCGGTTAATTGATTTAAGCAATTCCTCAGCCTCATTAATCAAATCTTCGGCACGTTGCTGTGCTTCAGCCACAACAGCAGTACCCCGTTGCTTAGCCTCAGATTGAGTTCCATTTTTTTCGGCACGAAAATTGGATGCAACACGATTGAGTTCGTCCAGATAATTACGAAGTTTAAAGCTCACTTTGTCGCGTGTATTGACTCCTTTATCCGGAGCATAGAACAAGGCTATGATTGAACCTAAAGCAGCACCGGTAAGTAAACCAAGGGCAAAACCTTTTGTATATCGACTCATAAGTACGAATAATTTAAATATGTTAATCTAAGGATAACAAAATGTAGGGCGAACATCAATATTTCCTTAAAGAGCTCATTAAACTTTAACCATAGCTGCTTTAACGATATTTCTCTTAGTCTTTGAAATTCCTAAGTAGAATACAGGTATCACATAGAGTGTAAACAGTGCTGAAAACGTTAAACCTCCAATGATAGATTTGGCTAATGGGCTCCATTGTTCTGCTCCAACACCTAGTTCAAGTGCCAGAGGAAGCATAGACATGATTGTTGTTAACATGGTCATAATGATGGGGCGCATACGACGAACACAAGCTCTTACAAATTCAGAAATGTATTCTTTAGGATCTGATTCATCCTTCGTGTACTGTTTGATGAAATCAATCAATACGATACCATTATTGACTACGATACCAATCAAAATGATGATACCCAGACTTGCTAACATACTCAATGGAGTTCCAATCAACCACAGGCCAAATACTGAACCAAAGAAGGCAAGTGGAACGGTAAACATAACGACAAATGGATCTCTGAGGTTTTCAAACATCGCTGCCATTACCATATAAATCAATAAGAGAGCAACTATTAGAGCAGTGAATAAGTTGCCCATGGCATCACGTGCATCCTGAGCATCACCTGTAAATTGATATCTGTACCCTTCGGGCAAAACTACATCATTCTCGATTAATTCACGAACCTTACCTTCTAATTCAGTGGCATTTCCATTTACACCAATGTTGATATCCATAATAGTCTCTCTGTCACGTCGTGTAATTCTATTGAGTCCTTCATAGGATTCAAATCTGCCGATAGATGAAACGGGTACACGTTGATCACCAATTTGAAGTACTTCGAGTCGTGCTAAGTCTTCACGGCTTCTTCGGTAATCTTCCAACATTCTTACTTCTATCGGAATTTCACGTCCACCTGATCTAAATTGACCAACCTGTGTGCCACGAGCTTGTGTTTTAATCGCATTAGAAACTTCATTTATGTTACTACCTGCCATTGCAAGCATCTGTCTGTCAAGAATGTAATGTAACTCTGGAACCATAGAAGTACGTGCAATCTCGACGGAGGTAATCAGGGTGTCTTCTGTTAACACGGTCTCTAGTTTATCAGCAATTCCTTGCAAAAACATAATATCAGGACCAACCAGTGTAACTCGCACATTACTGGAACCGCCGCCCCAGCCGCCGCCCCAGCCACCACCTCCTCGTCCACCAAATCCTGGAGGACCACCCCCTCCACCTCTTGGACTTATGTTGATGTTAGCTCCAGGAAATTGGAGGCGTTGTCGGTATTTATTAATGAGTTCATCGGGAGTATCGTTGCGTTTGTCTTTAGAAACAAATGTAGCCTCAACACTCCCTGTATTGGCTTCTTGGTTTTGACCGTTGGATCCTATCTCTGTTACTACGGTCGTAAAACTAGAGTCTGCCAATAATGTATTTGTAAAGTTTCGAAGAACCTCAGCCGTAGTCACTAATTTTGTACCGGCTGGCATTTCTAGATTTACACGAAATGCGGTGGGTTCAGACCTCGGAAATGTTTCAAATGGTACTTGATCATATATAACTTTTGTGCCATAAAGAACAGCAAATACTGCGATCAGTATAACTAGCTTATGATTGATAGCCCAGACTAGTGTTTTTGCATAAAAGCCCTCCAGCCAACTTACACCTCGCATCACAATGGTATTTCTTTTATACTCATCTTCATTGAGTAATCGTGAGGCAAAAACGGGAATCAATATCACAGAGGTGATATAGGAGATAGAAACGGCAATACAAATGGTGAGAGCTAAATCTCTAGCGATCATTCCAACTATTCCACCAACATTCAGGATCGGTATGAACACGGCTAAAGTAGTTAGTGTTGACCCGAGCAAAGCTCCTTTAACTTCATTCGTACCAGCAAGCGCTGATTGCAAGAGGGTATAACCCTCTTTATACTTGCGTAAAATATTTTCAGTAACAACAATGGAGCTGTCAACCAATAAGCCCAGAGCGAGTACTAATCCAGTAATAGAGATGGTATTTAGAGTAACATCTAAATAGTACATCAAAATAAATGTAGCTGATAAGGAAATGGGAATACATATGGCTACAACTAACGAACTTCTCCATCCACCCAAAAACATAAATAGGGTGATACCAACAATAATTAGAGCAATTTGAGCTGATGTTGTTAGGTTATTGATGGATCTTTCAATGAAATCGCCATCATTACTCAGAATCTGAACACTGTAACCATCCGGCAAAACCTCCTCGAGCATATCAATTGTTTCAACGACCGCTGAGGTAACATCAAGGGTATTTGCATCGGATTGTTTTTGAATATCAAGTGATACGCTGTTCTTTCTATTGATCTCAACAAGATTGTTTATTTGTTCGTAATCGTCACGTACAACAGCAACATCCTTGATTCGAACAGGAATCTGACTTGGTGACACTTTTACAATGGTATTTTCAACTTCCTCGATGGATTGAAAAATGGATTCTGCTCGGATACTATAACTTTTTCTGTCAACGACTAAATTGCCTACAGGAATTTGAACATTATTGGATCGAATAGCAGATTCGATTTCAGAGGGCATCAGATTATGTAATGCCATCTTCATCGGATCTATATCCACATAAATAAACCGGTTTAACCCACCTCTGGTATCTGCTGCAGCCACTCCTGGTATCCGTTCCAATCTGGGTTCGATCAATTCAACGGATACATTTCTAATTTCATCAAGTCCTTTATTTGCTTGGACTGAAAGCCGCATAATGGGCTGATTATCTGGATCGAACTGAAAGATGACAGGTGGAGTGGATTCGCGAGGCAGCTGAGTTCGTATTCGATCGATCGTCTCTCGAGCTTTAAGCTCTACAGCACGAATATTTACCCCATCCCGCATCCTCATGATGATAAAAACACGACCATTTCGAACATTCGTTTCAAGGGATTCAACTCCTTCCAGAGAAGAAACGGCAGCCTCAAGGGGTTCTCCAATCAAACGAATCATGTCTTGCGGGGGAACATTACGATACCCGGCAGATACGGCTAAAACAGGGATATTTACAGATGGTCTAAGTGTAATCTTTAGTTTGGTGAGGAAAAATAGACCAAAACCAATAACTACCAAGGTCAACATCAAAACGGTAACAGGTCTGCCTAATACCGTTTTAGTGAGCCCGGATGATAAAAGAGCATCTTTTAATCTTCTCATAGATCCTCCTCTTCTTTGAGTGGGTCTACCTTATGAAGGGGATCGAAACCTAATTTTTCGATAAACTCATTCAAAATCAGGTAGAGAGATGGAACAACGAAGAGCATTAGGAAGGTTGACATCGTCAGACCACCAATTACAGTACGTGCCATTGGGCTCCATGTCTCTGATCCAGCACCAAGTTCAAGCGCCAAGGGAACCATTGACAGGATGGTAGTAAGAGCAGTCATTAATATGGGACGTAAGCGTCTGGTTGCTCCTTGCACAATAGCATCAAAGCGATTAATACCACGTACTTGCAATATCTTGATGTAATCGATCATCACAATACCATTATTCACTACGATACCCGTTAGCAGAATGAGTCCTACCATTGAGGTAACACTTATCGGAGTGCCAGTAACTAGTAAAATGATGAGCACCCCTGATAAGGCTAAAGGTATCGTTGCAATGATGATGAAGGGTTCTGAAAAACTTTCAAACTGTGAGGCCATCACCATATAGGTTAGGATGGCTGCAATCATAAAAGCCAATAACAGATAAGAAAATGAATCTGCCTGTTCCTCAGCTGAACCCCCGATTTCATAGCGATATCCATCTGGCCATTCTATATCATCTAAAATACTTCTTGCTTGTTCCGTTGCGGTTCTCAAGTCAAGTTCTCCGAGATCTGCTTTAATTTCGGTGATACGTTCCTGATTGATCCGCAAAATATTAGAAGCACCATCAAAACGCTCCACTCTTGCCAAATTATTCAGGGGCATCCATGTTCCTTCAGGAGTTCTTACTTGAATGTTTTCCAGAGCTTCGGAATCCGTTTTTTCATCTGGGTGTAGTTGAACCATTACCGAATATTCAATACCCTGGTCAACAAAAGTCGTAGCAAGACTCCCTTTGACCGCATTACCAACCGCGTTGGCAATTTGTTGTGTGTTCATGTTATTTCGAGAAATACGCTCTCTGTCCATCACTATCCTCAGCTCGGGTCTTCCGACGTCTGATGAACTAAAAACACTTGCAATCCCAGGCACTGCGGCAATACGCTCTTTAATTACATCGGAGAGTTCTTTCTTCTTCGATTGATCGTAGCCGTAGATGTTTATCACAAGTCCACTTTCACCATCAGGACTCAATGGATTAACCACTTCCTCCTTAATTTCGGCTCCGGGAACTGATTCTAGAGCAGCAAGAAGATCAGCAGTAATCTCAAACTGATTACGATCTCTTTCATTGGTTGGTACTAATTCAACTCTTACCAAACCACTATAACCACCTGGTTTTTCAGCACCCTCAACTCCAACCTTATCTCCGTAATCAGAAACGATTAACCGTGCTTCAGGTACGCGCTCCTTTATGATTGTCTCAACCGACTGTATCGTACGACCTAATTCGAAGATATTGACGCCAGGTTCTCTCTCAACACTAACAAAGAATGCACTTTCATCAACAGGGGGGAAGAACTCGCCACCAAGAAAACTAAAGATGGGAAGTGTCAACAAGAAAAATCCAACGGCAGCACCAAATGCGAGCCATTTGCGTTTTAGAACTGCTGTAAGTTGACGAGAGTAGGTTGCGTCAACCCTATCTAAGAAGGCCATTATTGATGATGCCAATTTGCCCGGTTTGTCTGCTTCAGTCTCTTCATCCTTACCCTTGAGTAATCTCGATGATAAAACTGGTATCAAGGAAAGGGCAATAAAGGTTGACATAATCAAAGCGAAAGAGATCGTAAGAGCCAAATCTCTAAATAAAAATCCAGCTATACCCGGCACAAAGAGAATCGGTAGAAAAACGACTAAGGTTGTAAGAGTTGACATCATAACAGGTATGGCGACTTCCTGAGCACCTTTAATGGATGCTACTTTTGGAGAAGCCTTTTCTTCATCTCTAAATCGAAAGATATTTTCCAAAACCACTACCGCATTATCAACTACCATACCTACTGCTAAGGTCAAACCTGAAAGTGAAATAACATTCAAACTAAGGTCAGCCCAATCCATTATGCTAAATGTAGATATCACTGAAACTGGTATAGAAATAGCCACAATTAATGCGGTTCTCCAGCTTCCCAAGAAGAATAAAAGCACAGCCACAACAAGCAAAATCGCCTGTAAGCCAGTAACATAAAGATTATTTATGGACAACTTAATAAACTCAGCTCTGTTTGTCAGTACGTTAATACTCACATCCTGAGGTAGGCTAACCTTAATTCTTTCAAGATTATTTAGAATCTCATCGGCAGTAGTAACTACGTTAGATTCACTTTGTTTGTAAATATTGATTACAACCCCGTCATTACCGTTAACTCTCACATTTCCGATAGGCTGGGCAACATCATCGAGTACCTCCGCTACGTCCATCAAACGAATAGGATTACCATCACTGGTTCCGATGACGGTATTTCTGATTTGATTTATATCTTTAAACTCACCAATGGTTCTCAGAGAGTAAACAATTCTACCCTCGGTCAATTCCCCTGCAGGAATTTGAACATTTTCAGCCCTGAGTC
>Ga0169931_10006973_pt1 | contig 16883 bp, 19 predicted proteins | sample Kivu_15m_20L_FD_129675 | JGI IMG/M metagenome (GOLD analysis project Ga0169931, IMG submission 129675) | Freshwater microbial communities from Lake Kivu, Western Province, Rwanda to study Microbial Dark Matter (Phase II) - Kivu_15m_20L... | ecosystem: Environmental > Aquatic > Freshwater > Lake...
CATTCGTTGTTACAGTCATTGTAGTTTTGTGAAGAACTGTTACATAATTATATAGGAAAAATAAAGAGGGGTCAAGCCCCTCTTTGTTCGGATATCATAACTTAAGTATAAATGCTTACTATTGTGGTGGTGTAGGATTACTAATACGATTCAAATAAGGATCATAAGTCATAAATTGATCGATGGGCATTTGATATCCCTGACTTTCCCAAAACTGATATAATGCATTGTAACTACCTTTATGATAGATATCAATATGTTCTGGGTGAATCGCAGATCCTAAATCCAATCGATAAAGAAACAGTGGAATAGAATAAGTTTTTCCAGATCCAAAAATAGTATCTTCAGAAACTGCTCTTGGTTTTACACCATTATCAAGTTTAAATTTGTCACCACGAATATGATTTTTCATAATCTTAGCAGCATGGTGTCGTGTGATAAGATATGCTGCTGCTGAAAAATCATTAATAAAATAATGATGTAGTTGAACGTGAATATCTCCCGTACAAATTGTAGTTAATTGCACGCAATCCCAATCATGAGGAAGTCTAGATACAAAATCTTTCCAAGTAAAACTCCAAAACTTAGCAATATCTAATACTATATCATCCTCAAAGATGAGAGCATATTCATCTGTGGTATTTTCATAGAAATGTTTGATTGCTTTTAAATGAGACATGCAGCAACCAATTTCATTCTGAGACATATTATCAGGAGCACGTCCACTCAGATGCTCACAAACATCATCAACTCTTCCATCAAATCCAACAATTCGAGTATGGTTTTCAATTTCCCAATACTCAAAGTGCTGTTCCATATACTCACGACGATGAGTATCATTGTCCAAATTCAACCAATAGATTGGAGGAAGTCCTTTAAGTTTAAAAAGAGCTTTGTTTTTATCCATTTCTCTTCCTCACATAATCGACATTCTGATAATAGTTTTTTAAATCTTCGGAGTTCATTTCTTTTAGAGTTTCATAAAGATTTTTATTGTTGTTTATGTGTGGATTAGTAAACCAAGAATTCATTGTCCTTGCATGTTCCATATGGTAGATTAATCCATCAACTCTACCAACTTTATACTCAAGTTTTTCAAATCTAACTGGTCGCTCATTATCTTCATACCCATAGGATATAAAGTTCTCATTTTCCATTCCACCATCAATATAAGATTGGCGTTTAAAGAACTGAGCCCATCCATAATCAGAAGTAGAAACCTCATTAGATAGATTCGATCTTAGAGTTTCTTCAGAAAAGTTACTAGAAACAAACTTATCAATAAGATCTTGATCTATATTCACTTTACGTTGATATGTTCCCTGACCATAAGGATATACTAAATCATATCCATCTTCTAAGATCATATTGTATGCAGACACATAACTTTCCACTGGAAAAATAACATCAGTATCGTAATTTACAACCACATCTGTAGTTGCTTCCATCAACATATCATTTAATATTCTTGTTCGATGAAAAATAGGATCTCCATTTTCTTCATAAATTAAAGTTATAGGAGATAAGTCATCAACAAATTTTTCTAATTCATCGGCAGCATAATTTTGAAATTTAGATTCACTATCTACCTCTTGTATAATAACATTTGTTTTAAAATTATTCAAGAGGTATGCGAGACTCATCACAATATTTCGCAAACGATCTTGACTCTCTATTCGGAGAGGCATGATAAAAGTAGCATTGGTTAAATCAATTTGCATAATCAATTTATAATATTATGTTTTTCTTTACAATATGTGAGTTCGTTATTCATATTTTTTTCATAATTATTTTTTAAATAAATTGAAGATATTTGATGTTGATGAATTCTACTTGCAACTAATACATCATTGTAATAAATTGGATCTCCATATATTTTTTTAGCATAATAGTAAAATTCACAATCCATCATCATTACTAATTTTGGATCAAATTTTACATGCTCAAAAACTTCTTTTTTTGCTGTTAAGACTGAAGGAGAACTAATTGTGTTTACACCATTAATTATATCATCATTCCATTTAGGATATAACTCATTATAAAAAGTATTACCATCATCATTTGTGTGGATGGATGCATTAAGTAACCACATCTTATCACTATCATTTAAACTAGAAAAAATTTTTTCCAAAGACTCATCATCGTAAAAAAAATCATCTTGAAACATTATTTTTATAATTTCACCACTACACAATTCTATTGCTTTATTTGTATTGTCAGGACCATTTCCCCTATTAAATTTATTTTTATAGTATACTATTTCAAACTTATCTGCAAAATTATTAACAACACTAAAAACATCATCATTTTCACTGTGATCTGAAATACAAACTTCAAAGTCTTTAAAAGTTTGTATTTCAATTGTCCGCAATAAATCATCTATAAATTCAGATCCCTTACCATGCGACTCCCATGTAGGTATAGCAATAGAAATTTTTTTCATGATTTTAAAGCATCTCCAACTTTTTTTGCCATTTTTAAAAATGTGCTATGTTTACCAGTTTCAAATGGACTGGACAAAGATAATAGCAAAAAATCAATAACCGCTTCTTTTACATGCTCAACTCCCCGTTCCACATTAAAGACACTATGCCTCCCATCGTCATCAATGTATGGATGATGCCAACCACCTTCAGGAATATATTTTTCGGTTTTATAAACTTTAGGGTATGAAAATGCATTAGACAATTTATCAAATTTTGCCTCTGTTGATAGATCATCTGAGCAAACAAAAAACTTTTGTGTTTTCTTTTCTGCAACTACATTAATCCAATAATCAATATCAAAAGACTCTATATTTTCAAAATCAGTCATACGCAAATGAATACCAAAATAATCACCTTGCAAACCTTTTTCAGTTTGAAAATTATTTACTCTACCAATTATGTTTTCATTAAAAAGAACTTCTTTAATAGTTTTTTTAAGTTCTTGTTCTGGAATCCAATCATATAATAATGGAGTATAATAAAAAACTGGTTTATTCGAAGAATTAACAACTTGTATAAAAGTATCTACAGAAAGATTGATGGGATCTATTCTCACATCTAAATTAAAAAATTGAAGATAGGCAGCATCACAAGATATAAGATTATATTGATGTCCAACAGAATAATATTCTCTAATGTTTAAATTAACTACCTCAAAATTATTTTCATTTGAAAAAATGTCATAAAAATTTGCTCTACACATATTTGTGCTAGGCCAACTAATTCTTACAGGAAGTTCACATAATCTCGCAAGAGTAAGACCTCCGATCAATCCACTATAACGATTACCAAAACTGCCGTCGCAGCAAATATGAAAGTGTTTAGTCATCATTCAATTTCTGATGTAATATCTTCAAGTAAAAATGCATCTGGTTCTTTTTTGAAATATCCAACAACGGTGTTCCTATCTTCAAAAACTTGATCCCAGTTTCCAATATTATTTCTAAAATCCACATCTTTATTCTTTATGTGAACTGTCGTTAGTCCCCATGATTCTGGTCTGTGTCGAACGAAAATATTTTGATCTTCATATGTAAAACCAACATTACCATATTCTTCAAATAAAGAACTAATACCAAAAAATTTACCAACAGCAACTTCAGGTCTTGGCCATTTAATTCCCCTTTCCTGAACTTCTGGATGCCAAGTCAAATCATGCATTCCTTCTGGCCAATTTGTATCATGAAAGATAATATATCCACCATCTTCAACATGAGGGAACCAGTGATATAGTTCGGTTAAAACTTGACATTCAACATGAATAGAATCCACAAAGAGAAGTTTTACTTTCCCATATTCTTCAATATCCCAATATTTCCCAACACTAGAACTATCTCCTTGGATAATTTTGTAGTTCGGATATTCCCATAGATCAAATCCCAATCTTCTAAATTGAACATCGATACCATAAACTGTATTGTTACGTTCTACAGCATCATAGGACATTGTGAGTGAAGAAACCCCATAGTCAACCCCTAGATCAACAAAGACATTATTCTCACCACACGTATCTACTACTCGTGCGAGTTCATAGATGTTTGTTCCAAGATTACTAAATTGAAAATTCTCTTCAGTTGAGAAATTCCAACCACCATATTTACCAGCACGAATGCCTTTTCCAACAGTCACAGTCATATCAGAAACCAATTTTTTCGTTTTCGCAGAATGGATAATTATTTTGAATCAGATAATTATAAAGAACTGATTTGTATTTTAAATTCTTGAGTTTTACAGTAAGACTCAAAAACTCTTGCACGACATATTTATCCAGATAAGGATATCGTGTTTCTATACCAAAAGACCCAGCAACATGCTCTTCTTTAGCAATATAAGTCTCTTGAGAACTTCCATAAAAAGATGCCCATGGAAAAATATCAGATAAATTTTCTGGAAATAATCCACCAAAATTACTATGCTGATATTTTTTTATTCCTCCAAAACCGTAGTCTGAGAAGATTTCATCTGCACCTGATCCTGAGAGGTAGACTTTGTTTCCATCTTTAATGGCTTTGTCGCAGATAAAAGTAAGAGAACCAGCACCATGATCATCAACGATGTCCATTCCATATTCATTGTAGTTACTTGATGAGGAGTGAATTGTATTTTTAAATGGTTCTACACGATCACGAATATAATTTACCAAAGGTTGCCTTGTATGTTCTGCTAATGTGTATATGTTGTGAATAGAATTCTCATTGAATAGTTCATGACGCTTTTGCATAACGTCCATATTCTCAGTTCCTGTTAAAGAATATGCAGTATGGGAAACATTTTGTTTACGAAGTTCGCAAGCAATTGATCCACTATCATATCCACTTGAAAGTCCAATGAATATTTTTTCTCTACAATTTTTTGTTCTCTTTCGAATTGACTCCTCAAAAACAAAATTCCAATCAACAAATGAATCCTTTACTTGACTTAGGTTAAATTCAAAAAGAGACCCCTTATCAAGGACTTCAAATGTATTCAGATCTAACAATATGCGGGTATTAGCGGAAAGTTTTTTAGGACTCTTAAATCCCAATTCAAGTAGTGCAGATTCATATGAAGCAACTCCTATCTCACCATCCTCAACAGACCACCAGATTGGTTTAGTAGCAAACACATCAGAGGACAGGAGAATTTTTTCATTCTTATAATCGACTAAACAAATAGCAAACTCCCCATCCAATAAAGTAGGCATCAAAAATCCATACTCAAGATACTTTGGAATAATGCTATATCCATCACTCTCATATTCTGAGGCATTATATATCTCACCATTATAAACAACTACAACCTCATGATCATGATCGATAAAAGGTTGTGGAGTAAACTCACCAGTTATACTCAATAGATTATGCAAAAAATAAAAATCGCCAACTTCAGTTACGGTGTTTTTATCTGGTCCACGCATATGCATGTGATAATTACACTCTGAAGTTGGTTCTTTACTAGAGAAAAGAAAACTACACATTATTTGTTCTAGAATGATTTGATGAAGTATACTGACATAGATAAGAATTACCTAATATTCTATTAGCAAATCCAGGTATAATTGAAGGATTTATTTGATGTTTTTGCAAAACATAAGGTAAACTCAATTGATCTCTGGAAGAATACATACAGATCATTTCCCACCATGATAGCATAGCTTCCTGAATTTTTAAAGTATTCCTTTGTATTCTACATGGTAATTCATATAGTCCATTGTGCTCAGGATATCCAATACTCCGATAAAACTCCATTTGGGAATCTACCAATTCATGATAATCAAAATTAACGTTCTTTATAAGTTGTGCTTCCTGATAAACACAATTTCTTTCTGGATGTTGAAATAATCCAATATCAGAATCAGACAAAAACTCATCAATAATTTGATGAGGATCAACAGCAACGTAATGTGTAGAATCTATCCAGATATAATAGTCATATCCAGGTATAAACAAATGCGGAAGAACTTTATAGATCTTAGCATTTCTTCTGTTTTTATAGATTGGATCGGAAGAAAAATTTACAAACTTATTTCTCTTCCAAACACCATCTATATCTAATTTATCCTCATCAACAAACGCATAAAAATCAACGTCCTTAAAAAGAGTTGGTGGTTCTCTAAGTTCATTTGCACCAACAGAAGCAGTGACTACCGCAACTTTCATTCTTCTATATTTCGATGAACTTCATTCAAGTCTCTTACGAATTTAATAAGAGGACTCCCACTAAACTTTTCAAGTTCATAATTATCTTTAGTTAGGCAGTGACTTTCCCACCCAAACTTACCATCACTTCCAGGAACTTGTGAATGAGAATGTCCAATTCTTTCATCAAGACCTAACATTTCGGCAAAGTCAGAGTATGTAGACTCACATCCCTGTTGTTGATGGGCAAGATACATTTCATTAAAGAAAGTAACTCTAAGTGCTAGAAAAGCATTTTCAGCGTATTTAACTAACGCAGCAGTCTTTATATCAGTAATACGAATGTTACTTACATACTTCAACCTTGATTTAAAGATATCTGCAACTTTTTCTGCAGCACCTTTCTCACCACCAATAATAAAGAACTTTTGTTCTTGAAACATTTTAATTGGATTGGTTTTATTCAAGTATTCTGGACTATGAAGAATCCTCAAGTTTGAATATCTTTGAGTTGCATTAAAATAGAACTCTGGAGTTGCGGTTGATTTGCAACATACTGGAGTTCCAGGAATCATTGTATCATTTAGTTCTTCCAGAACAGATTCTAGAAGTTTAAAACCTTCTGCTTTTGGAGTATCAACAGAAACAAATACAGCATCAAAAAATTCTAATTTATGATTTGAAATCTTATCATCATTAATTTTAGGATCAATGATAATTCTTTCATGCTCCTCAAAAATAGATCCTACTGCAGATCCAACAAATCCATATCCAATAATTAATACTTTCATTAAATTACCTCAATGAGTGTTAAAAAATTCATTAAATTTATAATAGAATCCAATTTTTATTGTCAGGTATTAAATCTCTGGTATCATTAGATGCATGTGCCGGACCAAACCAAGTTTTAGGTGCAACTATTTTTTTATTTGGATTTTTTTGCAACCATGCTCCCCACCAAGAAAATGATGAATTTGCAATTATAGCATCAGTACATAACGACATCAAACACAAATCTGAAAAATGAACTCTTACCCCATTTGAAAATTCATCATATTGTTCAGACATCATAAATCTATCATCTTTAAACAAATCTTGTTCTTTACACCATTCAATATAATCAGAAAATACTAAGATTGGAATATCATTTGGAAATTGCTCAATAGCATTTTTATAATAATCAAGCGAACAAGGTGGATGATAATTTTCTAAATTTGTATAAGCATCTCTTAGTTTTGGATGTCCTCTCCTAACGTGTAAAAATATAATTTTTTCAGATCCTATGGAATCTATAAATTCTTTACATGGTTCTAAAATTTGTTCATGAAATATAAAATCCTTTCTGATCTCATTTTCAATATGTTTGAAATATTTTTCAGTTTGAAAACATCCATTCAAACTACAATTATCTGGACATGAATTAAATAAATCTTCATCAAAATGAAAATGTTTTTCTTGAATTATATTATTATCGATAAATCCAGTATTTTTTGTAGATTTTAATTTAAAAGTTTCCCAAAGAAGATAGTTACAATCGTTACCATCTGGCGCAATACTTGATGATCCTTGAGGTGGAATAATCCACTCATATGAATGTTTATTTGCAATGCCTCTAAGAGTAGCATATTGAAACATCTGATTTCCTATTCTACCAGATCTTCCTAAATTATTAAATCCTATCATAAAATTACCCACCCATTTGGTATTAAATCTTTGGTATTATGCTGACTGTATGCAACTCCGAACCAAGTTTTAGGTGCAACTATTTTTTTATTTGGATTTTTTTGCAACCATGCTCCCCACCAAGATAAAGAACTATTAGCAATTATAGCATGTGAACAAAGCGTCATCAAACACAAATCAACATAAGGAACTAATGCACCATCTTCGTATTTATCTTCTGGTTCAGAGAACATAAATCGATCTGATTTGAAAATTTCTTGTTCTTTGCACCAATCAATCGAATCTGAAAAAACCAGAACTGGAGCCTCTTCATGAAACTGTTTGAGTGCTTCTTCATAATATTCAAGTGGTTGAACGGGATGTTGATCTTGTATATTCACATACGCCCACTTAAACCCACGCTTGTCAGCAAGATTAGGGTCTCCTCGACGAACATGAAGAAAAATTACCTCTTCATTAACAAATTGACCCATAAATTCTTTACATGGATCTAACCACTCTGGTCTAAAAGTATAATCTTCTCTTATTTCATTTTCAACGTGTTTAAAATATTTTTCCGTTTGAAAAAATCCATTTAAAGTATAATTATCTGGACATGAATTAAATAAATCTTCATCAAAATGAAAATGTTTTTCTTGAATAATAGGAGCCTGTCCATTATTTAAAAATTGAACATGATCAACATTTTTCATCTCAAATGCTTCAAATAATCCGTAGTTATCAATTTGAAAATCTGGTCTATTTGCAGGAGGAATACAGTATTCTACTCCTAATTTTCTAGCAATTCCTTTTGTTGATGCATGTTGGAACATTTGATTTCCCAACCTACCCATAGTTCCAATATAATTAAATCCTATCATTTTGTAAAATACCTATTACTATATTTTTTGCGAAGAATAGTAAGACCATTATTCCAAGGTAAAGTTGACCATTCCCAAAATTGAGGATTTAATTCTGCTACAGCGCGATATGGTCCACCATTTGCCCATTGGCCATCTTTTAAAGTTAAATCACAATGATAAAAAGGATTTGTGTTCCCATACATTAAATCATGTAGAAGAATAATACTACTTGGACTCACAAGTTCATCCAATAATTCCAATTGCCTTTTCACATGTGAATATGAATGCCAGTCATCTACATAAACAATATCAATTTTTTTATCTTTAGGCCATTCTTCAAGAAATTTAATACTATCTTTTTTGCAAAAAGTATAGTGTCCATTATTTGGTTTATATTCAGAAGGTTCATTAATATCAACTGACCATAGATGTCCTTCATTTAATTTTGCTGCTTCATATAGAGGTTCAGTGGTATGACCTTCTCTAACACCCAATTCAATATAAGTTTTTCCTTTTGAAGCAAGTGCGATTGCAAATAAAGAAATTAAATGCCTATCAGAATCTGAACTTCCATATAAAGATTTGTCTATAAATTTTTGCATAATAGATTTTACTAAAATTTTTTTCAATTACAAATATTTTTTTTCATTTCATCAAATACTTTTGCAATCCCTTTATCTATAGTAGTTTTAGGCAACCACCATCCAGTGATATAAGTATTTGCTTCATTTCTCTTATCCATTTGGACACTATCTTTAGCAAGACCTGGTTTAATTCTAACATCATGCTTTCCGATTAGTCCAAATTGTCCTTGAATCATTTCAGCAACTTCTTTAATAGAGGTGGACCTAAATGAAGTAATATGAAGAGGATCTTCTGGTTTAAAGTCGGTGTAATTTTCCATTACAACTTCAAGAGCTTCGCAACAATCTTCTGCATAGAGAAACTGACGCTCCTCAGTTCCATCGGTGAGCATTTCAAACTCACCTTCTTCAAATCCTCTACGAATAAAGTCAGTAATAACATGAGATTTTTCTGGATCATGTTCAATACCATAAACATTCCAGAACTTCACAGTTAATCCATTGAGAGCAGTAGTATAAAGTTCGCCTACTCTTTTCATCACACCATAAGGAGAGTAACTCATATTACTCATCTGAGATGACGCAAAAACAAATCTTTTATTATACTTCTCTAAGAAACCAAAAGTATTGGCCATTAGTCTGGTATTGTTATTGATGAACTCAAAGGTATTTTGATACTTTTTCAAATATCTAGATCCACCTACATCAAACGCCAAAAAGAATACAAAATCAGATAGTCTAATAGCATGATCTAACTTTGGATTCGGAATTTTAGTTAGATCCTGGTCTTCACCATTTACAATATCAAATTCAGTTACTTCGTGTCCTTTACCACGAAGATACTCAGTCAGATATGCTCCAATCTGACCACTGGAACCTAAAATAGTTACTTTCATTTCTTGTTCTTAATTTGTTCAGAAATCCAATTGTATGTTCTAGAAATACCATCTTCAAGAGTCATACTATAATCCCATTGAAGTTTCTCACGAATCAGATCATTATTAGAATTACGACCACGAACACCAAGAGGACCATCAATGTGATTAATGTTAATTGTTTTTCCAGCAACTTTAGCAACAGTTTCTACTAACTGATTAATAGTTACCATTTCTTCTGATCCAATGTTAATTGGACCTAAGAAATCAGAGTCCATCAAACGACGAGTTGCTTCAATACACTCATCAATGAAAAGGAAAGAACGAGTTTGTTGACCATCTCCCCACACATCAATAGTTCCACTATCTTCAGCATATGCAACCTTACGACACATTGCTGCAGGAGACTTCTCTTTACCACCATCCCAAGTGCTGTCTGGACCATAAATATTATGGAAACGTGCAATACGCACAGGAATTCCATGATTCCGATTAAAGGTCAAATACAGACGCTCTGAGAACAGTTTTTCCCACCCATACTCAGAATCAGGTCCAGCAGGATAGGCATCAGATTCTTTAAGACCAGGATTATCTACATCCATCTGAGCATACTCAGGATACATGCAAGCACTACTACTGTAGAAGATCTTAGTCTTATTAAGTCCTTTCTGCTTATTCAAATCAAGTTGACACTTGAGAATGTTCAAATTAATCGTAGCAGAATTATACATTACTTCAGAGTCATTGTCTCCACTAAAGATATATCCTGCCCCACCCATATCAGCAGCATACTGATAGATTTCATCAAATGGTTCTTTAAATTGTTCTGGGGTTTCGTAATAGAAATTACCCTGATAGCCAGAAAACTTAATTACTCTTTGGACTAATTTAGCGTCAGTCAAATCCCCAAGAATAAATTCATCTGCTTCTGTAGAAGAATACTCTGGGCGCTTAATATCAACACCACGAACCCAATATCCCTCTGCCTTAAGGCGACGAACCATATGGCTTCCAATAAATCCACCAGCACCACAAACAAGTGCTGTCTTTTGTCGTTCAGTCATCAATTGTCTCCACTTATAAAATCTTGAATGGTGTTTTTAACTCTAGTGTGAAAATCCCAATAAGGTTTGGATCTTTCAAAATTTTCTTCAATAATATCTATACGATCATCATAATACGCTTCTTCAAGATTGTCAAGAATATCTTTAAGTTCTTCTAGAGTATTAAATGTAATAATTCCTTCGGTATTAAAATAGTCACCAATATTTGGACATCCCCAATAAATTGGAATTGTTTTTGAAGCGAAGCAATCAATCACCTTTTCGGTAATCCAATTTTCAAGTTTCTGATTTTCAAGAGTAATTGAATACTTAGCATTTTCAAACAAGAAATTTTTAGATGGTGCCCTAGGAGGACTCATATGTTTTAATATTTCAAAACCATTCAAGTCTTCAGCATCCTCCAGTCCATCCCAAATAGACAATCTCATTTGATGACCTGGAGCCCATCCTTTACTACTCGTAATAAAAGAAATTTGTTTTTTCTTTTGAGGATTGAAAGTTTCCCAATCAATCCAACAGCAACCAAAGATAAACTCTCGTGCATTGGGTAGATGTAGTAAATCTTTATTCCAGGTCAAAATCAAATCAAACTTTTCAGCATTTTCTAGAATTGTCTGAGTTGTGTTTAAAATTGCAGGTGGTTCAATCTGAACTAATACTTTTACTTCAGCAGTTGAATCATGTTCAATAGTATCATATGAAATACTAACTGTTTTTTCATATTGCCCAGTAGAAGACAATGTTCCAAAAGTTTTTACATCAAACATACTCATTGACCTCTTCCAATAGTTTAATCAGTTTATCAACTTTTCTTGAAGTTACAAACTGACTATTTCCAACATACAATCCATTATTGTGTAAGATCTCTACATTTGGAACTTCTCTTTCCGTGCAAAGTTTGTATTTTTTAAATGCAGGATGCCTCAATAGATTTCCACTGATAATGGGACGATATTCAATTTCATTTTTTTGCAGAACTTCTTTAAGTTTCCAAATATTATCTTTACAAGTAATGATGGGGAAAGAAAAACTACTATTACCTTTTTGATAATATGGAATTCTATATCCTGAAACATGAACTAAACTAGAATGAAATCTTTTATAATTATCTCTACGAATTTGAATATTTCGATCCAGTCTTTTTAATTGAGATAATCCTAATACAGCACAAACTTCATGATTGCGGAAATTATATCCATCAGTCATGAATAAGAACATTTTATCAATGTCTGGATTTTCACTAGCATACTGAGTGAAATGGTTGTAAGATGCTTCACGTGCCATTCCATGACTGCGTTTCATACGCATCAATTCATACAATTCAGTATTATTAGTGCATACCATACCACCTTCGATTGTAGTCATATGATGTCCAAAATAAAAACTAAACGTAGACCCTACTGAACTTGTTCCTCGTTTTCTACCATCCAAACCTTCAACACCATGAGATTCACAAACATCTTCCAAAATTAAAGCATCTGGAAAAATCTCACGAATTCTTTCCACATCCGATGAAAGTCCAATCAAATGAGTAACAAAAATTGCTTTAATATCAGGATGAACCGCAGCAACATGCTTGAGTTCATTTACATCAAAAGAAAAATTACCTAGATTAATATCACAGAAGATAGGTTGCAATCCTGACTGAATTACTGGCGCTACATTGGTCATCCAAGTTGTAGCAGGAACGAGAACTTTATCACCGTCTCTAAGACCATAATATTCTTTCACTGCTGCAATTAAAAGAGAATTAGCAGTAGATCCGCTAGAAACATATAAAGAATGTTTTACTCCTAACCATTTAGACCAAGCAAACTCAAATTCACGAACTTTTGGACCATTTGTAAGTCTACTAGATGTGAGTAAGAATAAAGACATTTTAAGTCTGTCTTTAAATGTGATTGTATCTTCCATCAATGGCCAATACATTATTTTACCTCCGTTTTGTAATATGCATAAGTAAGTTTCAATCCTTCTTCTAATGAAGTTGCCGTATTCCACCCAAGACTTGTTAATTTATTAACATCTAAAAGACGTTTAAGCATACCATCAGGTCTTGCAGTATCCCAAATAATGTTTCCAGTATATCCAACAATATCTGAAATCATTTCAGCAAGTTCTTTGATTGAATAGTCAATACCAGGACCAACATTAATAATCTCAGAACTATCATAATTATTCATTAAAAATAAAACAGAATCTGCTAGATCATCAACATAGATGAATTCTCTCCTAGCTGCACCAGAACCCCAACAAGTTACTGATGAATGATTTGAATTTTTTGCATGATGAAATTTAGTAAATAAAGATCCAATAACATGACCATTTTCTGGATCAAATTTATCCAAAGGTCCATAAACATTGCATGGTTGGATAGAAACAAAATTATCACCATATTGTTTTTTATATGCTTGACATAATTTAATTCCTGCAATTTTTGCAATCGAATAAGATTCATTAGTAGACTCAAGATATCCAGATAGCAAGTAATCTTCTTTAATCGGTTGAGGACATTCTTTGGGATAAATACAAGACGATCCCAAAAAAAGAAGTTTTTTGACTTTGGACAAGTGAGAACATTTTATAATGTTATTTTGAATCTGTAAATTTTCTTCCAAAAATTGAACAGGATTTTTTAGATTACTACTTATTCCTCCACATTTTGCAGCAGCAAGAATTACATAATCTGGTTTTTCCTTCTCAAAAAATTTTTTTACCGAAGAATAATCAGATAAATCTAACTCACTTCTATTTTTTAGAATTAAATTTCTATATCCTGATTCTCTAAACTTTCGAACTACTGCAGATCCAACCAATCCCTTATGACCAGCGATATAAATTTTATCTTCAGTCTTCATAGACATACTTACTAAATCCTCCAGAGATAAGATAAAAATCTCTCTTTGCAATTTCCAAATCTTTTTTTACCATTTCGGATACAAGAGAATCGATATTAACTTCTGGTTTCCATCCCAAAACAGTTCTTGCTTTTGTAGAGTCTCCCAATAAAGTTTCAACTTCCGCATCTCTAAAATATCTAGGACTTACTCTTACGACCACTTTTCCAGTCACAGTATCTGTACCAATCTCATTAAGTCCAGAACCACTCCATTGAATATTCATTCCTAAACAAGATCCAGTTTTTTTTACAAATTCCCTCACAGAAATTTGTTGTTCAGTTGCAATAACAAAATCATCAGGTTCATTTTGCTGCAACATCATCCACATAGCTCGCACATAATCTTTAGCATGACCCCAGTCTCTTTTTGCATCAAGATTGCCCAAGTTTAAAACTTTCAACATTCCAAGACTTACCCTAGAAAGATCTCTAGTAATCTTACGAGTTACAAAAGTTTCTCCACGGCGAGGAGATTCGTGATTAAAAAGAATTCCTGAACATGCAAAAATACCATAAGATTCACGATAGTTTTTAGTTATCCAATGTGCATAAAGTTTCGCCACCCCATAAGGAGAGCGTGGATAAAATGGAGTTGTTTCTTTTTGAGGATTTTCTTGAACTAATCCAAACATCTCAGAAGTAGATGCCTGATAAAACTTTGTTTTTTTCTCAAGTCCAAGAATACGAATTGCTTCAAGAATACGAAGAGTTCCAATGGCGTCACTGTTCGCAGTATATTCAGGTGTTTCAAAAGATACTTTCACATGACTTTGGGCACCAAGATTGTAAATTTCATCAGGTTGAATCATTTGAATCAATCTAATTAAATTCGTAGAATCCGTTAGATCCCCATAATGCATATGAAAATTTTTATCATTATTAAAGATATGATTTACTCGATCAGTATTAAATGATGAACTCCTTCTTTTAATACCATGAACTTCATATCCAATTGATAAAAGAAGTTCAACAAGATATGATCCATCTTGCCCAGTAACTCCAGTAATTAATGCTCTCTTCATAGAATCAATCTCACGTCTTCGTTATTTCCTAAAAGATTATAATTGGTATTATCAGGAATTAAACCATTATCATCAATTCTAGCATAATATCCATGAACATAGTTTGTACCATCATCTGCCGTTCCCATATTACAATAGATATTATTCTCATCAAAAAATAAATCATCAATAGTATTAATACTTCTTACAGATTGGCCTTTACCATATCCAATACCAGTATTGAGATTACTTTTTTCAAAATGAGCAAAACCATTATCTTTATACTTATTAGGGTCTAAATCAAAAACTTTATAATGCATATAAGTTGGGATGATATTAGATTTTATATTATGAGATACTGGTTCTATTCTTCCTGCGACTGGATTCTCACTTGGAATCTGGTGACTCCAGTGCTCATATCCAGTATATTTAAACATTCTTGGTTCGTAGCAAGTTTTGGTATTATCTCTAAACCAATAGTGCTTGAATACTTCGCCTGGATTATAATTTCCTTCTTCTATACTACTTAAATATTTTTCCTTCTCCGATGGATGAGGTAGAACATTTAACTGATTCCAAGAAATAACATCAGATTCAGAACTTATATACTCAACTACTTTACGAGGATCATGATAAACCCATTCATCCGCCATAAAACATCCCACCCAATCACCAATATTAATGTGGGGTTTTAAGTTATTGAATGCTGCCTCACGAAGATATTGTTCATGAAATGGTTTATTTTTTGGATCTCTAGTATATAAAATATTATATTCTTTACAAAGATTTTCAGTAAAATCTCCATCCGATCCATCGACAACTGAAATTTTATCAAAAACGTTAATATGTCTTTTAACCCAATGTGCAATGATCAAATCGTCATTGCGAGTCATTACAATACAATGTGTCTTTTGCATCTACACCAAAAATTTGTTTTACATTAATTCAATTATACTAAAAAAGGTGGGTTTATGCAACCCACCTTTGATAACTCAGGCTCGCCACCAATTCTTTAACTGGAAATTGGAAACCAGGCGGAGAAAGAATTCCCCATCCGCACCACTTGCTCTTGAGAGAAGCAAGAAACTCATAATAGGGTCATACTTGACTCCACCACTTGATTTTAAGAAATCAAGAAAAGTTGGGTTAATTTTGATATCTCGGTAATACCAAAAAATACTATTAGAAATAGCACATCCCAGAGTTTAAGTTTGATCGCAAAAGGAATACCAAGGAGACCTCCGATAAACTTAATGATCAAACCATATTTAAAACTTCCCCATAGCATAATTTGATAACCAAGCATAAGGAGAATGTTTCCAAGATATCGTAAGATACTTGTTTTAGACATAAGGGGTTGCTCCCGACCAGTGCTGTTATAGACCATCCGTGTCTTCTTCATCATCTCTCACATAGCAGGGAACTCTATCTGGATCTAACCATTTCGAATATTCAATATCCTCCATTGCAGTAGAACATTGTAGAACATTATCAAAAAGATAAATGTCATTCCAGCGTTTGGTATAGTAGTTTTGCTTTTGCATACGGTAATCAGGTTTACCGTTCAGTTCAATAATACCTGCTTCTACGAAACGGTATTCTCCACGCTCCAGAAGAACTTTGGGTTTCACGCTTCAACTGCCTCAAGGTCACTAGCAATATATTCCATTAGCATTTCATAGTCATCAAGAGGATCACCAGAAAATACCACCCCTTCATTTTCATAGAAGCGGCGAACCTTTTTATAAAGTTTCGGATTCTTTACATCAAGGTAGAAATCACCGTTAGCAGCAAGACGGAGAGTGCTAACATCTTTCTTAAACTTTTGAATC
>Ga0169931_10006974_pt1 | contig 16882 bp, 17 predicted proteins | sample Kivu_15m_20L_FD_129675 | JGI IMG/M metagenome (GOLD analysis project Ga0169931, IMG submission 129675) | Freshwater microbial communities from Lake Kivu, Western Province, Rwanda to study Microbial Dark Matter (Phase II) - Kivu_15m_20L... | ecosystem: Environmental > Aquatic > Freshwater > Lake...
ATGTGATCGCTGTCTGTACTCGAGCGGATCGACATCAGCCATGATGTGGCCAGAGGTGCGATAGGCATTGATCAATTGCTGGACGCGTGAGGTCTTGTTGATCTCATCGTCCTTGGAGAATTCAAAATCCGAGACCCAGCGGATCGGCTCATACGGGATACGAAGCGCTGCGAAGATCTCATCGAAGAAGTTCTCTGCTCCGAGCAGGATCTCATGGATCCGCCTGAGGAAATCACCTGATTGCGCGCCTTGGATGATGCGATGGTCGTAGGTGCTGGTGAGGGTTACGACCTTTGAGATCGCCATTCGAGCAAGCGTCTCTTCGCTCGCGCCTTGGAATTCTGCGGGGTAATCCATCGAACCGACGCCGAGGATGAGACCTTGGCCTTGAACCAAACGTGGAACGGAGTGAACGGTTCCGATCGTTCCAGGATTGGTCAGTGAGACCGTGGTACCGGCGAAATCTTCCACCGCGAGTGCGCCATCGCGCGCCTTCTTCACCAGTGCTTCATATTGGGCGTGGAATTGTGCGAAGTCGAGTGACTCACATCCTTTGATGGATGGGACGAGGAGCTGTCGAGAACCATCTGCCTTTGCAAGATCGATTGCGATACCAAGGTTGATGTGTTCTGGATGGCCGAGGGCAGGTTTGCCATCCACCTCGGTATAGAAGGCATTCATCTCCGGCATCGCGCGAAGCGCCTTGATCATCGCAAAGCCGATCAGGTGGGTGAATGAAACCTTGCCACCTCGAGCGCGCTTGAGGTGATTATTGACGACGGTTCGATTGTCGATCAGGAGTTTCGCCGGGATAGCGCGGACTGAGGTAGCGGTCGGGACCGAGAGCGAGGCTTCCATGCTCTGGACAACGCGTGCGCCTACGCCTCGGATCGGTTCGATGCTCGCTGCTGCCGGAGTTGCGACCGCTTTGACTGGTTGCGCAACTGGATCTGCAGGAGTCAGCGTTGTCGTCACTCGCGGTTGCGAGACCGTTGGCTGAGGAGTGAAAGTAGAAGTTGTTGCGGCTGGGACAGGAGTTGCGACAGGTTCGGCTATTGGTTGGGCACGGCTCTGCTTCGCCGCAGCTTTAGGAAGTGGTGGAGTTCCACCTCGTGGGGCACCTGCGATTGCGGACCCATTCGCATTTGTTCCGCCATTGGAGGTGATGGTCGTTGCTGCAGATGGTGAGAAGTTGGCGGCTTTGAATTCGGAGGAGTTGAAGAACTCTCGCCAGGTGGCTTCGACTGAATTCGGATCTGCCATGTACTTTTCGTACATCTCTTCAACGAGCCAGTCATTGGCGCCGAAATTCCCGCTCACGGAAGGTAAGCCTATCGGGGCGCATGAGTGGGTACGACCCCTGATCCCTCAACGGGCGCATCGAGGAGTGGCTAGGCATACTTCCCGCCATGGCCTCCTCGCCGACTGAGATTGCTTCTGATGGCATCACTTCAAGCCAACCATCCAAACCGTGGGCGATCGTGACCGGCGGCTCACGTGGTCTTGGTTTTGAAACAGCGCGAGGTCTCATTTCCGCAGGTTTTCGAACTGTCTTGGTTGCAAAGGATGAAGGGCGCCTTCAAAGGGCTCGCGAGGAACTTGCTGCAATCGCACCGAGCGATGACTTCGTATTCACTCATGCAATCGATTTCGAAGCGTCGACTCCAGAAGCGCTGCGTGAGATACAGAACTCTGCAAGGGAGATCCTTGAGAAGTTCCAACCACTCTGGGGTCTGCCTAAAGTCGTTGTGATCTCGCATGGCGTGATGAGCGCGAAGATGTCGAAGACCTTGCGCACCGATGTCGATGAGTGGCGGCGTGTGATGAGTATCAATCTTGATTCGGTCTTAGCTCTCGTCAATCTCTATGGCACCGTGATGAGCGATGCGCGAGAAGGTCGGATCATCATCTACTCGGCATGCCTGGGAAGGATGTCAGGTCCGGGTAATGCGGGTGGTCTAGCGCCGTATCGAATCTCAAAGGCAGGAGTCAACGCTCTGGTGCGCAATCTCGCGCATGAGAGTGGCCACGGAAGCCGTGGTTTCTTGATCGATGCGGTCTGTCCAAATCATTCACGGACCGATATGGGTGGAGATGATGCGCCGCGGAGCGCTGCTGAGGGAGCGGCCTGCGCAATCTGGCTTGCAACGCGCACCTTCACTCCAGGAAGTGATCAGACCGGATTGCTCTGGGAGGATAACGAAGTCGTTCCTTGGTGAAGCCTGGTCCCTACTCGCGCCTAGCCATCTCCCATCACACCTATTCGCTGCTTTCTCCGAGTGGGTCCTGACCAATAGATTAGGAACATGTCGACGAATTCAAAACCACCACTGCCAGATCCGATTCCCGCGAATCCAGAGCGTGGCAAGGAAGTCTTCGAACTCGATCGCGCTCATGTCTTCCACTCCTGGTCGGCACAAGGACAGATCGCACCTTTGCCAGTCGCAGGCGGCGCAGGTTCCTACTTCTGGGATTTCGATGGAAAGAAGTACTTGGATTTCTCATGTCAGTTGGTCTTCACCAATATCGGTTTCCAACACCCGAAGGTGGTCAAGGCGATCCAGGATCAAGCCGCGATTCTCACTACTGTCGCGCCACAGGTTGCCAATGATGTTCGCGGCGAGGCAGCGAAGCGGATCACATCAGTAGCAGGGAAAGTACATAAGAAGGTCTTCTTCACAAATGGTGGCGCCGATGCGGTTGAGAATGCGATCAAGATGGCAAGGATCCATACCGGTCGCCACAAGATCCTAAGTTTCTACCGCTCCTATCATGGCAACACGACGAGTGCGATCACCGCGACCGGAGATCCACGTCGTTGGCCGAATGAGTTCGCCTATGGCCATGTTCACTTCTTCGGACCATATCTCTATCGCTCAGCATTCTGGGCAACGAGTGAAGCGCAAGAGTGTGAACGCGCACTCAAGCATCTTGAGGATGTCATCATCTTTGAAGGGGCAAAGACAGTCGCTGCGATCTTGATCGAATCTGTCGTCGGCACTGCTGGCGTCTTGATCCCACCGAAGGGATATCTCGAAGGTGTGCGAGCGCTCTGCGATAAGTACGGGATCCTCTGGATCGCCGATGAAGTGATGAGTGGATTTGGCAGGACCGGCAATTGGTTCGGCTATCAACTCTCCTCCGTCGAGCCGGATCTCATCACCTTCGCTAAGGGAGTCAATTCGGGTTATGTCCCACTTGGCGGCGTTGTGATCTCAGATGCGATCGCAAAGACCTTCGATGATCGGGTCTTCCCAGGTGGACTTACTTACTCGGGACATCCACTTGCCTGCGCCTCCGCCGTTGCGACCATCGATGTGATGCGCGATGAGAAGGTGGTCGAGAACGCACGTGAGATAGGTGAGAAAGTGATTGGGCCTGCCTTGCGAGCACTCGCAGCTAAGCATCCCGTGATCGGCGAAGTTCGAGGCGTTGGCGTCTTCTGGGCACTTGATCTCGTCAAAGACCGAGCGACGCGTGAGCCACTGGCGCCATATGGCGGCACAAGCGAGGCGATGGGACTCTTCGTCTCGGAGTGCAAGAAGAATGGATTGATGCCATTTAGTAATTTCAATCGAGTCCACGTCGTACCTCCATGCAATGTCTCTGCTGAAGAAGTTGCCGAGGGAATTGCGATCATGGATCAGGCCTTCACTGCGATCGGCAAGTACTACGAAGGGAAGTCATGAAGCAGGTCACTCACTACATCGATGGCTCTTTCACCGCTCCTGAAAAAAGCGCGCGCAAAGGAGAGATCTTTGATCCTGCCACCGGCGAGGTAAGTGGCTTCGTTGATTTCGCGACAGTTGATGTGGTCGATGCAGCTGTTGCTGCTGGTATCAAAGGATTTGCTGAGTGGCGCACTACTTCGCTTGCAAAACGGGTACAGACTCTCTTCGCATTCCGTGAACTCCTCAACGCCCGAAAAGAGGAGTTAGCGGCGATCATCACCGCTGAACATGGCAAGGTCCTCTCTGATGCTCTCGGTGAAGTGACTCGTGGTCTTGAAGTCGTCGAGTTCGCATGCGGTATCCCGCATCTACTCAAGGGTGGTTTTAGCGAGGGAGTCTCCTCAGGGATCGATTCCTATTCGATCCGACAACCACTCGGCGTGGTCGCCATCATCTCGCCGTTCAACTTTCCGGCGATGGTTCCGATGTGGTTCTTTCCGGTTGCGATTGCGAGTGGGAATGCAGTCGTGATCAAACCGAGCGAGAAGGACCCTTCTGCCACCAACTTCGTAGCATCACTCTGGCAAGAGGCTGGGCTTCCTAACGGTGTCTTCAATGTCGTCCATGGTGACAAGGTCGCAGTCGATCGATTGATCGAGCATCCAGATGTGAAGTCACTCTCCTTCGTCGGCTCGACGCCGATTGCGAAATACATCTACGAGAATGGGACGAAGAGCGGCAAGCGCGTCCAGGCCCTAGGTGGCGCGAAGAACCACATGCTCGTCCTTCCCGACGCAGACCTCGAGCTTGCTGCTGATGCAGCAGTCAATGCTGGCTTCGGTTCTGCGGGGGAGCGTTGCATGGCAATCTCAGTTGTTGTCGCTGTCGAACCAGTTGCAGATTCTTTGATCGAGAAGATCAGCGCTCGTATGGCAACGCTTACGACCGGAGATGGACGACAAGGTTCGGATATGGGACCACTCGTCACCCGCGTACATCGCGACAAAGTCGCTTCCTACATCGATGCAGGCGATAAGGAAGGTGCGCGACTCGTTGTCGATGGGCGCAATCCGACAGTCAAGGGTGGACCACAGGGATTCTGGCTAGGTCCCACCCTCTTCGACAATGTGACACCCTCAATGTCAATCTACAACGAAGAGATCTTCGGTCCGGTACTTAGCATCGTGCGCGTGAAGAGTTATGACGAAGGTCTAGCCCTTATCAATGCTCACCAATACGGGAATGGGACTGCAATCTTCACCAATGATGGAGGAGCGGCGCGCAGATTCCAGAACGAAGTACAAGTTGGAATGGTTGGAATCAATGTTCCGATCCCAGTTCCTACTGCCTACTACTCCTTTGGCGGTTGGAAGGCATCACTCTTCGGTGACACGCATGCTCACGGAAGTGAGGGAGTGCACTTCTTCACTCGTGGGAAAGTCGTCACTTCTCGTTGGCTAGATCCAAGCCATGGCGGGATCAATCTCGGATTCCCACAGAATAAGTAAGAGCCAGGAACTAGTTCGAAGTCTTAGGTATTGCGAACCAAGTCGTGACGAGCGCAGGGATTGCGATCAATCCGAGGAGAATCCCTAACAGGATGCGATCACTCGTGACCAAGTAATACGCCACGGGAATTGCGATCAAATTCGCAAGGACGACGGGCGCACGTCCCCAATTGCGCTGCCGTCGAAGTCCGATGCTGGCGACGATCAATCCTGCGGATCCAAGGGATGCAAAGGCGATCTCTGCAAGCCATGCGCTAGGAGCCTCCACTTCACTGAAGAAGGAATTGCCGACAAGGAAGAGCGCGAGGGCAGCGATGATCAGCCCTTCAAGAAGCGCAAGGTTCGCTGCGACTCGATAGACCCAGTCGGGGGAGTTCACGAGGAGAGGTTATTGCCTCAGCCTTCGTCGGGCTCGATCTTGGATTCGATAAGTTGAGCACGCTATGAAGAGTTCTCCATCGGTTTCGGTGATGATCCCCGTCTTGAATGAGACTGATCACCTCGTTGCTGCGGTGCAGTCGGTCCTGCAACAGGATTACGCCGGAGATATAGAGGTGATCCTGGCAATCGGACCTTCACGTGATGGCACCGAGAAGATCGCAGCGGAGCTTTCGAAGCAGGATTCACGTGTCGTCTTAGTGGAGAACTCCACGGGGCGGACTGCTAACGCACTCAATCTTGCTATCAAGAGGTCTCGCTATGAGTACATCGTCAGACTGGATGGACATAGCGAGATCGATCGCCACTACATCAGGAATGCGATCGAGACACTTCTTACTACCGGCGCAGTCAATGTCGGCGGCGTCATGGCAGCAGAAGGAATCACTCGATTCCAGAGAGCAGTTGCTCGTGCGATGCGCTCGGTACTAGGCGTTGGAAGTTCGAGGTTTCATACCGGTGGAGAAGCTGGCGAGAGTGACACGGTCTATCTCGGCGTCTTCAAGAAGTCGGCCTTGGAGGCGATTGGTGGGTTCGATGAACGCTTCACCCGGGCGCAGGATTGGGAGCTGAACTACCGTCTTCGTTCCAACGGCGGCAAAGTCTGGTTCGATCCACGACTTCATGTCACCTATCGTCCACGAAAGAATTTCCGACTCCTTGCGAAGCAGTACTTCGAATATGGAAGGTGGCGTCGAGCAGTAGCGCGTCAACACATTGGCACGGTCAATCTTCGTTACCTTGCCGCTCCCATTGCGGTATCGATCAACTTCCTCTCCATCATCCTTGCCATCACCTCACACCCACTCTTCATCGCACCACTTCTTGGCTATCTTGCAATCATCGCTTTCGGTGCATTGATGACGGGTAAGGATCTAATGGAGCGCCTCCTGCTTCCATTCGTGATCGTGACGATGCATATGTCGTGGGGAGTCGGTTTCCTCACCTCGCCCAAACGCCTCGTTACCAAGTGATACCAGTAACCTTGCGCCAGTGAGCACTCCAACTCGTCCCGTGCAAGAGGTCTTCGAACCTTTCCAGCGCGGACTCCCATCTTTGCGCGCCTATGTCGCCGCGCTCTGGGAGCGCAGGCACTTCATGTTGGAGTACGCCCGCGCCGATCTTCATCAGAGGCAATACGGAACTGCGCTCGGACAACTCTGGTTGATCATCACTCCGCTCGCGCTCGCTGGCGTCTACTACCTCCTCCTCATCATCATCGGTGCCAAGGGTGGACCAGAACGTTTTGGCCATCTCACCGGAACGCTCTTCCTCTTCTATCTCATCACTAACTCGATCACCTCTGGTGCGAAGTCGATCACCTCAGGTAACCGATTGATCCTCAATGCAGCCTTCCCTCGCCTCGTCCTTCCGATCGCTGAGGTTCTGATCGCCTTGATGCGATTTTTGCCCACACTTCTCGTCTATCTTGCGATCCACATCATCCTTGGACTTCCCTTCACTATCCAGATGCTCTGGGCACCGCTTCTCATCGCGCTCTCACTCTTCTTCGCCATCAGCGGTGCGATCCTCGCCTCGCTCATCAACGTCTACTTCCGCGATGCGCAGAATCTCCTTCCTTATTTCACTCGCACCGTCCTCTATCTCTCGCCCGTTCTCTACACATCGGCTGACCTTGATGATCGACTCCGGTTACTCGAAGTCATCAATCCGATCTTTCCGATCCTCGATACCTGGTCTGCCGTCATGGTGCGTGGCGCGGCCCCCGATCTCTTGACAGTCTTGTTAGCGCTCGGTTGGTCTCTGGCTTTCTTCGCGGTTGGCACTTATCTCTTCCTAACCAGGGAGCGTGAGTTCGCTGTCCGCATCTAAGGGTTCGTCCGCTACTGCGATGGATGTCGCCGTCCGAGTCAAAGATCTAGGACTCGTCTACCGCACCACTTTGGATAAGCGACCGACGCTCAAGAATCGTCTTCATCGCATCACAAAACGACGTCGGCAGACTCGCATCGTTCACGCCATTCAAGGACTCAATCTCGACATCCATTACGGGAAAGTACTTGGCGTCATCGGTGCCAACGGAGCCGGAAAGACCTCTTTGATGCGCATGATCTCCGGGATCATCCCGCCGACATCAGGGCGGGTTGAGGTCTATGGCAAGGTGTCGACGATGCTCTCACTCGGGGTCGGATTCAACGCCAAGCTCACCGGTCGAGACAATGTCTATCTCGGTGGTTTGGCCGCAGGCATGACTCGCGATGAGATCGATAAGAAGTTCGATGAGATCGTCGGTTTTGCGGGCCTCGATGATGTGATCGACGCTCCAATGCGGACCTATTCCTCCGGCATGTACTCACGCCTTGCATTCGCAGTAGCGGTCTCACTCGATCCTGACATCTTGATCATCGATGAGGCGCTCAGTACTGGAGACGCGCGCTACAAGGTGAAATCGCTACAACGACTCCAAGAGATGCGTGGTGAGAATCGAGCATTGATCGTGGTCTCGCATGCTATGAAAACCCTGAAGATGATCTGTGATGAAGTGCTCTGGCTCGATCACGGCATGGTGATGATGCGTGGCGAGCCGACCGAAGTGATCAAGGCCTATAGAGAATTCCTCCATGTGGGCACCACACCTGAGACCGATGAGGATCTATAGGGATCTGATCTTCGCGATCGTCCTCGCGATGGTCTCTGCGCTACTTCTTCCCAGTAACGCCCACGCTAATATCCCGGCCTCCTTCACCTTCACCGGTTCTGGTTATGGTCATGGCGTCGGCATGAGTCAGATCGGCGCTCGTGGCATGGCAGTCGAGAGCGCGACTGCAACCGAGATACTTTCGCACTTCTATCCAGGGACCGAAGTGGCTTCAGTCAGTGACACTCACGTCATCCGGATCAATATCGGACATCAGCAACGCGATGCGATCATCACCTTACGACCCCTTGATGCGAAGCAGAGCAAGCCACCTCAACTCACTCTCTTCAATGATCGACTTGCTGTCGATCAGATCGACTTGGAATCAGCGACGATCGGGACATATCTCTCTGACATCACACTCAATCTCAGCTCCAGATCCGACTCGATTGAAGTGAGTCGTTCTTCGAAACTTGCAAAGTACGCAGCCCTCGCCCCGGCAAAAGAGTGGACGATCCGTTGGGATAGCGAAACTGTCGTCTCGGTACGAACCAGTGAGCGCACCTACTTGATCCGATATGGACAGATCAATCTCACTCATGTGGCAAAGAATGGTTCAGAGGGTCAGATGGAGATCACTGCCTCAATGAGGCTAGGCGATGAGTATCTCTATGGCCTTGGTGAGGTCCCGTCCTCGTGGCCCGCTGCTGCATTGGATGCGCAGGTGATTGCAGCGAGGACTTTCGCGTTGACGAAGATGAAGTCCATACGAAAGGCATGTGATTGCAACATCTACAGCACTACCAAGGATCAGAACTTCGTCGGCTTTAGCAAGGAGAGCGAAGCCATCTATGGGATTCGGTGGAAGCGAGCTGTCGATCGCACGAAAGGTCTTGCGGTTCTCTTCGCCGGTCAACCGATACAGGCCTTCTACTTCAGTAGTAGTGGTGGAATCACACAGAACATCAAAGATGTCTGGGGAAGTGAATTCCCCTATCTCATCAATCGCCCCGATACCTGGAGCGTCAATCCTGCGCTCAATCCTCGATATGCAACCTGGACCAGGCAAGTCACTCAGGCTCTGATGGCGAAGGCATTCCAACTCGATGATGTCGAGCGCTATCAGATCATCTCTCGAACCAGTACGGGAAGCATCCGACAGATCCGTGCCTTCTCTTCCCTCGGGGCGGAACGGATCATCACGGGCGAAGTCTTCCGTTCACGAGTCGGTCTGCCATCGACCTGGATCAATCTCCCGAAGATCGAAGTACCAGCGCCTGCGCCGGGCGTCCCGATCTGCCTTGAGATCTTTGGATCACTTTTCGGTAGTACTGGAGAGTGTCAGCCACTACCTGAATAAGACCTGCAGAACTTCTCTTGCTAGTCGTTGCTATGCAAGATGGAGTTGAGTCCGCCCCAACTTCCTTTCGTAGGAACTGCCTCAACGAGACCTGTCATCGAATTCCGTCGGAAGAGAAGTCCATTGGCTCCGGAGAGCTCTCGTGCTTTGACGGTACTTGCGTCGGGAAGTGAGACCTTCGTTCCTGCTGTGATGTAGAGACCTGCTTCGACGATGCAATCATCGCCGAGCGAAATGCCAACCCCAGAGTTCGCGCCGAGAAGCGTCTTCTTTCCGATTGAGATCACTTCCTTCCCGCCACCGGAGAGGGTGCCCATGATCGAGGCGCTTCCGCCGATATCGCTGCCATCGTCAACAACCACACCCGCAGAGATTCGCCCCTCGACCATTGAAGCGCCGAGAGTTCCGGCATTGAAATTGACGAAGCCTTCATGCATGACGGTGGTGCCTGGGGAGAGATAAGCGCCGAGGCGAACGCGATCACCATCTGCGATACGAACTCCCTCCGGGATGACGTAATCGACCATCCGTGGAAACTTGTCGACAGCAAAGACGGTGAGATGTCCAAAGCGCGCGCGAAGACGATTCTTCACCTCTGTGAAGTCCGAGATGGCGCACGGGCCTTGTGAAGTCCAAGCAACATTCGCAAGTGCTGCGAAGAGTCCATCGAGTGATTGACCATGCGGCTTGACGAGTCGATGTGAGAGAAGATGGAGTCGCAGATATGCGTCTTTCACATCCTTGATCGGTTGATCGAGATCGATCTCGATCGCAACCTCTTCACGGGTGACGCCCCTCATCTCATCCGATTCACTTCGAATCAAAAGTGCGGCCTCGATCTGCGGACGTTTTGCACTCGAGAGTGCACCAAGACCAAGCGAGAAGAAGGATGTATCGAGGATCCCAGAAGGATGCACCGTCGCGATACCGAATCCATATGCTTTTCTCAGGTCCATGTGCCAACGCTATCAACGGAAAGCGCTCGCAGTGATTTACCCTCTCCTGGTGGCACAACCTCGCGTAGCTGTCTACTGCTCCTCTTCACAGAGCATCGATGAGAAGTACCTCGATTTGGCTTTTCGACTCGGCGCTGCAATCGCATCCGATGGTTGGGAGTTGGTCTGGGGTGGCGGGAAGGTCTCGATGATGGGTGCGGTCGCTCGTGGCGCACGGTCGCGAGGCGGCGAGTGTCTCGGCGTGATCCCGACCAAGCTACGCAAGATCGAGTTCGCCGATGATGAGGCGACGGAATTGATCGAAGTGAAAGATATGAGGGAGCGCAAGGGGAAGATCGAGGAGCTAGCCGATGCATTCATCGCACTCCCTGGAAGCCTTGGAACCCTCGAAGAACTCTTCGAGATCTGGGTCGGGGGTTATCTCGGTTACCACTCCAAGCCGGTTGTGATCCTCGATCCCTTTGATACCTATCGATCTCTCAAAGCCTTACTCGATGACCTCGATCGTGAGCGACTGATCAAGCCAGGACAGCGTGATGTGGTCCACTGGAGCGAGGGGATCGAAGAGACGCTTTCATATTTGGATTCGAGAGTCCCGAGAGGTTGATGGTGCGACCCATCAAGGAATTCGCGCTCGCAATCACAATCGATGCTCCGCTCACAAGAGTCTGGGCAGAGCTGGTCGATTGGGAGGGTCAATCAGAGTGGATGCTCTCAACTCGTGTCTACGATGATCCACATTCCGTCGAAGGAGTTGGCCACACTCTTCGTGCCTTCACGGGACCATTCGCGCGATGGAATCGAATCCTCGGAATCATGGACGAGATGGTGGTCTCTGAGTGGGAGCCACCTCGATTCTGTCGAGTCGAACATGTGGGAAGGATCATCCGCGGTTACGGAACGTTCACTCTCACTGAGGATCCGCAAGATCAATCTCGAACTCGATTCGATTGGTTCGAGGAGATCAAAGCACCAAGTTTCATCCTCGCGTTGATCAAGCCAGGGATCTTGATCGGGGTGTGGATCTCACTACGAAGATTCAAGCGTCGGGTGGAAGGTGAAGAAGAGAGAGATGTCGGATAAGGAGAAACACCTTCACGATCTCCTCGCATCCTTGCCGGAGGAAGAACGCATCATCCTCACGCTCTTCTATGTCAAGTCCCAAAGTGCTGAGGAGATCGCATCTCTTCTCGGTGTGCCTATGCGAGCGGTGGAGAGCGTTCTTCAGATGGGGCGCCAGCGCCTCCTTACCGCGCTGGGGATCGAGGGCGCCTAGCTTCGATTTCACACTCGGGGCGTTATCGGGGATAATTCCGCTCTTGCTTTACGAATTCCTCCCCACTCTCTTGGGGATTGCGACGGGAGTCACGGCATGGCAGCGATGAAACCTCGAACTGGTGATGGCCCGATGGAGGTCACGAAAGAGGCGCGAAGTCTGGTGATGCGTATCCCACTCGAAGGCGGCGGCAGACTCGTCGTCGAGCTCAACCAAGAAGAGGCACGAAGCCTGGCCGACTGTCTCCATGCAGCAGTCAATCTGATCAAGAAGTAATCGACCTTCCATCGAGCGGATCACAGTGAACCGTTCAATTCCTCCATTAGAGCTCGTCGATCCTGGCAAGAAGAATCCCAGCCAAGGAGTCGATGCGATCGCGCTTGCCTACCGATCCGGCAAGAAGGGGCCCGAACTTCTCGTAACGAAGGAGTTCATCCGGGAGGCCAATAAGAACTTTGGGATAGATCTAGTCGAACTCCTTTCACTCCACACTCGTGAACTCCAGAACAAGGATGGCCTCGTCGAAGCGAAGCCGGGCGAGATGACATCGGTACCGCTCACACTCTCGCGAGGAAAGCGAAAGAGCGGAGTGAGTGAGATCGTCTTCTTCGCACTCAATAGCGAGAAGATCGCAGATGTGAGGAAGGTCGGCGCACTTCTTGGCCGACGCTTCAAAGCAAAGCGGAAGAAAGTATTGGTCGCAGTTGGCTCGAATCCCCTGATGCGCTATTTCTACGAGTCGCTCTTGCTATCTAACTATCAGTGGAGTGAGAAGAGCACGAAGAGTTCCGACCTTCCCTCCTTCCTGATCTTGGCCGGGAAGCGAGAGGAGATCGAGAAGACACGAATCGTCGTCGCACATCTGTGGAAGGCACGCGATCTGATTCACACCCCCTCCAATATCAAGACGCCAGCCTGGGTGGCTTCGAAGGTTGCAACTTTTGCAAAGAGCCTCGGTAAAGAGTCGAGCAGAGTCAAAGTCGTCTCGAAAGGCGGCAAAGAGATCGCAGAGTTCGGTGGCCTCTTAGCGGTTGGTGGTTCTTCCACGGTGCATCCACCTCGTTTCGTCACCGTGACTTACTCACCGCCCAAGGCGAAGGCACATGTGGTCCTGGTCGGCAAAGGAATCACCTTCGATACCGGAGGCGTATCTCTCAAGCGCCCCTACGACATGATGATGGCGATGAAGACTGATATGAGCGGCGCAGCAGTGGTAGCGGCGACGACTCTGGCTGCGGCAGAGCTACGGCTTCCAGTCAAGGTGAGTGCGCTCTTGATGCTCGCGGAGAACACTCTCTCTGCCACCGCACAACGCCCTTCTGATGTGATCAAGCACTATGGCGGCACCACGGTGGAAGTGATCAATACAGATGCAGAAGGACGGCTCGTCTTGGCAGATGGCCTTGCCTATGCAGACCGTCACTTGGATCCCGATTACCTGATCGATGTCGCCACACTCACGGGCGCTGCATCACTAGGACTTGGTAAGCAATATGCAGCGATGTACTCACGGGATGAGCGACTTGCCTCGCGCCTCAATCAGATCGGCGAAGAGGCAGGTGATCGTCTCTGGCATATGCCTCTGATCGATGATTATCAGATAGCACTGAGAAGTGAGATCGCAGACTTCAATCACACCGCAGATAAGCCGAAGTTCGGCGCTGGCTCTGTCACTGCCGCGCTCTTCTTGGAGAAGTTCGTTGGAGAGCGACGTTGGGTTCATCTCGATATCGCAGGACCTGCACGTTCTGAGGTCGATGCAGGCGAGTATGTGAAGGGCGGAACTGCGTTCGGCGTTCGAACGCTAACCGCCTGGCTTGCGACGCTCTGATGTCATCGCTTCCATTCATCCCGCAACGTGGCGACATGAACGCTTATAGCGAGAGCTTGGTGCCAGAGTCGGAGGGAATCGTTGCAGCCCGTACCCGTGGCGAAGAGTTGGGGATCCCAAATCCACCACGGCTTACAGCTGCGCTTACCCGATTCCTGGTGGAGTTGATCGGAGCATCTTCCATCGTAGAAGTTGGAACTGGCACTGGAGTTGGCGGTCTCTATCTTCTCGATCTCGCGGAAGTGAATCTCACCTCGATCGATGCTGAGATGGCGCAGGCGAAGGCTGCTCGGCGCGCATTCGAAGATGCAGGCGTACCTGCGACTCGGTATCGCCTGATCACAGGAACCACTAAGGAAGTGATTGGGAAATTGGCAGATGAGTCGTATGACATATTCATCATGCGCCAGACCACGGAGTCGAAGGACTCGGACTATCTTGTCGATGCTCTCGATCAGATCCATAGATCGCTTCGACCCGGCGGACTCGTCATCTTGGATGGCATCCTTGGTGGGGGCAAAGTGGCAGATCCGACACAACGTGATGATTTGAGCCTCTCTCGGCGAGAAGCAATCCGCGCGATGAGAAGCGGCAAGAAGTGGCGCCCGCTCCTACTCCCAATCGATGAGGGAGTGATGGTTGCGATCAAGGTGGACCCAGAACGATGACTCGACGAGAAACTCTAGCGAGAAGTGAAGGACTGAAGCAGTGACGAAGGAACATGTGACCTGGTGGAGCACCGGTGAGAGTGAAACGCGCAAGCGATTCACCCTGGCGACAGAGCGGAAGGGTCGACGCGTCAGTGCGACCTTCACTGCTCTCCTCGCTCTTGTAGTCGGACTTCTCGGTGGCGTGGGCGGCGCATTTCTTGCTGATCGAGAGCTGATCTCGACCAATGCCAATCTAGTCTCGGTAGGAAGCACCGTGGAGCGAGCACCGGATTCAATCGCTGGGATCGCTGAGCGTGTACTTCCCTCTGTGGTCTCGATCGCTACGACAAGTCGAGGCGGTAGCGGTACCGGTAGCGGGTTCTTCATCCGAAGTGATGGCTTCATCCTCACCAATAACCATGTGATCAGTGACGCTGCTGCAAGCAATGGACGGATCTCAGTCAAACTCAACAACGGCAAGCGCTTTACCGCCAGAGTCGTGGGACGCAATGCTTCGTATGATCTCGCGGTCTTGAAGATCGCAGTCAACTCAGCTCCCGCACTTCAATTCGGCGATAGCGACGCGATCCAAGTCGGTGACAATGTCATCGCAATCGGTTCTCCGTTGGGGCTCAGTGGCACGGTCACCACCGGAATCATCAGTGCAAAGAATCGAGCAGTCACCGTCGGTGGTGATGATGAGACCTCATTCATCAATGCGCTCCAAACTGATGCCGCAATCAATCCAGGAAACTCTGGTGGCCCCTTAGTGGATCGAAGTGGCGCAGTCGTGGGGGTCAACTCTGCGATTGCGACTTTGGGTAACTCACTGCGCACGAGTGGATCAATCGGCCTTGGTTTTGCTATCCCCATCAACCAGGCGAAGAAGACGGCAGAGCAATTGATCGCAACTGGTCGTTCGGTCTATCCGATCATGGGCGTCTCGATCGACTCCAGATTCACAGGAAATGGCGCGCTCGTTGCGGATCAACCCGACGCGATCATCGCCGGCAGCCCCGCCGCCAAGGCTGGCATCAAGCGTGGTGATGTGATCGTCGAGTTCGAAGGCCAGGAGATCACCAACTCCGATGAGTTGATCGTGGCTATCCGCTCCCGCGATGTCGGTGACCGAGTGAGCCTCATCATCCTGAGAGACGGTAAGCGCATCTCACTCTCACTGACTTTGGCTGCAAGCCAGAACTAGGATTCACTCCATGTTCGACATCGGCGGCGGAGAGATCATCGGACTTGCCATCCTTGGCATGATCCTGGTCGGCCCCGATCGACTCCCGAAAGCAGCAGCCGATGCGGCGCGCTTCATCAAGAAGGTCAGAGACTTCACTTCGGGTGCGGGGGACGAGTTGAAGAAGAACCTCGGACCAGGCTTCGAGGATCTCAACGTGCGCGACCTCAATCCGAAGACTTTGCTCCAAAAACATGTACTTGATGCGGTCGATGAGAAGCCGAAGGTGACGAATAGTACGAAGGCCGTCAAGCGCACACCGCCGGCGAAGTTCGATCCTGAGATGCCATAGAAGTCGATCGGATTCAGACTCTATGACTACTCAAGAGGAGCTTGTCCAAAGCGCGCTCGCTCGCGTCAACGACCCAGAGTTGCGCAAACCCATCACAGAACTCGGCATGGTCGATTCACTTCAGATAAATGGCCCACATATCTCGATCAAGATCCTGCTCACCATCGCAGGTTGTCCGATGCGTGAGCGGTTGCAGAATGATGTTACGACAGCGCTCCTTGGCGTCGAAGGGATCGAGAAGGTCGAACTTGAATTCGGTGTCATGAGCGAAGAGCAACGCAATGAGGTCAAGCGGATTGTTCGCGGTGGACGTGAGAAGGAGATCCCTTTCGCGCGGCCGGACTCATTGACTCGCGTGATCGCAGTCGCATCCGGTAAGGGTGGTGTCGGAAAGTCCTCGGTCACCGTAAACCTCGCCATCGCGCTCGCACACTCTGGATTCTCGGTCGGCATCCTCGATGCCGATGTCTACGGCCATTCGATCCCACGGTTGGCAGGTGTTGCTGGCATCCGACCCACGGTCATCGATCAACTCTTCATCCCCGTAGAGGGCTATGGCGTCAAAGTCGTATCAATGGAGATGTTCAAACCCGATCGCGCAGATCCGATCGCATATCGCGGCCCACTTCTGCATCGCGTCTTAGAACAACTCCTAACCGATGCATATTGGGGCGATCTCGATTTCCTTTTGCTCGACCTTCCGCCAGGCACGGGTGATATCGCCATCTCGCTCGCACAATTGATACCGAACTCCGAGCTCTTAGTCGTCACGACTCCTCAATTCGCAGCATCAGAGGTGGCAGAGCGCGCAGGTCGAATCGCACATCAACTCAAACAGCGAATCCTCGGTGTGGTTGAGAATATGTCCGCCGCTCCGTGCCCACATTGTGGTGAAGCCATTGATCTCTTCGGTCGGGGAGGTGGTGAAGAGAGCGCGAAGCGACTCTCGGATTTAGTAGGAGCTGACGTTCCGCTCATCTCCCGCATCCCATTCGACATTGAACTTCGCTCTGGTGGTGATGAAGGCAAACCGATCGTCGTCACATCACCAGAGTCGA
>Ga0169931_10006975_pt1 | contig 16882 bp, 11 predicted proteins | sample Kivu_15m_20L_FD_129675 | JGI IMG/M metagenome (GOLD analysis project Ga0169931, IMG submission 129675) | Freshwater microbial communities from Lake Kivu, Western Province, Rwanda to study Microbial Dark Matter (Phase II) - Kivu_15m_20L... | ecosystem: Environmental > Aquatic > Freshwater > Lake...
GACTGTAGCGGTAGATTCAATTCTTGGCCAAACATTGCGGAGTCGAGTAAGAGATAAATTCCGTCCTATTGGGGCTCCTGTGGCCAACTTTTGAATTTACTTGTGTATAGGCTCATTGAAATCAAAGTTGGGCGGATTGCCGATGGCTCGTTGGATAGCTTCCACGGCTTCGGCCGTTTTCTTCCTGTCTGCTCCTGCAGGAAGGATCAGCTGGATTTTCCGTCCCGGGTTCTTATGGAGATATTCCTGAACGGCGTACCACATAATCCTGAGGGACCACAAGGTATTATATCCATCGGAAGGTCCCGGGATTTGCAGCACGGTATGCCCTGCTTCCAACTGGCCTTCTAGCGCTTCTTTGAGGGTGATCGCGTCATGCAAGAGAACGGGAGCATTGTCATCCAGGAGAAGGGGCGGGACAACCGGCGGGATATGGGCTGCGCGCGAAAGGCCCGGATCGGATTTCAGTTCGATATGGTTATTGGCGGCATCGTCATCGAATTTTCTGACAACCGGCTCGTAGTCAAAATACCGTGCGTTCGAAGGCCCTACAAAGTCCACGTGGGAATATTCGGCTTCATCCGCATCGGCGGCAGCGGCGAGGAATGCGGCGCGATCGACGGAGGCAGGATGCCCGTTATTTTCCGATGGGTTGATTTTCCAGAACGTTTCTCTGATCTCCCCGTTAACGACTTCAGTCATTCGGGTGTAGGCTACGGCAGTTCCTCCGGCTTCGACGATAAAGGAGCCGAGCCGGTAGCGCAGGGGGGCTTCAGGTGGGTTGACGGAACGGATGTGCTGCTGATGCATTTCCAGATGTTCCATGGAGCCTTGAATTTTTGTTCCCGGAGCCGCTTTTTTAAACCGGAGTTTGATTGAAGGGGGGATTCCGTTAAACTGAGTCACTGGAGAATCCGTTGCGGCGACGCCTTTCCAAGCCCCTGCTTCATCGACATTCAACTGCGCATTCCCTTGATCGAGGAACGCGCCGAATGCAGCCTGTAGATGTGTAGTGCCGTCGGTTGGCACGGAAATTTCCGGAAATCCCGGCGATGCGAGCGCTTTAGCCCATTTTTCGTCTCGAGCCGTAGGTTGGGACGATCTAGGAATCGAGAGTTTTGCAAGGAACGCCGCGCATTCTCCAGGAGTCGGATCATTAGTCCGGATGAGGTCTAAGATCTTGGCCGTATACAAATCTACCCCGTGCGGCTCTCCGTTGGCAAGGTTTGTCGAGCTAAACGCCCACTTCAAGGGGCCTGGATCCATTTGCTTGAGTAGCGCATCCAGGTCGATTAACTCGTTATCGGCGCGTTCCATTCTCTCGTGATAGAGATCCCCGATTTTTTTTAGTTCGGGATGCTTGCTGCGACGCATCGCTTCGCGGAGTTCGGAATTTGCGAGAACCATCTGCATGGCAGCGGCAAACTGTGAATTGCCGCCTTTGAAGCCGACCGGCGCGCGGCTTGCCGCATTCAACGGGATGTCGTCTCTTCGAGTCGCAATCGCTTTAAGGTTCGTTAAAACGGAAGGGCCTTTAGCGCCGCCCATGAGCTCCCTCAGGGTCTCATGCTTTGCGAGATCGCTTCGGTGCTCTGGCGCATCGGTGAATATTTCGGTTTGCGTTAATTCCGATTCTCTTCCTGCAAAGGCATCGGGCTTGACGGGCAATTTCGTGACGGACCAGGTTCTCTCATCGTCGTTAGAGAAGTTCAGCTTATCGCCGACCTGTGTTGGGATCTTACATTTTTCGATCCTTTCTTTAATGAACACTTGGATGAGATGCTCTTCCTCATCCTTGCTGAGGCCTTTCGGCCCTGGCACCTCGATATCGAAAGTTCCCTTCTTAGTCCGGACGTTCGCCCGCTTATATATCGTCGTCGGCCCTTCGGGAGCTACCGCTTCGATTGCAGGCGTGGAGACAACGCGAGTGAGGGCTGTAGAGACAGCTCCGGCTGCAATAGTCCTTAATGGGCGGGGAATCCCTTCCAAATAAGACGCGAAGCTCGGTGGCAGGAAAAAGGTTGGGTTTTGCGCGGCAAACGATAGCCCGGCACGCGCCAAATCGAGGAAAGGAGGTCCAAGACTCCGTAGAGAAGGATCCCGGTTGAGGGCCGCTCGCCCCAAGCCCTTTAAGCCGCGTAGCGTCCCTACGACCGGAGGAATATACCCCAACACGCTCCAGAAGGCTTGTCCCCAGCCAAGCGTAGCGGCGCTTTCCACTGCGTCGGGTACAATGTTTGGAATCGCCGAACTCGTCAAGTTGGGCAAGACGGCAGGGTCGGTTAGGTTACCTAGAATGGCCGGGTTGGTTAGATTTCTGAGAACGGCTGGACAGGTGAGATTGCCGAAAACGGACGGGAAGACGCGTTGGGCTAGGGTTTGAGATCCGTTGAGGGCTAAGGTAGCGGCAGTTCCCGTGAGTAAATGCTGACCGGTCGATCCAAGCAGGCTGCCTACATTGCTTAAGATTGCGGGGCAGAAACCGTTGGCTACGGATTGGGAGCCGTAGAGAACCAAGGCGGTGCTTGCTCCATCGACTAAAGGCGGCGTTGCATATCCAAGAAGCCCGGACAAATAGCCCATTCCGCCTGTTACAAAAGAACCAACCACGGCGAGGGCGGTCGAAACATCGAAATTTGCTGGGCAAAAGCCTCCAAGGGATTCCGGGGGGACGTAGGGAACTAAAGCGGTGCTCATCGCGCTTGTCCCATTCAGAATCGGTTCGGCGCCGACGATCGGGAATTGACAGGCAAGAGATAAAGCGATGGCGACCGGGGCGACGGCTTTTCCGACTTTGAAGGCGGTCCAAAGATACCCGCTCCAGTCTGGTCCGGAAGAAGATCTTTGTGAAGATGCAGGAACCAGGACGGCCTTACGTTCACGAGCCTTCAGCGCGAGCGCCTGGGACTTTGCCGTAGAGTTTAGGAATTCTTGGATAGCGGGTTCTGATTTCTTTAAGGCTGGGTTGACGCGTTCTAATAATTGTTCGGGAATTACAGGGACGAATTTCTTAGGCAGCCCTTCAACAGTAGAAAGGATCTCGGCGATTTTGATTTGCGCAATCGCGGCTTTTTCATCCTGGCTTAAAGAGTCGGGCAACTGCGTTACAATAAGTAAATATACGGTGGGCCAGCATTGTAGAAATAACGCCTGCTTCCACTCTGTCATATTCGACACCAAGACCTTCGTGAGCATCATGGCCCGCGTTGCCGATTGCTCAAGATTTGCCTCTTTCGGGTGCGCGGGTCCGGGTACGAATTGTTCCGGGGTTAGATCCGGGTTTTCCATCCAAGCAGCCATCGGATCAAGAAATCCCTGATTGAACTCCTCCAACGTGCATTCTCTCATCCGTTTCCAGTTAATCCGGGGCGCCGGTTGTTCGGAAGGCGTTTCCTCATCTTCCAAATCGTCTAGGTCGTCTAGGTCGTCTAAGTTGTCGACATCGCTATCACTACGAGACGATACGCGATCGGGTGATAGTAATGAGGGGGATCCCCAGAGTTCTTGAGACTTCGGGATCACGGAAGACAAAGACGCAACTTTCCCTCTGGGCAGAGAGGGGCTTTCGCGCAATCCCGCTTTCTGGGATAGCGATGCGGATTCAGGAGTAGAGTGATCTAAAGCTTTTGTCGACATGGATTTCTTTTTTAATTAATTATATATCATTTTTTTGTACTATTCAACTATTAAAAAATTTATTATATAGTTTTTTTATTTCATTTTTAATTTGTGGATAGGGCGTGTTGCAAAGATTTTAGAAAATCGGTATACATACCGGGACGTATACCGGGAGTGTTTCAAAAATCGGGGATTTGGCAAAGCCGGCGCCCAGAATTTTCATCAGGCCGTAGGCCGGCGCGCGAGGGGTTCCCTATTGACTAATAGGGGGCTTAAGCGCGGATGAAAAGGCCGGGATGCCAGCGCAGCCAAAAACCGATTCTTGAATCACGTTCGGTATATCCGAGATGGATTGAAAAATCGGGGAATTTATGCGGAATGTGCCGTTTCGCCAGGTTGCTCAAGAACTGGGCTGCTCCTTGGATGAGGATTCTCAAATTGCTGGTTTTCAGATAGATAGCAGGTACGTGTCTCCCGGAGAGCTTTTTTTCGCTCTCAAAGGAGAGCAGGTCGACGGCCACGCCTTTTTGCAGGATGCGAAAGCAAGCGGCGCGGTTGGGGCGGTCGTCGAAATGGGATACGGGGGGCCCGATTTTGGCATCCCCCTGATCCGGGTCGGCTCCGTTTTATCAGCCCTGCAAAAGCTGGCTCGAACCGATTTGGAGCGGAGCGGAGCTAGGGTTATTGGGATAACCGGCTCAGTCGGGAAGACTACGACCAAGGATTTTACCGCAGAGCTTCTCCAAGCCAAGTACAAGGTGGGCAAGACCCCGGGCAATTACAATACGAAACTGACTCTTCCCCTGTCGATCCTGAACCGAGACGGCGGAGAAGAAGTCTTCGTATTGGAAATGGGGATGAGCGAGCCGGGCGATATCGGTCGCCTTCTTGAGATCGCACAGCCCGAAGTGGCTGTTGTGACCAAAGTCGCTTTGGCCCACGCGGCCTATTTTCCCGGAGGCTTAGGTGAGATCGCCAAAGGGAAAGCGCAGATTTTTTCGAGCCCCAAACTCAAGTCGGCGATTTTTTATAAAGCCCTCGGCGAATACGAGTGCTTTGCCAATGCGCCCGGGGAAAAGATCGTATTTTCTTTGGAAGACCGTTCAGCCGATTATTTCCTTTCGGATTTGGAAGGGAGATACGCGCTGGACGAAAGGGGCGTGAGAGCCTACCGGTTCGACCTGCCATTCCGGGAGCCGCATCTTCTCCACAATTTTTTGGCGGCCGTCTGCGCTGCCCGGCAGATGCAGCTCGAGTGGGACGAAATCAACCGGAGGATCCCTTTTTTAAAAACTCCGAAGATGCGCTTCGAGCGGGTGGAAAAGGGAGGCGTTTCCCTGATCAACGACGCATATAACGCGAATCCCGAATCGATGAAGGCGGCTTTTTTGAGTTTGCCTGAGGCGAAAGACGGGGCGAAGCGGATCGGGGTTTTAGGAACGATGTCTCCTTTGGGTTCTTTTTCCGAGTCGGCCCACCGGGAGATTGGGAAACTTGCCCGCGAATACTTCGATCTCCTTTTAGTGTACGGGGAAGAAGCTAGGCCGCTTCTCGAGGCGTTTCAGGAAGTGAAAAAACCGGCGGAGCTCTTCTTTTCCTTGGATGAGATAGCAGCCCGTTTAAGCGAACTTATGAGTCCGGGCGATATCGTTTTAGTCAAAGGCTCCCGTTCGATGAAGATGGATACCCTGTTTAACCTATTGCCTAACTGATAAGCTCAGATGCTGCTCCTATTTGCCGAATGGCTGCGCGCCGCCCTTCATTTGAAAGTCCCCGCCGCTTTCCTCTATTTTTCCACCCGGATGATCCTGGCGGCCGGCACATCCCTTTTGTTTACGATTTTTCTCGGACCGAAATTCATTAAAAAACTCTACGAGTTAAAGATCGGCCAATCGATCCGCGGAACTGAGGAATGCCCTCTTTTAGCCGAGCTGCACGGAAAAAAGAAAAATACCCCGACAATGGGAGGGATTTTGATCCTTTCCTCAATGGCGGCTTCCCTCTTTTTGTGGATGGACCTCCGCAACGCGTTTACTTTGATCCTATTCCTCACAACGGTTTGTTTAGGGGCGCTTGGCGCGGCGGACGATTATTTGAAACTTTGCTATAAAAACAGCAAAGGGCTGAAAGCGCGGAAAAAAATGGGATTTCAACTCCTTTTTTCTTCGCTCCTCGCACTCTATTTGCTCTGTCCAGGGTTTACCCATGCCGTCGCGGGCCAAAAATTTTTCCGGCCTCCGTCGGCTAAAGAAGTGACGGCAGTCGAAGCGAAAACACAACCCGCCAAAACTTTGAATACGCGCGAATATATCGAGCGGCAATACGTCCCCTTTTGGAAAGATCCAGTTTTGGTTTTGGATGGATGGCTCCGGATCGCCTCCTTTTTACTCATCGTATTCGTTGTGACGGGGGCGTCGAATGCGGTGAATCTGACCGATGGTCTCGACGGCCTTGCGGCCGGATGCCTCGTGATGGTCTCTCTCGTCTTAGCCCTTTTCGCGTTTCTCTCGAACCACATCGATTTGGCCCGCTATTTGAACATCCTCTATATCGAGGGAAGCGGGGAAATCGCAGTGTACCTTTTTGCCCTCGCCGGCGCGGCCCTCGGCTTTCTGTGGTATAACGGCTACCCGGCCCAGGTGTTCATGGGAGATACCGGCTCGCTCGCCCTGGGCGGCATTTTAGGGGTGTCTTCCGTCCTTTTGCGAAGGGAGCTGATTTTGGCGATCGCGGGGGCGATTTTCGTCGCCGAAGCGATGTCGGTCATCCTCCAAGTGCTAAGCTACAAGTACCGGAATAAAAAGCGGATTTTTCTCATCGCGCCGCTCCACCACCACTTCGAATACAAAGGCTGGCCCGAGACGAAAGTCGTCATCCGCTTTTGGATCGTGGGGCTTCTTTTTGCCATTATCGCGGTGGCCACCTTGAAATTCCAGTAGACTGGGATTATCATGGGTTCCATGCGTCGTGCGCTTGTGATCGGATTTGGAGTCAGCGGGAAGGCCTCTGCGGAGCTGCTTTTATCGAAAGGATTTTCGGTGTTCGCCGCCGATCGGAATTGGGAAGCGCTGCGAGGATGCGCCGGAGCGCTCGTCCAAAAAGGGCTTTCCCTTGGATCCGACCGACCGGATGAACTCTTTGGATCTTTCGACCTTGCAGTCGTCTCCCCCGGAATCGATCCGTCCCACCCCTTGCTCAAGAAGGTTAAAGAGGCGGGGATCGAAACGGTCGGGGAAATCGAGCTGGCCCTGCGGCATCTCCCGAACCGAAGACTGATCGGCGTGACGGGAACAAACGGCAAGACGACGACCGTTCTTTTGACGGCGCACGCGCTCGAAAAAAGCGGCGCTCCCGCACGCGCAGTCGGAAACGTAGGAGCCGCACTGAGCGGCTATGCCCTCGATCCCAATCCGGAAGAGACGCTCGTCGTCGAGCTTAGCTCCTTTCAACTCGAAACGCTCCCCAAAGGGGCGTTTTTCGACGCCGCGGCGATTTTGAACATCACCCCGAACCATCTCAACCGCCATGCCTCGATGGAAGAGTACGCCGCGGCAAAATTGCGGCTGGCGGCTTGCCTCAAACCGGGAGGGAAACTGTTTGTCTCAGGGCAAGTGCAGCGCAGGGTTAGCATTCCTAACGGGATCGTTTTCGATGAGAGTTCGGTTCCGATGCCGAACGGAGTCAAGCTGGGACTTCCGGAGAAGGAAAACGTTGCCGCTGCCAAAGCCTTGGCCGGGGCGTTTGGGGTTTCGGCGGAAGCGTTTGAAAAAGCGCTAGGAAGTTTCCGCAAACCGCCCCACCGCATCGAATGGGTAGATGAAATTGACGGCGTCGCATATTATAACGACAGCAAAGCCTCCAACGTCGAAGCGGTGATGCATGCGGTCCGCCTTTTCGAGGGTCCGCTCATCCTGATTGCCGGAGGGGTGGACAAAGGGTCGTCCTACGCTCCTTGGCTCAGCTTCGGAGGCAAAGTGAAAGGGATCGCCGTCTTCGGGCAGGCTGCCAAAAAAATGGAGCGCGAATTGGGATCCTGCATGGCGGTCAAGCGGGTTTTCAATCTCGAAGAAGCTGCCGCGGAAGCGAGGAAATGGGCGAGGCCGAACGACACGGTGCTTCTTTCCCCGGGCTGTTCGAGCTACGACCAGTTCGCCAATTATGAAGAGCGGGGAGACGCATTTAAAAACATCGTGAGAGGGTGGAGAAAATAAATGGACCGGAAAAAAACCATCGTTGCAGCCGTGATGATCAATGCGGGGATTCTGACCGCGCTCTTCATCGCCGCAATGACTATGCGCGAAGAGCCAGTGCAAGTTCCGGAAGCGAGGTCGGCGGCCGCCCTCTTCGAGGAACAAAAACCTCTTTTCAAAGAACCGGCCTCATTTCCTCTTCCCGTTCCGCTCGCCCAGGCGCCTGCGCCAAACCCGATTCCCATTCCCGTCCCTGTCCAAGCGCAGCCGGTTCCGTTCGCGCTCCCTCCGGCCGCGGCCGAAGAACCGGTCTCGGCGCCCCTTGCGGCCGCTCCCGCCCCTCTTTCCCTCCCGGTTAAGCCCGCGCCCGGTTTGGCCGGAGCGTCTGCCATTTCGGAAATCGAAGTGCAAAAAGGGGATAGTTTGGAACGGTTGGCCAAACGGCACCATACAAGCGTCGACGAATTGATCCAGCTCAATCAGCTCCCCAGCAGTTTCCTGAGAGTCGGACAGCGGTTGAAAATCCCGGCGGAAAAAATCCACGAGGCCCCAAAACCCATGACGGCTCTTCCGGCGCCTGCGCCTGCCGGCGAGCAAGCCGAATACTACACGATGAAAGTGGGGGACAACCCTTGGTCGATCGCGATGAAACACCACATGAAAGTGGACGAGCTGCTCAAACTGAACGGACTGAATGAAAAATCGGCCCGTAAATTGAAGCCCGGAGACCGCCTCAGGATCAAATAGATGAATTCCTCCAGGGCAGCTTTGTTTATCATTTTGCCGGTCGCGATCCTCTTTTCTTTCGGGCTGCTGATGATTTTCAATACGACAGCCGCCCAGATCATCGACCGATCGAGCGATGCGGATACCCATGCCGCCCTATTGAAACAAGCTCTTTATGGGGTGGCCGGCGTCTTTCTGGGCCTCCTCTTGTACCGGTTGGGTTACGAGAGGCTCATCCGCGCGAGCGTCCCGCTTCTTGTCTTAGGCACGCTGCTTCTTCTCGCCCTTTTCATTCCCGGCGTCGGCCAAACGGTGAATGGGGCCAGGCGCTGGATCGCCCTTTTCGGGTTCACGTTCCAGCCCTCCGAGTGCATCAAAATTTTGATCCCGGCCGCATATATCGGATGGGCCGTGAAGCAAGGAGAAATCCGGTTCCTTCCTCTCGTGAAAGCGCTCGCTGCATTTTCGGTGCCCGCAGGCCTTATCCTGATGCAGCCGGACAACGGGACGGCCTTGATCATCGCGATCTGTTTTCCGGTTTTGTTTTTACTGTCGAACGTCAAATTCATATATTGGGCGCTTCCGCTTTTTTTTCTTATTTTGGCGGCCGGTGCCGCCGCATCCCAAATGCCCCATGTCCGCGCCAGGCTCCAAATTTATTTGCACCCCGAACAAGACCTTAAAGGCAAGGGGCATCAGCCTCACCAAGCGAAGATCGCGGCCGGCTCTGGCGGCCTTTTTGGGCGCGGATTCGGGGAGAGCCTCCAAAAACTCAATTATCTGCCCGAAGCGAGGAACGATTACATCGCCGCGATCTTTGCGGAAGAAACCGGCTTTGCCGGAATTCTCGGGATGATCGCGCTTTATATGTTTTTCACTTTCGGCGGGCTTTTTACGGCGTACCGGGCCCGCGATCGGGAAGGGTTTTTACTCGCATCCATTTTGACATTCCTCATCTCGAGCCAAGCTTTTATGAATTTAGGGATCGTCTCGGGCCTCCTTCCGAGCAAAGGGATGACGCTTCCGTTTTTTTCCCAGGGCGGGACGTCTCTCATCGCCAACCTCGCCGCCGTCTTCCTTCTCCTCGACATCTCCCGGAAGGCCAAGCCGGAGTTTTCCTATGGTCCGTAAAATTCTGATCGCGGCGGGAGGTACCGGGGGGCATCTCTTCCCGGCAAGGCAGCTCGCTGAGATGCTTCAGAAGGATTCGGAGATCCTCTTCGCAGGCCACCGGATTGGCTCAAGCCCTTTTTTTGAAAAGGAGGGGATTGCCTTTGCCGATATCGATGCGCACCCTTTAAAGCGGGGGTTTCTCAAAGCCGCTTGGCGAGGGAGCCGGCAATCGATCCGCATTTTAAAAGAATTTTCCCCCGACCTCGTCGTGGGGTTCGGAAGCTACCACGTCTTTCCGATGCTGCTTGCCGCAGTCCTCCTCCGCAAAAAACTGGTCCTTTTCGAGGCGAATTGCCTTCTTGGAAAAGTCAACCGCCTCTTTGCCCCCTTCGCCCTTTTCACCGCGACCCAATTCCCCCTGGACTTAAAGAGGAGCCAACCGGTCCCGATGCTCCCTTGGAACGGCGGGGCGGAAGAGATTTCCCGCGAAGAAGCGCTTCGCTACTACGGGCTGCATCCGGGCCGGAAGACGATCCTTGTTTTCGGCGGCTCCCAGGGGGCGTCGTTTCTCAATGGCGCGGCTCCGGATGCGCTCGAAAACCTTCCTCTCCAAGCGATCCATTTTACAGGACCTAAAGAAGAACAAGCGGTCCGGGCCGCTTATGCGGAACGGCAGATCGCCGCTTGCGTCAAACCGTTCGAGCCGAAGATGCAAAACGCCTACGCCGCGGCCGACATCGCTCTTTGCCGGAGCGGAGCGGGAACTGTGGCGGAGCTGATCCGGCATGCGGTTCCCGCGGTTCTCGTCCCGTACCCTTACGCAACGGACGACCATCAAAGGAAAAACGGCCTGTATTTATGCGGAACTCTCCAAGGCGGAAGGCTCGTTTTGCAGGCTGAGGCCGGCAGGGAGCGGCTCGCCTCGGAAATCGGCGGCCTCCTGGCTGAATCGGCCGAGAGGAAAAAGGCCTTAAGCGCCGCGCAGGCGAATGTACAAACAAGAACCCATTTGGCGGATTTAATCCGCAAGCTGGTTTGAACGGGATTCTTATGGAAAATTATACCGAGAGCGATTCAAAAATTGGGAAATGGCAAGGAGGCGCCCGCCATTTGAGCCAGGCGGAGCCGGCGCTGAAACCGGGGTCCCTGCAAATGCAACATTTGCGGGGTGGGCTGTTGCAGCCCAACCTGAAAGGGTTGGGCGGCGGGGTCCCCGGCGACGCAACGTCGTTGGGGTGGGGTGCAAGCGGGATCGAATGCCGTGGCTGTCCGACGCAGCCAAAACCAATTTTTGAATCACGAGCGGTATATCACTTTATCGGACTCGGAGGGATCGGGATGAGCGCGCTGGCCCGCATCTTGATGCAGCGCGGGATTGCTGTGCAAGGAAGCGATTTGGCGGCAAGCCCGCTCTTAGAGCAGCTCGGCAAAGAAGGAGCGAAGGTCCATGTGGGCCATGACGCTTCCTTAGTGGAAAAAGCGACCGCCGTTGTTTATAGCAGCGACATCAAAGAAGAGAACCCCGAATTCGAAAAGGCGAAACTCCTCCAGTTGCCGATGCTCCACCGTTCGGATCTTCTCGATCGGCTCCTGAAAGAAAAACGCCCGCTTCTTGTGACCGGAACGCACGGGAAAACGACGACGACCTCGCTTCTTGCCTGGGTGCTTTTCGATGCAGGCAGCGATCCGAGTTTTGCGATCGGAGGGATTTTGTCTTCCCTCGACACGAACGGCAGGGCGGGCGGCGGTCCCTATTTCGTTGCGGAAAGCGATGAGAGCGACGGATCGTTTTTAAAGACGAACGCGTTTGGCGCGATTGTGACGAACCTCGACAACGACCACATGAGCTATTGGAAAAACGAGGAAAATCTCGATGCGGCGTTTTCCCAATTTTTCTCGAATGTGGAAAGCCCTTCCCACCTTTTTTGGTGCAAGGACGACCCGAGGCTAAGAGAACTTAAGCCCAGGGGCTTTTCCTACGGCTTTTCTGCCGATGCGGATCTTTCCATCCAACAATTTTCACAGGATGAAAAAGGGATCCGGTTCGACCTTGCTTTCCAAAATAACGTCTATCCGGGAATCGAGGTCCCTCTTTTCGGCCGCCATAACGCGTTGAATGCGGCCGCTGTGTTCGGCCTAGCGCTTCAATTGGGGCTTTCCGATGGGGATATCCGCAAAGCGCTGAAAAAGTTTTCTGGGGCGAAAAGACGGCTCGAGTTCAAGGGCGAAGCTCATAAAATCAAGCTCTACGACGATTACGGGCATCATCCGGCGGAAATCAACGCGACTCTCAAAGCCCTCAAAGAAGGCATCCGGGAGCGGCGCCTTGTCGCGATCTTCCAGCCGCACCGCTACACCCGCGTCCAGGAACTTTTCGAAGAATTTCTCGGCTGTTTCGGCGATGCGGACGCCGTCATCCTCACCGACATTTATCCGGCAGGGGAGGCGCCGATTCCCGGAGTGTCGACCGCGGCCCTCTATACCCGAATGAAAGAAGCGCTCGGGGCCAAACTCCATTTCCTCCCGCGTCAGCATCTGGAAGCGGGAGCGGCCGAGTTCTTAAAACCTCTGGACGTCGTTTTGACGATCGGGGCGGGGGATGTGACCCGGGCAGGACTCCCCATTTTGAAAAAATGGGCTGAGAAAGCCCCGAAGATCCGGGTGGCTCTCCTCTTCGGAGGCACGTCTGCCGAACACGACGTATCGGTTCAATCGGCTAAAAATGTATTCAAAGGGTTCGACCCTGCCGTTTACGATGTCAAGCTGTTCGGGCTGACGAAAGCGGGAGATTGGATCTTTGGCCCGGGCAGTTTCGAAAAACTCAAGAGCCATGCGAGGCAGCCGGGAGAGCGGCGGCTTCCCGTTTCCGTTCTCGAAGAACTCTACCAATGCGACGTCTGCGTTCCGGTTTTCCACGGCCCGCAAGGGGAAGATGGGATGATCCAGGGGTTTCTCGATACGCTTCAAATCCCTTATGCCGGATGCGATTACCGTTCCGGCGCGCTCTGTATGCATAAAGGATGGACGAAACATACGGCGCTCATGCACCAAATCCCGACTCCGAAATTTTTCGAGATGGATGCGGTCGAATACCGGCAAGATCCCGGGGCGCTTTTGGACAAAATCGAAAAGCGGCTTGCCTATCCTGTCTGGATCAAACCGGTTCATCTCGGCTCGAGCATCGGCGTCGGGCGCGCCGAGACTCCCGAAGAGGCTGTGGAAAAAGCCAAGCTGGCCTTTTACTACGACGACTGCATCCTGGTCGAAGAGCACGTGGAAGGCCGGCAAATCGAATTCGGCCTGATCGGGAATGAAGCGGTTCGCGTCGGCCCCCCTTGCGAGATTCTGAACCACGGGGCGTTTGTCGATTACAAAGGGAAATACGGCCCCGCTGCCATGCCCTACGCGATCCCTGCCCGCATTTCCGAAACGGAAGCCGCGATCGGGGAGGAGCTTGCAAAAAAAACGTACTTCGCCGCGGGCTGCAAGGGGCTGGCCCGGATCGATTTTTTCATCGATAACCTCGGCTATTTTTGGCTGAACGAAATCAACCCGTTCCCGGGCTGTACGGATACGAGCGCGTTTCCAAAACTCTGGGCGGCAGGGGGCGTCGGGATGGAGGAGATCTGCGACGACCTTGTCGCCCTTGCTTTCCAGAGGACGCGCCGCCTTGAGAGGGTCCTCCAAAATTCATCCCGCGGGGAACCTTGCGGGATTTCCGAGGGACATCGGACGCTGCCTCCGAAAGAAGTTTCCGGTGAACAAATCAGGAGCAAGTAGTGCCGAACACGTGGACGATGCGCCAAGCCCTTTTCTGCCTCATCGGCTCGACGGCGGCAACTCTCGTCGTAAGCTGCGGCGGATACTGGGCTTGGGCGCGGAGCGTCCGGAATAAAATTCACGACGAAAAATACCGGATCATTTCGATCGTCCAGACCGGGCCTGAAAAAGAGGCTCTGAAAACCGCCTATCTTGCCGAGCTTTTGGGCCTTTCCGCCGACAAGCCCCTTTCCGTATACGCGTTCGATTGCGCTGAAGCGGAAAAGAAACTTCTCCTTTCCCCTCTCATCAAGTCTGCCCGTGTGGCAAGGCTGCCGCCCGGCGCAGTCTATATTGATTACGAAGTGAGAAAGCCCTTTGCGATCCTTGGCGATTACAAAAATATCGCGGTCGACCGGGAAGGGTACCTCTTTCCTCTCGCTCCCTTTTTCTCCCCGAAAGAAATCCCTGAGATCTATCTGGGCTTACCCCCGTTCAATGCAGATCCGGACTCGATGGGAAGATCGGGCGGAAAATGGCTCGCTCCTCTCGGGAACCCCTATTTCGAACTCGCGGCGGAGATTCTCCGGTTCCTGGAAGAGGCTCCATGGAAAGAGGGGTTTCGGGTCAAACGGATCGATGTTTCGAACGCATTCGCGCCGAGCCTAGGCCAGAGGGAAGTGGTTCTCTTTACGGAGGAAGAGTGGGTTGTCCGCGACGGCGGGCAAGAGAAAGTGTATGCGTTCCCGAAAATCCTCCGGATGGCTCCGAAAGATTACGCCGTTCAGCTCAGCAATTTTTTTGTGCTCAGGAAGAATATGGAGGAGGCGTATCGGCAGCAGCTTGCTTCAGGCTCGCCGTCGTGCCGCTTCAGCCCGAGGATCATCGACCTCCGAATCCCTCAGCTCGCTTTCGTTCAGAATTAGGGGTTCCATCCGCGCCGCGGCGTCGACCCAGGGTTTTAAGGAGTAGAGGCAGCGATCGGTTTCTTTTCGGTAGCACTCTTTAAGCGAAGAGAGGGAAACCCCGGCCTGTTTTAGATGGTTTAAAATCGCCTCGATTCGGTCCGCGCCTTTCGATCCGCCCCAAATGCCCGGGAGGTTGGCTTCCATATAGGGAAGGCTGTACCAAAACGCTTCCATAGCATCCAGCCTGCGGCCGATATGGAGTTCTTGCAGCTTAGGCAGCGCGTAGAGGGGAAAGTTCCGGTCGAGAAGCTCGATGAACAGTTCTCGGTCCGCCCCTTTCATGGAAAGAGCCAAGTCGATCCATAGCTTGCGATGGGGATTCGCCGATTCGGCGTAAAGGTGCGCTTGGTCGTGCAAGTAAAAGGCCAAAGGATTCGACGAGTCGATGATCCCATGGATGCGCGACGGCAATTTGACGAACGGGCAGGGGATCCCTTGGATCCTTCCGTTCGGATCGCTTAGCGTTTCAACCGGGCTGTACCCGAGGATCGGCCGCGGGGCCATGGCCGTGGGTCCGAATTTCGCTTGGAGGATTGTCTGATAGAGCTTCGGAGGGATGACGATTTGCTGGATGATCCCCCTTTGTTTGTCGGGCAGCATGAGGAGCGGAAAGCGGAAATCCTGAATCAAAAGATTATACAGATCGACTTTTCCAGCCTTCTTGTCCGCCTCGATCTCTTCAGCGGTGCGAATCGGGGCTGCGGGGACTAAGAAAAATTGGGTCTCTTCCGGGGGGAGCCGCCGGAGCGCCTCTTCGACTCGCTGCATTTCTAAAAAATCGACGCCCAGAGAATAGGACAAGAGATCGCGGAACGTATTGTGAATACGCCCATCGTCGCCTACAATTTGATACACTTCGGCGCTTAATTTTCGCCGCTCGTCAAAAATCCGACAGCCCTTCAATCCGTGAGAGTCGGTGTAGGAAACGACTTTTCCTCCTTTTTGCGTTTCAGCAAAGAGGAAGAGTTTTGCCATCTGCATCGCATCGATGCGTCTATCCATAAACGCCTTGAAGGCAAGATGCGGCCAATCGGGGTTCTCATAAACGGGATGAACCCAATCGCTCGAAGAAAATGCCGCAATTTCATTTGCAGTCGCGGGCTTGAGCGTTTTAAACTTCTCCAGCACGGCTTCTTTTTCTTCTTTCCGCATTCGCCTGGTTAAGTCGAATCTCGGATTATATAAGTCCGTCCGATACCGCTCGGCGTTTTGGATTCGTCCCATTCTCAAATAGTTCAAAGCGATGCCTGCGATGGCGAGCCCGCCAACGGCCGCGTCCCAATCTCTTTGGATCAAACCGTAGCAAGCGAGTCCTCCGCCGAAAAGGACGGCCGCGGCGAGTTGGGTCAAACGCCCCTTTGCCGGATCAGGCTTGATAATAGAATTCGATGTTAATTGTGCGTTTTTGTTGTTTATTTGTGGAATTGTTGTAATTTGGTTTATTATAGTATATTTTGTGTTTTATTTCGATATATTATTAAAGAATGTTGAATGAATGTGTTGGGTGAGATATCCTATCCCCAAATAATTGGAGTTTGGCATGTCCCGTTTTTTCCTCATCTTTCTCGCAAGCTGTTCATTGCATGGGATGATCGTCGAAGCGCCCCGCTTCGAGGCGATCGAAGCGTACGCTTCGCCCGGAACCCTATTGATCCTCGACATCGACGACACGCTCCTCATTCCGGCGCAGACGCTTGGCACGGACGCCTGGTTTCAGCACCGGTATCAGGAGAACTGCAAAAAAGGGATAGGCTGCCCCGATGCCGATCCGCTCGATGAGGCTTTGGCTGTCTGGGAGGCGATCCGCCATTTGACGGAGGTTCGGATCGTCGAAGAAGGGGCGGCGCGGATCGTCGCCAATCTTCAAGCGCAAGGGACTGCGGTGATGGGGCTTACGACGCAGGGCCTTGCCCTTGCGACCCGCACGGTTAAGCAGCTCCGCACTCTCGGCTTCGATCTTTCGAAAACGGCTCCGAGGCAGTCCGATTGCTATTTTGAAAACGGCCACGGGGTGCTTTACCGGCAGGGGATCTTATTTACTTCCGGTACGGACAAGGGAAAAGCGCTCATCCGCTTTTTGGAACTTTCGGGGGCGAGGCCTGAGCGGGTCGTTTTTCTCAATGACAAGCAAACGCACCTTGTGGAAGTGGAAAGGGCTCTTGAAAAGGCGGGAATCGAATTCGTCGGCCTTAGATATAGCTACTCCGACGATAGGGTAAACCGGTTTTCCCCGTTGATTGCCGACATCCAGTTTCGGTATTCCTCATTCGACCGGATTCTATCCGATGGGGAGGCCGAGGCGATCCTGAATGAGCAGCTAGCCACCGTCGCGCAGGAGGGGTCTTAATTTTTTTATAAAGGGCGGCGCAACCTCGACTTTGCAATTTTTTGGGCTGATCTGCCTCTGCATGTTTGCTCTCTGAGGCGTTTATTTACACGGGAAGGGGTTAGAAACCCCTTCCCGTGTAAATAAATCGACTAGTTCGGCCATTGGCCGAACGTCCGAGA
>Ga0169931_10006976_pt1 | contig 16881 bp, 7 predicted proteins | sample Kivu_15m_20L_FD_129675 | JGI IMG/M metagenome (GOLD analysis project Ga0169931, IMG submission 129675) | Freshwater microbial communities from Lake Kivu, Western Province, Rwanda to study Microbial Dark Matter (Phase II) - Kivu_15m_20L... | ecosystem: Environmental > Aquatic > Freshwater > Lake ...
AGTTGATGTGAAGGACATGTCCGTTAGGTGTGACCAATGCAGGAACGGACTTCACCCCTTTGCTCTCGGCTTCGGCAATGCGGCTGCGGACCTCACCTATGTGAACCACTTCCACGTTTGCGCTACCGATAAGGCTTACGATGTCGTGCTCGGCACTGACACATACGGGGCAACCCGCGTGGTAAAAAGTTGATTTGGCCATTTGATTGTAGGTTTTTGTTGTGTGGCGTTATTGCCGCTGCGAATATAGTTAGGAATCCTAACAAAATAGATGAACTAGAGAATATCATTCATTAAAGCGAGTGAAAGTGTTAGACGAATAAGGAATCAGGCCTCCACTTCACCCGCCTCAACCCAATCGCCATGTTGGCGGATGAGCTCCACGAGCTCGTCCAAGGCGTGTTCGGAGGCGATGTTCTTCTTCACCACCTCGCGGCCCTTGTAGAGCGTGATCCTGCCCTTGCCCACACCCACGTAGCCATAGTCGGCATCGGCCATCTCGCCCGGGCCGTTGACAATGCAGCCCATGATTCCGATCTTGATACCCTTGAGGTGTTGCGTCCGGCTGCGAATCTTAGCAGTCGTCTCTTGAAGATCGAAAAGCGTGCGCCCACAACTGGGACAGCTGATGTACTCGGTCTTGGAGATGCGCACTCGTGAGGCCTGCAAAATGCCGAAGGCCGTGGCGTTGACCTTTGAGTCGCTGCCGCATTGGTGGGTGCTGATGAACACCCCATCCCCCAGACCATCGATCAGCAGTGCACCCAAGTCGGTGGCGCTGTAGAGTTGTAGTCTGTCCTCAGATAGATTCTCGTAGTAGCGGCCAATGATGACGGGCACATCGCAGCCACTCTCCAACAATTTGAAGAAAATCCTGCGCTGTTCGGCCATGCCGTGCGGGTGCCATGTGTCGATCAGCAGCGTGGCTGTCTGGTCAGTTTTCAGCTTAGCGATGAGGGCATCGGTGAGGTCGGCCAAGGTGACGCAAACGAGGTTCAGCTCAGTGTGTAAGTTGGTCTCGTTGAGGTATTCCGCGGGTTGGAGGTGCGGGTATCTGCGCGGACGATGCGCCTCTTTCCTCCACGTTTTCAAACTATAGAAAATGCCCAGCGTGCCGGGAATCTCGAAATCGGCCACGCGGTCGCCCAGATACACGTAGTCGCAGGCTTGGTCCGTGAGGTTCCACTTGTCGAGAGGAACTGAGTAGCGGTAGCCCAGAGCGAAGAACGATGCGGGTGTGATACTCTCACGAGCACTGAGGTCGGCCACCACGCGAGGCACGTTTCCACCACCGAGGTTCAGCACCTCGCGCGTCTGTCTTTCTGAATAATCGAACGGGTTGATGAGCACCTTCTCCGTTGGCGGGATGGGGCTTTCTCCCACGCGGCTTGCATTGTATCGGTCAACCAGAGCGCGGGCTACTGGAATCTCGAATTCGGGGTCTTCTGTGAGGCTGACGCGTACTGTGTCGCCCAAGCCGTCCTCCAGCAATGTGCCAATACCCACCGCACTCTTGATCCGACCGTCCTCGCCCTCGCCTGCCTCGGTCACACCAAGATGCAGCGGGTAGTCCATGCCCTCGGCCATCATCTTCGACACCAGCAAGCGGTATGCTTGCACCATAACCTGCGTGTTGCTCGATTTCATGGAGAGCACGATGTTGTGGAAATCCTCATCGCGGCAGATTCGGAGGAACTCCAATGCGCTCTCCACCATGCCAAGCGGAGTGTCGCCATAACGGCTCATGATGCGGTCGCTAAGCGATCCATGGTTGGTGCCGATGCGCATAGCAGTGCCATGCTCCTTGCATATGCGCACCAGCGGCACGAACCGCTCACGGATGCGCGCCAACTCCAAGGCGTAGGAGGCATCGGTGTACTCGATCTCCTCAAACTTCTTGCGGTCGGCATAGTTGCCGGGGTTAACGCGCACCTTCTCCACGATTCGGGCCGCCACTTCGGCTGCGTTGGGCGTGAAGTGGATATCGGCACAGATGGGCGTATCATATCCGCGTTTGCGCAGCTCAGCCTTGATGTTGGCAAGGTTCTGGGCTTCGTTGATGCTGGGGGCAGTGATGCGCACCAGCTCGCATCCAGCCTCAATCATTCTGATGCTCTGTGCCACGGTGGCTTCGGTGTCCATCGTGTCGGTGGTGGTCATGCTCTGCACCCTGATGGGGTTGCTGCCACCCATTTTCAACCCACCGATGTTCACCTCGCGTGTGCGGAATCGGCTGTACTCGAAAAGGCTATTACAGTAAGAACTTGATGATGATGCCATCTATGTCGGCTGTGTGCGGGCGAAGGTACTGCCCACATCTTTGCGCCCCCTAATCTGTGACCTCCGAAGAGTTCATATCGCAATTCACCCAGCACCCTGTCCTGTCGGCATTGGGAGCAGCGGTGACCAAGCCAGCGGCAAAGGTCCGGCTGCGCGGTGGGGCCGGCAGTTCGGTGGCTTTCATTGCAGCGGCTTTAGCGAAGGATTCGCAGCGCGACCATCTTTTCATTTTATCGGATAAAGAATCGGCATCGTACTTCCTCTGCGACCTCGAACTGCTGGTGGGCCGCAAAAAAGTGCTGTTCTTCCCACAGAGCTACCGCAGACCCTACGAACTCGAAGAGACCGACAACGCCAATGTGATACAACGGGGCGAGGTGCTCAACCGCATATCATCGGGCACCACAGGCCAACTCATAGTGACCTACGGGGCGGCCTTGGCCGAGAAAGTGGTGAGCCGAAGGATGCTCAAGCAGCACAGTTTCACCGTGACAGTGGGCGAGAGTGTGCAGCTCGATTTTGTGAACGACATGCTGCACGAATACGGTTTCGACCGCGTGGACCAGGTGTACGAACCGGGGCAGTTCGCCATCCGTGGCGGCATTGTTGACATTTTCTCCTACGCCCACGAGATGCCCGTGCGCATTGAACTTTTTGGCGATGACGTGGAGAGTATCCGCTACTTCGAACCGGCCGAGCAGCTGAGCGTGCGCAGCCTGCAACGGGCCACCATCGTGCCCAATGTGCAGAGTGACATGATGCTGCAGGAGCGCGTCTCGCTGATTGATTATCTGCCCGGCACCACGCTCGTGTGGCTGCACAATCTGGAGTCTTTGCGCACCCAGTTGCGCAAAGAGCTGAAAGATGCCCTCGATGCCTACGCCCAACTTCACACCGATTCGCGCCAGAGCCCGCCCAGCGAGAAGTACACTTCGCCCGAGGAGTTCATGGCCACGCTCGACCTACGCACGGTAGTGGGTTTCGGGCCATCTGGGATGTTTGCCGATGAGTTGGACATTGCCGTTGAACAGAGTCCGCAACCCGCATTCAACAAGGATTTCAAGCTGCTGCAATCAAACCTTGAGCAATGGCGCGATAAGGGCTATACCAACGTGCTGCTCACCGACAATCCGCAGCAGAGCGAGCGCCTTCATCAGATTTTTGAGGATTTGCCGAAGCTGACTGGAACACCCGTCTCAGGGGCGCTTTTCACCCCGATTGTCCTGAGCATCCACGAAGGATTTATCGATCACAGCCTCAAGCTGGTGTGCTACACCGACCACCAGATCTTCGAACGTTTCCATCGGTACAAGCTCCGTAACGCATATAAACGTGGCAAGGAGTCGCTCACCATCAAAGAACTCACTGGTCTGAATCCAGGTGATTTCGTCACCCACATCGATCACGGGGTGGGGCGTTTCGCTGGGCTTGAGAAGATTGATGTAAACGGAAAGACACAGGAGGCTGTGCGGCTGGTGTATCAAGATGGCGATATCCTCTATGTCAGCATCCATAGCCTGCACCGCATTGCCAAATACAGTGGCAAAGAGGGAGCCGAGCCACGCATCAACAAGCTTGGAACACAGGCGTGGAAAACGCTGAAAGCCAAGACCAAAGGCAAGGTAAAGGACATTGCCAAAGATCTGATCCGCCTTTATGCTCAACGCAAGGCTCAGAAGGGATTTGCCTTCACTCCAGACAGTTACCTGCAGGCCGAGTTGGAGGCATCTTTCATCTACATCGACACACCTGATCAGGAAAAAGCCACCGAGGCCGTCAAGGCCGACATGCAACGTGACTGGCCCATGGACCGCTTGGTGTGTGGCGATGTGGGTTTCGGCAAAACGGAGGTGGCTGTGCGCGCTGCATTCAAAGCCGTGTGCGACAGCAAACAGGTGGCCATCTTGGTACCCACAACCATCCTTGCACTTCAGCATTACAAGACATTCAGAGATAGGCTAAAGGATTTTCCCGCACGGGTCGATTACCTCAACCGTTTCAAAACAGCCAAGGAGCAAAAGGAAACGCTCGAGAAGCTGGAGAATGGCGAGATTGACATCATCATAGGTACCCATGCCATTGTGGGCAAGGGAGTGAAGTTTCACGACTTAGGGCTTCTGATCATTGACGAGGAACAGAAGTTCGGGGTGGCCGTGAAAGACCGCCTCAAGCAGTTCAAGGTAAATGTGGATACACTCACTTTAACGGCCACTCCCATTCCGCGCACGTTGCAATTCTCGCTGATGGGTGCCCGCGACCTGAGCGTGATCAACACGCCTCCGCCCAACCGGCATCCCATAATCACTGAGGTGACCACCTTCAGCGAAGAGACCATCCGCGATGCGATCATGTACGAGGTGCAAAGGGGCGGACAGGTTTTTTTCGTTCACAATCGGGTCGATTCGATCAAAGAAGTGGCGGGTATGATCGGGCGCCTGTGCCCCGATGTACGCGTGTGCACCGGCCACGGCCAGATGGAGCCTAATAAGCTCGAAGAGGTGATGCTACGTTTCATCGAGGGTGAATATGATGTGCTGGTGGCCACAACCATCATCGAGAGCGGGTTGGACATACCCAACGCCAACACCATCATCATCAATAACGCACAGCACTTCGGCCTGAGCGACCTGCACCAGATGCGGGGCCGAGTGGGTAGGAGCAACCGCAAGGCATTCTGCTACCTGCTGGCGCCACCTCTTACGGCCCTCACCACCGAGGGTCGTAAGCGCATGCAGGCCATCAGCGAGTACAGCGAGTTGGGCAGCGGGTTCAACATTGCCATGCGCGACCTCGATATACGCGGGGCGGGCAACCTGCTGGGGGGCGAGCAGAGCGGCTTTATCAGCGATATCGGATACGAAATGTACCAGAAGATCCTGGACGAGGCCATGCAGGAGCTGCGCCACACCGATGAGTTCAAGCACCTGTTTGCCGATCAGCCCCAAGGCGATTTTGTCGATGATTGTCAGATCGATACCGACCTTGAGATCCTGCTGCCCGACACGTACGTGAACAGTATTGCCGAACGCCTGCGCCTATACAAGGAGTTGGATGATCTGGAGGATGATGAGGCGCTCGATGGTTTTGCCAACAAGCTGCGCGACCGTTTCGGGCCATTGCCACCACAGGCCGAAGAACTGATCCATGCCGTGCGCCTGCGCAGGTTGGCGCGGCATATCGGTTTCGAGAAATTGATCCTTAAGAATGGCCGCTTAGTGGGCCATTTCCTTCCCGATGAGGAGAACGGCTATTTCCAGAGCCCGCAGTTCGGTAAAGTGCTGGAGTACGTGCAGATGAACCCCACCGAGGTGACACTCAAACAGAAGAACGACCGCCTTTCATTGACCATTGAGGCGGTGCGCTCGGTGCGGAAAGCCGAAGAGGCATTGGGGCCGTTAGTAATAGGTGAAGAGGCTTCTCTTTCCTGATAATCGTGTGATTGACAATGGGAAGACGCCAATCCCTACCTTCGCATCTGTGCGAACGACTTTGTTGATTCTGACGGTACTGACTTCCCAAGGGCTCTTCGCCCAGGACGATTTTGTCGAGCGCTTCTCAGCCATTCAGTCCGGATCGGTTGTTCATCTGAATTGGTCCATTGCTCAGGGAAACCTGTGTAACGGTCAAGGCATTCAACGCTCATCAGACGGCTTGTATTTCAGCACTATCGGTTTTTTAGATGGCGTGTGCGGATCGCTCTCCGAATCTGTGAAATACACCTTTACCGATTCGTTGCCACCTGCCAATTCAACGGTTTATTACCGCATAGACCTAGGGCCTTATGGTTTCAGCGAGAGTGCATCAGTTCTGTTCATCGATGCAGGTCAGAGGCCATTTCACATTTACACGGACAATGGTCTTGTTCATTTCCGATCGTTGGATCAGAACCTGGAATACAACCTGAGTCTTGTTGCCAGCGATGGTACGGGAATCATGCGATATACCGGTAGAGGATGGGCCGATGTGCCTGTTGAAACGCGGTTTGCGGTGGTTCGCTATCGCATTGATCTTAATGGACAGACATTCACCGGTGGGCTTGTGGTCAATCGATGATCGGTTTGTTCCGCCATTGGTTCCTCCTGATTGAATCCCCGCGTTTTCTGCTGATCTTGCCCCCATCAAACACTTTCACATGAGGTTGATTCTACTCGTTCTTGGGCTGATGGCCCTTTGCATCTCTTCCATCGCGCAGCAGAACATCAGTCCGGGTACATGCAGGCATGGCAAACAGGGTCAGCACCGCATGGGTGGTGGGGCTGCCACGGGGGCGGATGTGCTTCATTACGATATCACGGTCGATACGCTCAACTTCAGCACCCTCCTGTTGGGCGGGCACACCAGCATTGTGTTCGGTGCGGCCGCACCGGGCCTCGATCAATTGGTACTGAGCCTCGAAGGGCCTGTGACTGATAGCGTCACGCACAGCACGGGCAACCTTGTGTTCTCGCACACGGGCAATATGCTGAGTATAGACCTGCCTGCCACCATGAACATGGGCGAGACCGACACGGTGCATATCCACTACCGCGGCCAACCCGCTCAGGACCCCAGCGGTTGGGGCGGTTTCTATTGGAACGGATACTACGCATTCAATCTGGGTGTGGGATTTGAGGTGGATCCGCATGTGTACGGGCGGGCGTGGTTCCCTTGCAACGATGTGTTCACCGACCGTGCCACCTATGCCTTTCACATCAAAGCCCCAGCGGGCAGCTCGGCCTTCTGCAACGGACTGCGCGATTCGGTGCAGGCCCTTCCATGGGGCGCGTCTGTCCACCATTGGCACATTGACCAGACCATGCCCACCTATCTGGCCTGCATGGCGGTGGCCCCTTACCATTGGTTGGAGCGCGAATACGATGGCATACCTACCGTTTGGGCCTGCCTGCCCACCGATACCAATGCGGTGCTCAGCACATTCCAGCATATGCCCGAGGCGGTGCAGACCTACACCGACCGCTTTGGGCCATACCGCTGGCCGCGCATAGGTTACAGCCTGGTCCCCTTCAACTCGGGGGCCATGGAGCACGCGAGCAGCATCCATATCGGAAAACCCTTTGTCAACGGCAGCCTAGACTATGAGACACTTTGGGCGCACGAGCTTTCACATATGTGGTGGGGCGACCTCGTCACCTGCGAGACAGCCGAGGACATGTGGCTCAACGAGGGTTTTGCGGTGTATGCCGAGGCCCTGTTCACCGAGGCGGTCTATGGCACCGATGCCTACAAATCATTTATCCGCAACAACCACCGAAAGGTGCTCCAGTTCACCCATATCCCTGATAATGACGGAGCCTATTATGCCATGAACCAAGTGCCGCACGCAGTCACATACGGCAGCACGGTGTACGAGAAAGGACCAGGCGTGGCCCACACGCTGCGCGGCCATCTGGGCGATTCGCTCTATTTCATCGGGTGCCGCAAGTACATGGACAGCCTCGCCTTCGGCAATGCCGGCAGCTACGACCTGCGCGATGTGATGGAGGCCGCCACCGGCACCGACCTGCACGGTTTTTTCGATGGGTGGGTGTTCCAACCCGGTTTTCCGCACTTTGAGGTGGATAGCTTCGCGGTGAGCGATGAGGTGCCGGGGTCGTACCTCGTGAGCATATACCTGAGGCAGAAGAGCCGAGGCAACAGCCACACTTACGATGCGCTGGTGCCTGTGCAGATGGTCAACGGCACCCAGCAGCAAACGTTTTGGCTGCCGATCAATTCACCAACCGCTATGCATCAGGCGGTCATCAATTTCAACCCTTTGTGGGTGACCATTGACCGGGCTGAGAAGCTGAGCGATGCCGTGGCGGACAGAGAGAAGGTGATCAGCGGAACGGGCATCACCACGTTCGAGAACACCAATGTGAGCATTAGGGTCGATGTGGCGCCTACGGGCCCCAGCACCCTGCGCGTAAGCGACCATTTTGTGAGTCCCGACCCCATCAGCGGGCCGCTGTTCGGTTACACCATCAACCCTTATCACTATTGGACTATCGAGGGCGAGATGGCCCTTGACTTCATCGGAAAGGCCAAGTTCAAGTACGATGGCAGCACCAGTTCCACGAGTGGCTACATGGATAACGAACTGATCACCTTCGATGAGGACAGCCTTGTGATGCTGTACCGCACTGGGCCCGGCCACCCGTGGCTGCTGGCCGAGCATCAGACCCTCAATGCCGGATCATTGACCACCAACAAGCGTGGCGATATCGATGTCGATTCGGTCAGGCTGGGCCAGTACGTCTTGGCGCAGCGCGACTTCTCCAGCAGCATCAGCCAGAACGATGAGAGCGGGCTGATGATAGGACCTAATCCGACCGAAGGGCCAATCACATTGAGTTGGAGAGAAGAAGCCGTGCGCGTGGAGGTGACCGATGTGCAGGGCCGCATGGTCATGAGCCGCTCGCTAATGGCCACCGACCGCACCGTGACCCTCGATCTGAGCGGCCATGCCCCAGGGGTGTATCACGTCTCATTGGTATCGGGGATGAGAACGCTACAAGGAAAAGTGGCTTTGAGGTGATCTCAGAGGGATAAGCCGATCTCTTTCCATCGCCCTTCTGTCCCACCTGTGGAACCCACAGGAGGAATCGGAACATCTGGAAAGTGTCTGTGGAACCCACAGCGTGATCGACACCTCTGTGGAAGTGTCTGTGGAACCCACAGCACGATCAACACCTCTGTGAAACTGTCTGTGGAACCCACAGCGCGATCGACACCTCTGTGAAAATGTCTGTGGAACCCACAGCGCGATCAACACCTCTGTGAAAGTGTCTGTGGAACCCACAGCGTGATCAACACCTCTGTGAAGGTGTCTGTGGAACCCACAGTGCGATCGACACCTCTGTGAAAATGTCTGTGGAACCTACAGCTCCCCTTCATGAACCGTCAGGCCGTCAAGGTGCAGCGATACGGCAGCCGTCACGGGTTTCCGTGTAACATCCCCGAAGGTTCAGGATACCGTCACGGGTTTCCGTGGGCCATCCCAAGGCTTCTTGGATAGGGTCATGGATTCTTTTCTCATACCCTCTTATCCTATCGCCCAAAGTCAAATGCAGAAAGGGGTCAGTCGTTCAGTTCCTTTGGCGGCACCCATGCAGCACATGCCACACCGCTCCACAGTACTCCGCCACCCGAGGGTGATAGGCACCATACTGCGCAATACACCCACGCTCGACCCGCTGGCCATTGCGCTCAACTCCGATCTGTTCTATGTCAAGGACGATGATGGCCACATGGCCGCCTTTGTGACCATGAAGAACATGGGCGGCATCAACGAACTGGGCACTGTGTACACCTACAGAGTGCACCGCGGCAAGGGCCTTTCGACCAGTCTGCTAAGTGCCGTGCTCAACCGATACACCGATGTGTACCTGCTATGCAAGCCCGACCTTGAAGGATTCTATGATCGCTCCGGATTCGTTGTATGCCACGCAGGACACCCCAACATCATCAGGCGCAGGGACCTGTTCAATACAATTCTGGCACCGCTGTTCGGGTACAGGCTCATTGCCATGCACCGGCCATAAGACTCAGCGCACTTTGAAATCAAACATCTTTAACCCTTCGAGGTAACCCTCGAGGCGATCGCCCGGCTCCAGTTTACCCACGCCTGCCGGGGTACCACTGAAAATAAGGTCGCCCACTCTCAGCGTAAAAAATTTCGATGCGTGGTTGATGATCTGATCCATGGAATAGATCATATCGCCTGTATAGCCACGTTGTACGGTCTCACCGTTCTTCTTCAGTTCGAAACTCAGACCGTCAATATGACCCGTTGTAGCCAAGGGCACGGTCTCGCTCACCGGTGCCGATCCGTCAAAAGCCTTTGCCTTCTCCCACGGCCATCCTTTCTCCTTGCAGCGGGCCTGCACATCGCGGGCCGTGAGGTCAATGCCGAGTCCCACTTCCGAGTAGTACTGCGGAGCGAATTTCACACTGATGTTCTTCCCCTTCTTCTTGATCTTCACAAACACCTCCACCTCGTAGTGCAGATCCTTGGTGAATGCTGGGATGACAAAGGGGTCGTTGTTGCGGAGCAGTGCTGTATCGGGCTTGATGAAGAACATCGGCTCTTCGGGCACGGGGTTGTTCAGCTCCTTGGCGTGGTCGGCATAATTTCGACCTATGCAAATGATCTTCATGATGGTTGTTGTGCGCGGAGTCTGATCTCGGTTATCACTTTCTTGGTGTAGAACGGGAACTGCGAGTCCATCATCCAAGCATAGTATGAAGGTTCTTTTGCAAATACCTCGGCCACAGTTCTGCCTTTGTGCTTACCGAAATTGAAAACTTCGGCCCCATCGGAATTGCGCACAATGTGACCTGCAAAATCAACGAACTTGTTTCCACGCGATGAGAACTCGTGGAGCTCAGCAACATCGTTTTTCAATTCCGGATACCGGTCAAGCTGAGCCTTCAGCACTTCGTATGTGGCGCGGATATCGGCCTCGGCACTGTGGGCGCCTTCCAGTTCCCGTCCGCAATAGAACTTGACCGCTGCGCCCAATGTCCGCTCTTCCATGCGGTGGAATATCACCTGTGCATCCACAGCTTTGCGCCCTTTCATTTCGAACTCTATCCCTGCTCGATAGAATTCCTCCACCAACAATGGGATGTCGAACCGGTTGCTATTGAAGCCCCCTAGGTCGCAGTCGTTAAGGAACTGCTTGAGTTCTGGGGCGAGATGTGCGAACGTTGGAGCATCAGCAACCTTCTCGTCAGTGATGCCATGTATCTCGGTAGCGCCTTTCGGAATAGGGATAGTGGGATTGACGAGATGCGTGCGCACTTCCTCGCGCCCATCAGGGTGAATCTTCAGAATCGATATCTCTACGATGCGGTCCTCGGCCACCTGTGTGCCAGTGGTCTCAAGGTCAAAAAAGGCCAGTGGCCTCGAAAGGTTAAGGGTCATTTTGGCGGGGTGGCCGGCGCAGGCAGTGTGAGGCCCTTTTCTACCAGTTTGAAAGTCTTCTTTATCTCTGTCTTGTATTGACCCATTCCCACCACACTCACCTTTTCTTCAGTCTTTTCATAGCCAGGGGCGGTCATAGTCACGGTATACAAACCATGATCAGATGGTTCCAATGATGCCACGAACCTGCCCAATTTTCTGTTGGCAGTGTACTTGCCCACGGTCTTACCAGCGTAATCAGTGATCACAATACTGATGATGGGCTCTTTCATGCCCTTGTAAGGCACCGGCTCAATTTTGGTGGGAACAACAGGCACTTTCACCTTGCTGATCCGAGTATCGACCCACTTGAAATTGGCCACATCCTTAGGGAAATTCTCCGGAGTGAATTTCTGCACTTGTCCCTTGTACGATCCGATGATGGTGATCTCATACTTCTCACCATCTTTTATGGCCTCCTTCTTGGTCTCTTTGTATGTCCATGAAGGGTCGTCAGCAGGCTGATACTCATCGGTGAACACTTTCACTTGCCCGTCTTTGGTATAAGAGTGGAGGTTGATGGTTCGATTGTTGGGCGAGTTGTAAAGTTCGATGCTTCCAACCAAAACGGTCATCTCTTTAGGAATGTCGTTGAATGTGACGCGGTAGATGTCCAGATCGCCCAACCCTCCTTTCCTCAATTGCGATACATAGGCATAACGCATGTTTCCGGTACGGGAAAAGGTGAAGTTGTCCATTGTGTTGTTGAGGGGATATCCGATGTTCTCGGCTCGGCCCCAACGCGCGTATTTGTCGTCCCAATCGCTTTTGAACACATCGTACCCACCCATGCTGTTGTGGCCCATGCTGCTGAAGTACAGGGTGCGTCCATCGGCCGACACCTGCGGGTACGAGTCATCGTACTGAGTATTCACAGTGGGGCCAAGGTTGACGGCTGCACTCCAGTGACCGTTGGGAAGTTTCTTGGCCATGTAAATGTCCAATCCACCGAAACCTTCAACAGCCGAACTCTGCCGGGAGAAGTATAGTGTCTGCGCATCGGGCGAGCTGCTTGCTGCCAGTTCCGGATCTGGTGTGTTGATGGTAGGCCCGAAAGGGATGGTCTTGCTCCATTGCCGCCCATTGAACTCAGTCACCCATACATCGTCATAGGCCTCTGAATTGTCAATGGCAAGGAACATGTATTCGCCATTGGCTGATAGGCCCGTTATCTCCTCGACCCATTCAGTATTGATTGTAGCTCCAACGCTCTTGGCCTTATCGAACTCGCCACCTTTTGCCTTAGCCCAGAAAACATCGGCAGGCTTGTAACCGTCAAAATCAAGGTTATTGCCCATCACACCCTTGTCGCGTTTGGTCGAATAGACAATGATACTCTCATCGTCAGGGATAAAGGCGTTGAAATCAGGCCCCTCGCTGTTGATATCCTTACCCAGATTGTAAAAGCTCACATTGAGCGGCTTCTCCATCAACTTCTTGGCCTGAGTGCAGAATTCCACATTGCGGGTCGACTCTACCAACCGCGCTCCATCCTTCACTTTTCCCTTGTACTTATTGAAAAAGAGGATGGCACTGTCCAACTGCTCGTTGTACATGAACGCCCTACCGATATCGAAATAGGCCTCTGGGTCACAACCGGCATCGGCCACAACTTTGCGGAGGTAAGGCAAGCTCCAAGTCTTATCGATGTTCTGATTGAGGTGGCAAAGGCCCACACGGTAGTTGTAGAAGATGTCCTCTGGTTTATCCGCCACCAGTTTCTGATACTCTTTCAGTGCATTACGATAGTCTCCTATCTCGAAATAGTTCTTTGCCAATGCCTGTGGCGTGGCACCTTTCACTCCATCATCGGTCGGCTGACCAAGGGCTATGCCAGTCGTTGTGAGAAATAGGCAAACGAGTATTAGCGACCTCATGAGCAACTTAGATTCTCAACAGTACGAGTGTATCACTTCTTGTATCGGTTCAGCTCCAGATTGTAGAGCGACTCGGTGATTGCCACTCCATTGTCCTTGAAGTAGAACACACCACCCCAGTCCCATGTACGTTTCTCGTACACGTTCACCACACCCTTGTTGTTTATCACGTAGCGGTCCAGCTTATAGTTCGAACCTGGCACCGATTCGTATGTCACGCCTTCGGGGTACAGTTTAGCCAATTCAGATAGGAACATCCTTCTGCGCTCGTCCGCGTTGTTGGTCATATCCTCAATCTGCAACTTGAGCGCCTCAAACTTGCGCTGGCGCTCTTGTTCAGCAGAAGTAGGTGCACCACCAGTGGTTGTCTGCTCGGCTGGTTTGGTAATGTCTGCCAATGCCTTTTCCCTTTCAGCCTGCAGTTGCCTTTTGCGCTCTTCTTCTTCCTTTTGCTTAAGGGCAAACGCTTCTTGTGCCTCGCGCTTCTTCGCTTCTTCTGCCTTAGCTGCAGCTGCCATCTGCTCCTCAATGGCTTTGATGTCGCTCAGTTTCTTGGTCGCATCAGCCGATCCGGGTTTCAAAGCCAAAGCATCGTTGTACTTCTTCTTGGCTGTAGCGTAGTCGCGGGTGTCCATGGCCTTGCCTCCATCCTGCATCAACATGATGTACTGGCGCTCCTTGGCCTGTTCTGCCTCCCGGGCCTTGGTAGCCGAGGCGATCGCATCGTCAGCCTGTTTGATCTTAGCCCTCACAGACGGATCATTGGGCTTCATCTCCTGTGCCTTGAAGTAGGTGTTGCGGGCAAACGGATATTCGCCATCGGCCATCTGTTCATCACCTTCTTTCAACAGATTTTGAAACTTCTGTTCCTTTTCTTTGGCAGCCGCATCGGCTATGGCCAGTTTGTTCAGCTCGTTGTCATTGGCGGTCATCTTGCCTTTCAGCTCGCGGTCATCGGGCTTGAGTGCGGCAGCCTTAGCATAATCCTCCTTGGCCTTGTTGAAATTCTTGGCGGTGAACGATAAATCACCGGCTTGCACAAGTGAGCGGAACTGCTCATCCAACTTGCGTTTGTCTTCAGCTGCTTTCGCAATGGCATCCGCCTCCTGTTTCTTCTTATCCTCCAAAGCAAGACGTTCACGCTCCTTCTGGTCCGCAGCTTCTTTGGCTATCCTATCCTTCTCTGCCTTTTCTGCGGCTAGGCGTTGGGCATTCTCAGCAGCCAAACGGTCTTTTTCTGCCTTCTCAGCGGCTAAACGCTCGGCATTCTGAGCGGCAATTCTATTTTTTTCCGCCTGTTCGGCTGCAAGCAAACGTTCGCGTTCGGTTTTCTGAGCAAGTGCCAATTCCTCAGCCTTCTTGCGCTCTGCGGCAGCCAATTCAGCCTGACGCTTACGTTCAGCCTCAGCACGCTCGGCTTCCAATCGTTTAGCCTCCTCAGTTTTGGCTTTGGCTGCAGCAAGCTCCTGCTCTTTACGAATTCTATCCTCCTCCTTCTTCTGTGCATCCAAAGCCGCCTGACGCTCCTTGTCGGCTTTGGCCTGTAAGGCGAGATCGGTCTCGCGTCTCTTTTCTTCAGCAGCCTGCGCGATCTCCGCTTTGCGCCTCTCTTCGGTCTCCAATTTAGCTCTTGCCAGTTCGGTCTCTTTACGAAGCTTCTCCGCTGCTGCCAACTTGTCTTTTTCGGATTGAGAGAGGGCAGCTTGCTCACGTTCGCGCAGTTCAGCCGCCCGTTTGGCCTCTTCCATGGCCAACGTCTTCTCCTCCTGCTCCTTTTGCTTCATCTGCGCCAGATCACGCTTGATGCGTTCGTTCTCAAGATCGGATTTGGTCTTGGAAAGATCTGCTGATGCAGTGGCGGCTTTCTCTTCGGCCTCTCTGGCTTTGACTTGGGCCAGATCCACAGCTTTCTCGGTGCGCTGGGCGGTGTAATTGGCCAAGCGCTGATCCTCTTCAGCCTTCTTGGCTTCGTACTGCTTGGTCAAAGCCTCAAGTTCGGCTTTCTCAGCAGCCCCGAAGAGTTTGCCGAAATCAATTTTCGTGGTCGTGTTCCCTGAGTTCTTGATGCGCACGATCTCAGTCAGATAGGCATCATAAATTGCCTCGGCACGTTCTTGTTTGTACTCAGTACCCTTTTCGAAAGTGGCCATGATGGCCTGAACGGCCTTTGATCGATCACCCTCAGCCTTACCGATGGCATCGGCAAGTTTCTTTTCCTTGGCATTGGCAGCTTCGCCCAGTTTCTGTTTCTGAACATCCTGTGCAACGGTGGCAGCTTCCTGCGCCATCCTACTCTTTTCAAGGCGGACTGCCTCACGTTTTGATTCTATGGCATCCTGTTGCTGTCGCTTCGCTTGCGCCAGTTCCTCCTTCTCTTTGTTTTTTATTGATAGCTCCGCAGTCTCAGCAGCACCGAAGATTGAACCGAAGTCAATCCCAGTAGTTGAAGAGCCGCCCATATTCATCGACTGCTGCTGCTTTTGGAAATCAGAGTACATGGCCTCGCCCTTCTGTTGACGGTACGGATCATTCTTCGGCAAGGCGTCTATGAATGCTTGCTTCCGTTCGGTCTCATTCTTAGCAATGGAAAGGGAAGCCTCAATCTTTGTCTTCTGGGCCGATTCCTCCTTCTCCTTCTTCTCATCCAAAGACTTGATTATCTCATTGGTCTTGTCGTTGCCCCTCTTACGCTCTTCTTCTAGCTTCGCCTCCACAGCAGCATCTTCAGCTTGACGCGCAGCCGAGAAAAGGTCGCTGTAGTTCATGTTGGCCAAAGTCTTGCCACCTTGCCTCGCCTTTTCGTAGGCCATGTACATTGCTTCGGCCTTCTCTTCTTTATACTCATCGCCCTTGGCGAATACGCTCATCAGATTAGCAATGGCTTTCTCCTTGCTTCCGCTTGAGTTCAGCAACGCATTGTACACACTCTCGCGCTTGGACTTCTCTTCAACCGCCCTTCTCGCATCCTCAGCAGCTGTGACCTGCGCCAACTTGTTCTGCATGATCAGCTTTTGGGCCTCCTGTTCTTTCTGGATAGCTTCCTGCTGCTTCAGCACCACATCGGATTTCACTTTCCTCAGTTCCTCCTGTTTCTTGGCATCGGATGCGGCTTTTTCGGCCACTACCTTTTCCTCGAGCCGCATGGCCGCATCGAAAACGTTACCATAGTTAATAGCAGAGTTGTTGCCTCCTGTGCGCTGCCGTTCCTTCTGCAATTCAAGGTACATGGCATCGGCTTTCTTGTAGCGCAACGAATCGACATCGGAGAATACTTTGACCAACTGCTCTTTCACTTTCTTCTCGTCAGTTCCCATCGATGCAGCTGCCCTGATCTTGGCTTCAGCCGCCAATTTGTCCTTTTCGCGAGCATCAAGAGCCTGATTCTCAATCTCAAGTTTCTTCTGGGCGGCTATTTCAGCAAGACGTTGTTTTTCCTCTAATTCCTTGATCTTTCGTTCTTCCTCAATCATCTCCTCTTTGGAGTAGTCGAGTTCATAGTCCAACTCATTCCGTTTGATGTGATAGAACACCTTAGCAACCGAGCTCTTGAACGCCAATCCGTCAAGATCCTTTACCATCTGCACCTCAAACTCGAATGTGGGCACCTTGGTGTTCTCAGGCCGCGCCATTTTCACATCGGTATCAAAGTCCACCTTTTTTGAGGTGTAGCCCGGCTTGCTGTACTCTATCATGTACAGCCTATTGATGTTCAGTTTGAAAGTGAACTGACCATTTCCGGGAGTTACTATCTTCTGCAACTCATTAAGCTTCGTACGC
>Ga0169931_10006977_pt1 | contig 16879 bp, 11 predicted proteins | sample Kivu_15m_20L_FD_129675 | JGI IMG/M metagenome (GOLD analysis project Ga0169931, IMG submission 129675) | Freshwater microbial communities from Lake Kivu, Western Province, Rwanda to study Microbial Dark Matter (Phase II) - Kivu_15m_20L... | ecosystem: Environmental > Aquatic > Freshwater > Lake...
CGAACCATCACCATGGAGGATTTGGCTAGGCAAGCAGGAATTTCGAAAAAAACCATTTACCAAGAATTTGAAGACAAGAAAGATTTGGTAAAGGCAGTGTTTGCAGCGATTCTAGAGCAAGATCGAAAGCGTCTTCAGTTTATCTTGGAACAGGGGGATGGGGTGATTGAGCACTTGGTGCAAACTTCCAAGTTGATGCGAGAGCGGCTTACTTCCATCAATCCCCTGGTGATCTTGGAGGTACAAAAATATTTTCCAGAGGCCTGGAATTTGTTTGAGTCATTCAAAGAGGAAACCATCCAACAAGATTTAATCAAAGTGCTAGAACGTGGTAAGGAGTTGGGGTATTTCCGGCCTGAGATTGATTCCAAGGTTTTGGCTCGTGTTCGGCTCACGCAAGTTACTTCCGCCTTTGACCCTAAAAATTTTGCAGAGCCAGACTACAATTTAGTAGAAGAGCAGATGATTATTCTCGACCACTTTTTGCACGGCATTTTCACAGAAAAAGGGCGTCAGGCTTATTTGACGCAAAAAGATATATTGAATTAAACCAACTAGTAATGAAAAAATATCTACTCCTACTTGCTTTGGTAGGGCTAAGTGCAACTCCACTTGCTGCTCAACAGCTCGTGGAATTGAAGCTAGCTGATGCCCTGAGCTATGCCTTGGAAAACAACCCGAATGCAAAAAATGCACGATTGGAACTTTTGATTTCCAAAGCAACCATTAAGGAAACAACCTCCCGAGGCCTTCCTCAGATCAATGGGGCCTACAACTTGGATTACAATCCAAAAATCCCAGTTGTCTTTTTGCCGAACCAACCTCCATTTGGAGATCCTTCGATTCCAAGTGATGTCATCCCAGCACGTTTTGGGGTGAGTTATTCCTCGGGTTTGGGGGTTACGGTTTCCCAGATGATTTTTGATGGTTCATTTTTTGTGGGTTTGCGTGCAGCAAAAACACTTCTCGGCCTAACTAATCTAGACTTGAAAAAGGCAGAGATTGATGTGGTTGAAAATGTGAAAAAAGCCTATTTCGGGGTTTTGGTCAACCAGCAGCGCATCAGACTTGCTGAAGCCAACCTGTCTCGAATCGATACCCTGCTTAAAGAAACTACGGCACTTCAGGAAGCCGGTTTTGTTGAAAAATTAGATGTTTCCCGTGTACAAGTGCAGCGTAACAATAGTTACACGCAGTTGCAAAGAAGCCAAACCGGTTTGGATATCAGCAAGCAAATCCTAAAACTTCAGATGGGTATGCCCATGGAATACGAAATCATCCTATCGGAGTCTTTGGAAGAATTAGCTCCCAAAGAAGAGACGCTTTCATTGCTAGGTGAAGAAGGAACGGAGCGGGTTGAGTTGGGACAGGTGTCTATGCAACTTACACTTGTTGGGCTAGATTTAAAAAACAACATGAGCCAGTACATGCCCAAAATAGATTTTATAGGAAATACGCGAAGAAGCGGTGCAGGCAATGAATTGGATCGGGTTTTCAATAGCTCCAACTGGTTTGGTAGTTCTTTAATAGGAGTGAGCATGTCAGTTCCCATTTTTGATGGATTTGGAAAAGCGGCACGGATTCAGAAAAACCGGGTTCAAATTAATCAACTTGAAAACCAGCGTACTCTCTTGAAAGAATCCTTTAAGAACGAATTGTACGTAGCAAAGGCTAACCTTCGAAACGACCTCAGCCTCCTAGAAGTGCAGGAAGCCAATCTGCAGCTCGCTACAGAAGTTTACCAAATTGCCCGAATCAAATACAAAGAAGGGGTGGGATCAAACCTTGAAGTAGTGGAAGCAGATGCAGCCTTAATTCAAGCAGAAATCAATTACCTCGGAGCCATTTACGATGGCCTTATTTCGAAAATAAATCTTGAAAAAGCCCTAGGCTTGTTAAAGCCTGATTTGACATACTAAACCAACTCTTCCACCTCTATTTTATACCCATGAAATCAATCCTAAACTTCGCCACCTTGCTTGTCCTTTCTCTTGGGATAGCCTCCTGTGCAGGAGATGGCCTAGAAGCAAAAAAAGCTGAATTGGAAGCTTTAAAAAGCCAACTTTCTGAGTTGACTACACAAATCAAAACCTTGGAGGCTGAATTGATAGCCGCGGATCCTGCATTTGCTGCAGCAGCCAAAAAGCCCCTTCTGATCACTACAGTGCCTGCTCGCAAAGGGGAATTTACCCACTTTGTAGAGGTGACTGGATCAGTGCTTTCCAAGAAAAACGTGAATATCAGTTCGGAGACCCTTGGAAGAATTTTGGACATTCCAGCCATGGAAGGCATGCGTGTTGCCAAGGGACAGGTATTGGCAAAGGTAGATTCCGAAGCCATCCAACGGAGTATCGAAGAATTGGAGAATAGCCTTTCCCTAGCCCGAACTGTCTTTGAAAAGCAAGAGCGCTTATGGAACCAAAAAATTGGTACTGAAATCCAATACTTGGAATCAAAAAGTAGAAAAGAAGGATTAGAAAAGAGCCTGGCCTCCTTGAAAACCCAATTGTCAAAATCCATCATTCGTGCCCCATTCAATGGAACGGTGGAAACGGTTCGTGTGCGTGTAGGGGAGTTGGTGCAACCTGGATCCCAGTTATTCCAGTTTGTAGGGGAAAGCGACCTCTTTATCGAGGCAGATATTTCTGAAAGTTACATTGGGGCATTGGCAAAAGGAGATTCGGTAGAGATTAGTTTCCCTTCAATCAACAAGAACATCATTACCAAAGTTTCTGCTACAGGAGCGATCATCAATCCAAACAACCGAACATTCAAAGTAGAGGTGTTTTTGCCTAACCTTGCTGAGGTGAAGCCGAATATGATTTCAGTTTTGAAGATTCAAGATTACAGCAATAAGGAAAGTGTGATTGTTCCTGCCCACCTAATTCTTGCCGATACCAAGGGGGATTACCTCTTTGCAGTGGAAAATGGGCTTGCCAAAAAGAAATATGTGAAGCGTGGCTATACCTCAGGTGACCAAACTGAAATCGTGGAAGGTCTGACTGGTGCTGAAATATTGGTAGATAAGGGTTTCCGTGAAGTGGGTGATAATTTTAGTGTGAATATAGCGAAGCAGTAACCATGGATAATCTTCAAAAATCAAAAACGATCCGTGAGTTTGGATTATCCAGTTTTAGCGTGGACAATTCTACTTCGGTCATCATTTTGACGTTAATCATTACAGTTTTGGGTTTGGGCGCTTACCGCACCATGCCTAAGGAAAGTTTCCCGGAAATCGTCATCCCGACGGTCTACATTGGTACTCCTTATCCTGGCAACTCGCCCGTGGATATGGAGAACTTGATTACACGACCTATTGAAAAGCAGTTGAAGTCTTTAAATAATGTAAAGGACATCAAATCGACTTCCGTACAAGACTTTTCTTCCATTGTGATTGAATTTACTCCTGGGGTGGAACTAGCCAAAGCCATACAAGACGTAAAAGATGCGGTAGACAAGTCAAAAAGTGAGTTGCCTACTGACCTCGATCAGGAACCCAATGTCTTGGAAATCAATACCTCCGATTTTCCAATCATGAACGTCAATATCTCTGGTCCCTATTCGGAGCAGGAATTGAAACGTTATGGGGAATATCTTGAAGATGCCATCGAGAAGTTACCGGAAATTTCCAAGGCGGACCTTGCAGGCACCATCGAGCGTGAGATTCAGATCAACGTAGACCCCTACAAAATGGAGTCTGTTGGAGTAAGTTTTAACGACATATCTGGAGCTATCCAAACAGAGAACTTGACTATTTCTGGAGGGAGTATCAAGAATGGGGATTTTGAGCGCACGCTCCGCATTGATGGAGAATTCACTGATCCTGAGGATTTGATGAATATCATCGTCAAGACGGATCAGCAGAAAATCGTTTATCTCCGAGAAGTAGCCGAAATCAAGGATACGTTCAAAGATAGGGTATCCTATGCACGTAGTAAGAATCTTCCGGTAATCACCATCAACGTAACCAAGCGAAGTGGAGAAAACTTGCTTGATGCTGCAGACAAAATCAAGGAGATCATTGAGACTACCAAGGCCAATCGATTCCCAGAGAATTTAGAGATATCCATCACCAACGATCAGAGTAAGCAAACGCGTATTCAAGTGAGCGACCTGGAGAACTCCATCATTTTTGGAATTATCCTAGTAGTCTTGGTTTTGATGTTCTTTATGGGCTTCCGAAATGCACTTTTTGTGGGTTCGGCGATTCCTTTGTCCATGTTTATTTCCTTCTTGGTGCTGGATTCCTTTGGTATCACGCTTAACCTCATGGTGCTCTTTTCCCTTATCCTTGCTTTGGGGATGCTGGTAGACAATGGCATCGTGGTGGTAGAGAATATCTACCGATTGATGCAGGAGGGCAAACCCGCAGTACAAGCGGCTAAAGAAGGGATAGGAGAAGTGGCCTGGCCAATTATTACCTCTACGCTCACTACTTTGGCGGCATTTCTGCCCTTGGCTTTTTGGGATGATCTGGTAGGGGAATTTATGAAATACCTTCCCATTACACTCATCATCGTGCTTTCTGCCTCCTTGTTTGTGGCCTTGGTCATCAATCCCGTGATGACGGCCATGTTCATGAAGATTGAGGACATGACCCAAGACAAACCTAAGAAAGCGTCCCTTCGCGTGGCAGGTTTTTTGGGTCTATTGGCGATTGTTTGTTACCTAGTTGGATGGAATACAGTAGGTTCTCTTGCTGTAGTATCTGCAGTAATGACTTTGGTGTATGTGTTCTTTTTGAGAAAAGCAGTGGGCTGGTTCCAGGCTGTTTACTTGGTTAAATTAGAGAATGGCTATGAATCCCTGCTCACGTTTGCCTTGAAGGGTAAGAACCCAATCAAATTTTTGATTGGCACCTTTTTGCTGTTGATTTTCTCCATTGTGCTACTTGGCATTCGAGCACCCAAAGTTCTTTTCTTCCCAGACAATCAACCCCAATTGGTCAACGTGTTTGTGGAGTTCCCGATCGGAACAAGCATCGAGGCGACCAATGCCTTTGTGGATAAGATGGAAGACGAGATGATGACCAAATTAGAGCCATACGGAGGTATCATGGAATCGGTCATCACCCAAGTAGGTGAAGGTACCGGTGATCCTACTCAGGGACCAAGCCTTCAGTCTACCCCTCACAAGGCGAAAATCACCATTGGCTTTGTGGACTACATTGATCGTCAAGGAATTGACACCAATGAAGCCATGGAAGTGATCCGTGACCTTGCAAAAGTGTATCCTGGCGTATTGATTACCGTGGATAAGCAGCAAAATGGTCCTCCAGTGGGGAATCCAGTTAACATTGAATTTGTAGGGGAAGATTACGAGCAGTTGATTGCTTACGTAGATGAGACCAAGGCTTACTTGGAATCCAATTCCATTCCAGGCTTGGAGGAATTGAAAACAGACCTTTCCCTAGGAAGTCCTGAAGTGGTGGTACGAATTGACCGAGAAAAGGCAAGACGATTTGGCTTGTCTACTTCCAGCATTGCTCAGGAGTTGCGTACTTCCTTATTTGGACTTGAAATCTCCAAATACAAGGAAGGAGAGGATGATTTTCCAATATTGTTGCGCCTAGACGAAGATTCGAGGTACGACATCAATACGCTTGTAAACAAGAAAATTGGTTTCCGAGACAAGTTTGGAGACAAAAGAGAAGTGCCAATTTCTGCGGTAGCCGACATTCAATATGGATCAACCTATGGATCGGTGAAACGGAAAGACTCCGAAAAAGTGGTGAGTATGTTCTCCAACGTACTTGATGGGTACAATCCTACGGAGATTAATGGCCAAATCAAAGATTTGATGGGGGCTTACCCTGTTCCTGAGGGAATTAGGGTGAAGTACACTGGTGAGCAGGAGGAGCAAGCCAAGTCTCAAGCCTTCTTATTGCGGGCCTTGGGAATTGCGGTTTCCTTGATTTTCTTGATTATCGTGGCCCAGTTTAACTCAGTTATTAGTCCATTTATCATCATGACTTCGGTTCTCTTTAGTACCATCGGGGTGTTTTTGGGCTTGGTGATCTTCAATATGGATTTTGTAGTGATCATGACAGGTATCGGGATTATTTCCTTGGCAGGCGTAGTTGTAAATAATGCCATTGTGTTGATCGATTATACGGATTTGGTTCGCACCAGAAAACGCGAAGAATTGGGTATCCAAAAGGGAAGTTATTTAGCCCTTCCTGATTTGCTGGCAAGCATTGTGGAAGCAGGAAAAACCCGTCTTCGTCCCGTGCTTTTGACTGCCATCACTACGGTGCTTGGATTGATTCCTTTGGCGATCGGGATGAACATTAATTTCGCCACCCTATTGAGTGAATTTGACCCTCAATTCTACGTAGGGGGCGATAATGCAGCCTTCTGGGGTCCTATGGCCTGGACTGTAATATTTGGGTTAACCTTTGCAACGATCATTACGTTAGTACTTGTACCAGTGATGTATTTATTGACTGACAAGCTTGCAATCAAGTTGAGAAGGAGTTAAACATCACGTTTTTAAGGTTGGTGGTTTTTTTGATCAAACCCCTGGAATACTGTTCTAGGGGTTTTTTCGTTTTTTTACCAAAAACAGATCTATTTTTTTAGATTTGTGACCCCATAGACCCAAGAGAGATGCAGGAATTAAAATGGTACGTGATGTACACCACTTCTCGCGCTGAGAAAAAAGTTGCCGAACGGTTGCTTGAGTCTGGTGTGGAAGTTTTTTTACCGATGGTGGAGGTGTTGCGGCAATGGTCGGATCGGAAAAAGAAGGTGCAAAAAGCACTTTTTAATAGCTATGTATTCGTCAAAACTGATCGGTACAATCTCTGGAATTGCCTCCAAACCCCTGGGGCAGTGAAATTTGTCAACTTTGCAGGAGTACCTGCGACCATTCGCGATGAGGATGTGGAAACGATTCAACGTGTAGTGGCTACAGGTGTGGCCATCGAAACGGATGGGTCTGAAATCAGTCCCGGTGAAAAAGTAAAGGTGATCGGCGGATCCCTCCAAAATATGGTGGGGGAGTGTATTGAAAAAGGAAACAAAGATTACTTTCTTATTCGCATACCGGGTATCTACCAAAACATGTTAGTCAGCATTCCTCGAAAATTTTTGCAGGTAATTGAAAGTGCTCCAAGCGTTTAACCCATTCTAAGGGAGGGTTTGCTCACAATCCTTCAAAGGCCTTTTGTACTTCTTCTTCCGTAGTTCTCAGTTTTTCGCGGCAAAAGGCCACTAATTCGGCTGCTTCTTTGACCAATTCAGAAAGTGTGTCTACAGAAGCAGATCCCTCTTCTAATTGAGCAAGAATTGCCTCCAATCGTTGCATGGCTTGGGTGTAGGTATAGTCTTTCATTTGCTTTCAATGGTTTGAATAGTACTACTGATTTTTTGGGTAGAAGTGTGGGTGAGGATTTGGTCCCCAGGTGACAAAGTAAGTTGATGAATGGGCTGTCCCTTAAATTCGGTGCGCGTGTATCCTTTTTGAAGTAAGGCATTTGGATCCATTTGTCGGCTACCAGTTTCAAGTCTGAGGAGGCTTTCTAGTTGAATTTTGATAAAGCGCTGTAGGCCCTTCTTCAATTGTTCTTGTCGCTGTTCCAGTTTGCTTTTTTCTTGCTTGGTGCCATTTTTAATGGAATGCTGGATTCGTAACGCAGTAGTTCTCACCTTTTCCCCTTCTCGAGAAAGCAGTTGCTTGCCTTCCCCCTGAATGCGCAAGTGGCATGCCTGAAGTTTTCGTTCCTCTTCGCTGAATTTGGTGCGAGTGATCCAATCCAATCTTTGGGCCACAAGGGCCAAATTTTCCTCGAATTCACGAAAACTTGAAAGAATAAATTCAGCCACAGCCGTGGGGGTTTTGAGTCGTGTATGCGCCACTAAGTCTGCGATGGTTTCGTCGCGTTCATGCCCTATTCCAGTGAAGACAGGAATGGGAAAGCTGGCAATTTTGAGCGCAAGGTGGTAATCGTCAAAGCAATCCAAGTCGAGTTGCGCTCCTCCACCACGAATCAATACCACGGCATCCAAATGAAGTTTTTCTGCCTGCTCCGCCACCAGGTCTAAGGCAGAAAGTAGACTATCCACGGCTTCATTGCCTTGCATAAGGGAAGGAAAAAGTGGGTGGTACACCTGGTAGCCTTGGGGGTTGCCCGCTAGTTGGTTGATGAAATCGCCGTAGCCTGCAGCAGTTGCACTGGAGATAATCGCAATTCGCTGAATGACCAGAGGAAGCGACAATCGTGAATTGTGACCTATCCACCCCTCTTGGGTGAGTTTGGTAATGGTTTCCTGCCTAATCCGTGCTCGTTCTCCCAAAGAGAAGGAGGGATCGATGTCTTTTACGTTAAGACTGAGTCCATAGACCGCATGATAGGTTACACTCACCTGAGCGAGGACCTTCATTCCATTTTTGAGGGAGGTTCCTGTGACGGCTTCGAATTTGGAGGCGACACTTCTGTAGGTAAACTGCCAGAGATTGGCTCTGATTTTGGCTTGAACCTGGTTTCCTTCTTTCTCCACCAACTCAAAATAGACATGTCCTTGCGGGGCTTGTCTGAAATCCGCTAGTTCACCCACAACCCATACCAGGGGTTCAAGTTCTTTTTCCAGTACATGCTGTATGGAATTGGTGAGTTGTAAAACGGATAAGGGGGTCATGGCCTAATGGGGCTTCGCCAAACGAATTCTGTCACTCAGCCCTTTACTTGCACGCAATAGCGGTAGTCTTACCTGATCCGTTTGGATTATGCCTAAGTGCAGCAGTAGGTTTTTAATTCCGACTGGATTCCCTTCTTCGTACATCAATGCATTCAATTTCAACAAGGAATAAGCCGCTTGTTGGGAAGATGCATCGTCTCCCTCGATCATTACTTTGAAAGTAGTGGGAATTGCATTGGCTAGTACCGAGATCACTCCTGATCCCCCAATGCTTTGCATGGGTTTGGTCAGGAGATCGTCTCCGGACAAAAGTAAAAAGTCTTTCGGCATGGAGGCAGCGATCTGTATGCATTGCTCTAGATTTCCACTTGCTTCCTTGATGCCAATGATATTGGGATGGTGCGATAGGGAGAGTGTGGTTGCAGCCGAAAGGTTGGACATGGTCCGCCCGGGAATATTGTACAACACTAGCGGCACTGGAGATGCATCCGCTAATGCATGGAAATGGGCAATGATCCCTTCCTGTGTAGGTTTATTGTAGTAAGGGCTTACGGATAAAATTCCAGCAACACCATAAAAATCAGTTTGTTCGATTTCGTCGATCAGTTTTTGGGTAGCATTTCCACCTAAACCGAGCATCAGGGGAACTCGCCCCTTGTTGTACTCCACAGATGCTTTGAGTACCTGGGCTTTTTCCGATGAAGTGAGTGTTGCCGATTCACCCGTAGTACCGAGCAGTACCAGGTAGTCTACTCCGCCAGCGATGACGTGATTGATTAGGCGTTCCAGACTTGGATAGTCCACCTGTTGATCCTCTAGAAAAGGGGTTACTAGTGCAACACCGGTACCTTTGAATGCGTTCATGGGAAAGAGTTAATGCCAAAACAAAAATAGGGTCTTGGCTGGTTTTTTAGTGAAAAAGGACAATGAAAACGACTGTAGTTAGTGCACAAAATCCTTTTTTATAACTTGAGATACTCCCTTCTTGTTTGGTTAGATTTCCGAATTCAAGTCTGGTGAATTTTTTAATGGCGATGAAAAAAATGCGGGGATTAGCCTATTTGATGCTACCTGAGGTGAACAAACAAACGAAATAAGAAGTTTTTTAAGTTAAATTTATATCCGACTAGTCTCTTTTTCTTTCTGTGGAAATTCTAATTATTCTTTTGTTGGTGTTGTTAAATGGCGTCTTTGCCATGTCCGAGTTATCCCTTGTCTCTTCGAGAAAGTTCAAATTGGAGAGTCTAAAAAAGCAGCGGAAGATGGGGGCAAAGGAGGCCTTGGCCCTTTCTGAGAATCCCACCAAATTCATGTCCACAGTGCAAATTGGCATCACGCTCATTGGCGTGTTACTGGGGGTGTATGGGGGCAAAAATATCACAGATGATCTGGAATCTTTGCTGCAACAAGTTCCTTTTTTACAACCCTACGCAAACACACTTTCCGTTGGGGTTTTAGTTGTGGCGATTACGTATCTATCTATCGTTTTGGGTGAGTCGTTTCCTAAAAGATTAGGCATGACTTTTCCAGAGCAAATTGCGTTGCGCGTAGCCAAACCCATGCTTTGGTTGTTCAAAATGACTAGCCCTTTTGTTTGGTTATTGATGGTATCCAACGATTTTTTACTGTGGGTTTTTCAAATCAAGCGAACTTCGGATAGTAAAATTTCCGAAGAGGAGTTGAAGGCCCTGATCAAAGAAAGTGCTGAGGGAGGTGAAATCATGGATATCGAACAGGATATCGTGGAGCGTGTATTTGAGTTGGGTGATCGTCGGATCAATACCCTCCTCACGCACCGAAATGAGTTGGTCTTTTTCAATGCGACCGATACCGAAGAGGTGGTAAGAAATAAAATTAGTGAGGAAAAACATTCCGCTTATCCCTTGTGTAAGGAAGGAGATTTGGATCAAATCATCGGGATGGTGTTGGTGAAGGATCTCTTTGATCCGATTTTAAAAGAAGGCTTCGACTTGAAAAAAATTGCCAAGGAACCACTTTTTTTGAATGAAAGCATGTTTGCCTACCAAGCCTTGGAATCTTTTAAAGCGCATCGCCTTCATTACGGATTGGTCATCGATGAGTATGGAGTCACGGTAGGGATGGTGACCATGGATGATGTGGTGGACGCGCTGGTAGGGGAGTCCACGGAAATGGATCAAACGGACTATCAAATCGTAGAGCGAGAGGATGGTTCTTGGTTGATCGATGGACAGTATTCCTTAATTGATTTTGAAAAGTATTTCGATTTTGAAATATCCTATCAGAACAAAAGTTTCACCACCTTGGCGGGATTAATCCTTCATCAAAGCGGCTACATCCCAAATGTGGGAGATGCCGTGGTTGTCGAAAAACTCCGACTGGAGGTGGTGGACAAAGATGGGCAGCGCATCGACAAGGTGCTGGTAAGCCGGGTCTAGGACACACTTCATCTGTGTCTATAGCATCCCAAGCATCTAGCCTTCTTTTTTGGATTTAGGATTGGACCAGTTTCAAAAACTCGGCTTCAGAAAGTAAAGGAATGCCCAATTTCTGCGCTTTTTCTTTTTTGCTTGGCCCCATTTCTTCCCCTTCGATGATGAAGTCTAGGTTTTTGGAAACCGAACTCAGGTACTGCCCTCCATGGGCCTGTACGAAAGTAACAATCTCATCCCGCTTGAAGTGGTTCAATTTGCCAGAAGCCAAGATTTTTTTTCCCTCTAATGCATTTCCTAGCACCACAATTTCTCCTCCCTGCATTTCAAAATTCAGGCCATGCGCTTTCAACTGAGCAATGATTTCAAGATTTTCTGGCTGGTCAAAGAACTCTTGAAGGCTCTGCACCAAGGTTTCGCCTACTCCATTGATTTCCAATAATTCTTCTACAGTTGCCGCTTGAAGTTTCTCCAAATTCCCAAAATGCTTGGCCAGGAGTTGTGCCGTATTTTCACCAATGTTCCGGATGCCTAGGGCAAAAAGCACCTTGTCAAAATCCTGGGATTTGGAGGCAAAAATGCCTTCCATCATGTTGCTAATGACGCCTTCTTGGAAGGTATTGGCCTTCAGTTTTTTGATTCGCTCCTGAAGTTCGTCGGGTAAGTTGAGTTGGAGTTTAAGCAGGATGGTGTGAATGGTGCCGTGCTTTTTGCTTGCCTCCAAAATCTGCTCAAATTCCAGGCGTCTTCCCAAGAATATCTCCAACACCACCGCCACAGGAATGTAATCTTCCACCTTCATCAAGTCGGCATGAGTAGCCAAGTTTTGGAGTAAGAAGTCCACCATTCCTACGTTGGAAGGTACTTTTTTCTTCCAAACTTTCAGTTGGGTTTGAAAAGCACGGATTCGATCCCGAAGGGGGAGATGGGTGTTTTCAAGAAGAAAGTCTTGGGTTTGCTTCAGGGAAATCCCCTCTGTCAGGGCAAATAATACCTTATCTAAGGAAATGTAGAGCAGCCCATTGACCTCCCGCTCGTATTGATCCTGACTCATCTCTAGCCCGAGCAGTTCACTTTGCTTGGTGTCCAGGCTGTAGATGTCGGCATAGTTTCGAATAAATCCTTGGTCAATCAACGCGCGAATCCGCTCTGTTCCCATGGAGTCAATGTCCATGGCTCGCTTGCTGACAAAATGTTCGATTCGGCCCAGAATCTGTGGAGGGCAAGCAGCCGCATTGGGGCAATAATGCTTGGCTTCTCCTTCTTTTCGTTCCAAGTCACTGCCGCATTCGGGACAGTGATTGATGTAAGTAATGGCCAAGGCACCTACTCTGCGCTTTTCTGAATTAACAGCAGTGATTTTTGGGATAATTTCCCCTCCTTTTTCCACCCAGACAAAATCTCCTTCGTGGATATCCAATCGTTCGATTTCATTCGCATTGTGTAAGGAGGCACGCTTCACGGTGGTACCTGCCAGCAGCACGGGAGCAAGGTTGGCGACCGGGGTGATGGCCCCCGTACGTCCTACTTGGTAGGTAATGGAGAGCAATTCTGTCTCCGCACTTTCTGCCTTGTATTTGTAGGCGATGGCCCAGCGAGGATTTTTTGCCGTAAAACCCAGTTCCTCACGTTGCTGGTAATCGTTGATTTTGATCACGACCCCATCCGTGTCCAAGGGAAGTTCAAAGCGTTTTTCCTTCCAAGATGCGATGTATCCGAATACTTCCTCGACGGTTTTTGCTTTTTGGTAAGTGGGTGATACGTTGAAGCACCAACTTTCCAATAAATGAATGGCTTGGTCGTGTTGATCTACACCTAGGTCTTCCCCCAGGAGTTGGTAGAAATAGCAATTCAGGCGGCGCCTGGCTACCACGCTGCTGTCTTGCATTTTGAGTGTGCCGGATGCCGCATTTCGTGGGTTGGCAAGCAAGGCTTCTCCTTTGGCTTCACGTTCGGTGTTTAATTTTTCAAATTCTTTTAAGGGGAGGAAAATTTCACCGCGAACCTCGAATTTGCTGGGAACATTGGGGTAGGGAAGCGATAGAGGTATATTTCGAATGGTTTTTACATTGGCCGTCACGTCATCCCCTTTGGTTCCATCTCCTCGAGTGACTGCTCGAACTAACTGTCCTCCTTCGTAGACCAAGGAGATCGCGACTCCGTCAAACTTCAATTCGCAAAAGTACTCGTAGTTGGAATGGCCCAAACCCTTGATCACACGTTCGTCAAAGGCGCCTAACTCTTCAGTAGTGTAGGTATTGCCCAGGGAAAGCATGCGGTATTCGTGGGCAACGGTCTGAAATTCTTTTGTGATGGTGCCTCCCACGCGCTGGCTTGGGCTATCGGATTGAAGCAGGTCGGGAAATGATTTTTCCAGACCAATCAACTCTTCCAAAAGTTGATCAAATTCGTAGTCCGTGATTTCTGTTCGGCTTTCCTGGTAGTACAACTGGTTGTGGTAATTGAGTTGCTGGGAAAGTTCTTGGATACGATGTGCGGCTTCAGAGTGAGTCATGCAAGGCTAAAATTTCGTAGGTAAAAATAAGGGTTAAGGCTCAAGAATTTGCGCTTTGAAGTGAATTGTGCCTTCATTTTTTTGACTGGATTCCGAAACTACGGGGAATTGCCTTTGAACGGATTTTATAGCGCTCATGGGTTACAGGCTTCCCTTGAATTTTCTATCTTTGTCCTTTAGTTTTAGAAAAGCACTTGTTTTTTCTAAACGCGATACCACACCCACATGAGCGACACCAAATTTAAACGCTATACCGTTACTTCAGCATTGCCCTATGCAAATGGACCACTTCACATTGGTCACCTGGCCGGCTGCTACATTCCTTCTGATATTTATGTGCGTTACTTACGGTCCCAAGGTAGGGATGTCGCCTACATCTGTGGCTCCGATGAGCATGGAGTAGCGATTACGATCAAGGCAGCGAAAGAAGGAAAGACGCCGCAACAGGTAGTGGATCAATACCATGAGATGATGAAGGGTAGTTTTGCGGAATTTGGTATCAGTTTCGATCACTATTCCCGCACTTCCGCTCCTATTCATCACCAAACGGCTCAGGAATTTTTTACGAATTTGTACCAGAAAGGGGAGTTTTTAGAGCAAACCACAGCCCAGTACTACGATGAGGAGGCGGATCAGTTTCTTGCTGACCGCTACATCGAAGGCACTTGTCCTAAATGTGGCAACGAGCATGCTTATGGGGACCAGTGTGAAAAATGTGGAACATCTCTCAGTCCGACCGACTTGATCAATCCCAAGTCCAAGTTGAGCGGTAGAACTCCCATTTTGAAAGATACTACCCACTGGTTTTTGGACTTGGCTCGCTACCAGGATTTCTTGAAAAAATGGGTTTTAGAGGAGCATGGGGACGATTGGAAAAACAATGTTTTGGGCCAATGCCGCTCTTGGTTAGAGGCAGGAGATGGACTCCAAGCAAGATCCATGACACGAGATTTGGATTGGGGCATATCCGTACCACTTCCTAATGCCAAAGGGAAGGCGCTGTATGTTTGGTTTGATGCTCCGATTGGCTATATCTCTGCCACCAAGGAGTGGGCAAAAGATAAAGGGATTGATTGGGAGCCTTACTGGAAAGACAAGGATACCAAGTTGGTGCACTTTATTGGTAAGGATAATATTGTATTCCACTGTATCATTTTTCCGGCAATCTTAAAAACCCATGGAGGATATATTCTCCCGGACAATGTGCCAGCAAATGAGTTTCTAAATTTGGAGGGAGACAAGATCTCTACTTCTCGAAATTGGGCCGTGTGGCTTCATGAATACTTGGAAGAGTTTCCTGGACAGCAGGATTTACTTCGCTATGTGCTGACCGCAAATGCGCCCGAGACCAAGGATAATGACTTTACCTGGAAGGATTTTCAAACGAGAACCAATTCAGAGTTGGTGGCGATCTACGGCAATTTTGTGAATCGGGCTGTGGTGCTCACGCAAAAGTTTTTTGACGGAATAGTGCCTGCTCGAGGAGAATTGAGAGGGATTGACGAGGAGTTGCTTCGAGAGTTGGAAGGATTTCCAGAAAAAATCGCCGCCTCCATTGAACGCTTCCGTTTCCGAGAAGCCCAGGGCTTGGTAATGGATTTGGCTCGCATGGGGAATAAGTACCTCGCAGATACGGAGCCTTGGAAAGAGGTCAAAACAGATGTAGCCCGCACCCAAACCATTCTAAATATAGCCTTGAATGTGGCAGCCAATTTGGCGATTCTATCTGAGCCATTCTTGCCATTTACCGCCCAAAAATTATACAAAACCTTTGGGATGACCGCTACTTCCTGGTCCGATTCGGGGAACGGAAATCTACTCCAAGCCAATCGGGCTTTGGGTGAAATCGGACTCCTATTTTTGAAAATTGAGGATGAGGTAGTGGAGAAACAAATTCAAAAACTAGAAAACGCTAAAAAGATGAATGAAGCCGCTGAACTGCCTGTTCCTGCGATGAAGGAACTGATTACCTACGAGGATTTCGCCAAACTAGACATGCGCGTGGTGACAGTATTGGAAGTAGAGGCTATGGCTAAATCCAAGAAACTCCTGAAGTTGAAAGTGGATACAGGCCTTGGACACCGCACTGTCTTGAGCGGTGTTGCCGAGCATTTTGATCCTGCGTTTTTGGTGGGCAAGCAGGTGACCATGTTGATCAACTTGGCTCCACGAAGTATGATGGGAATCGATAGTGAAGGGATGATTTTGATGGCAGCAGATACCAATGGCAAACTCAAATTGCTCCAGCCGCATGAGGTGACTTCACCTGGATCGGTGATTTCATAAATTAATCCAATTCAACAAAAATGGGGATCAAATTCTTGATCCCCATTTTTGTTTTATAGGAGTTAGGTAAAGCCTCTCTTTAATTGGAAGTCACAGCCCCTTTTGGCATTTCAAATAAATCAGAATCGAGTTCATCTTTGACTAAAAACACATCGGAGAAACTCGTTTGGTAACGGATTCGGGTGCTTGAATCATTTTCGATTAGGTAACCGGTAATTACTCTTGGGAAAAACAATCCGCCTGCATCACGGTAGTCTTCGTATTTCAAGGCTTCCTGCACCTGATTGCCTTTGTCGTAGAAGGTCACTGCAAATAGCACCCATGCCAACCGGCCTGTACTCGGGTCGATAAGCAACTCGTAGCGGTTGGAGGGCCCCAAGAGTTTTCCATCCTTCATTTTGGCTTCCAGCGTCGTGTAACTCACCCCATTGAATACGCGATTGTCCAGCGGAGTGATCGTTACGAGGGTATCGGTTAATACGTAGGGTAGTGAAAGAAATGTAGAATATAGGTTATGGTAAAAACGAACCGAATTTCCTGGAAAGGCTTGCCGATTGGGACTAATCCATACTTTTTCCCCATCATTTCCTGCCTGAAATAGGTCTGCATCGATCCGTACCTTGCCCTGTTCAAGGTCGAGGTAATGGTTTTCCCATTCCAGAGTGGTTTCATGCACCATCGCAAAAGAGAATGATTGGGCTTCCACCCATTGTTCCCATTCCCCATGTGCTTCCAATACTTTTTTGAAATGCTCGGGCTGTTCTAGACGGGGATCAGTTCCCTGATTTTTTTCTTGGCAAGAAAACAAAAGCACAAGAAGAAGCGAAGGGAGAATCAATTTTGAAAAATGCATAGGAATCAAATTTTTCTAAATATACCAAAACACGCAAATGTTTGGATAGAACGAAGGTAAATCTATTCCAACCTGGTACTAGGTTCAAAAAAAAACACACTAGATTCCCAAATTACTCTCAGACCCTTCTAGTTTTGTTAAAAATCAAAAAAAAGCGTCTATGTGGAAGTCCATC
>Ga0169931_10006978_pt1 | contig 16879 bp, 12 predicted proteins | sample Kivu_15m_20L_FD_129675 | JGI IMG/M metagenome (GOLD analysis project Ga0169931, IMG submission 129675) | Freshwater microbial communities from Lake Kivu, Western Province, Rwanda to study Microbial Dark Matter (Phase II) - Kivu_15m_20L... | ecosystem: Environmental > Aquatic > Freshwater > Lake...
AGGGGGGAGTGACCCTTCGCGTGAGTAGCTTCGCCGATACGGCCACCCAAGCCCGGTATCAAGCTCAGCCCCTCATCGACCATCTCCTTAACCGGGCTGGCGAGCACATTTTCTCGACGAAGCCTCACGACACCTTGGCCACTACCCTCAACAGGATGCTGAAGGATCGCGGCCTTCGCATCGCTACCGCTGAAAGCTGCACCGGAGGACTCCTTGCTGGTGCCATCACCGATGTTCCGGGCAGCTCCGAAGTCTTCGACGCTGGCATCGTCGCCTATGCCAACAGCGTCAAAATTTCTGACCTATCGGTGCCTGCCGAAACCTTAGCCAGCTTCGAGGCCGTCAGCGCCGAAACAGCCGCCGCCATGGCCGCCGCTGTGGCCCGGAAGTACGGCGCCGATATCGGTCTGTCGACCACCGGTATCGCCGGACCTGACGGTGGCACCCCCGAAAAGCCTGTCGGAACCATCTGGATCGGATTCTGGAGCAAAGATCGTCACTACGCCACCCTAGCCCGACTCCTGCGCGATCGCGACGAAAACCGACAGCGCACCGTTGGTATCGCCCTCGAAATTGTACGGCGTGAGTTGCTGGGTATCGACCGACTCCCATTTGATATGAAACGGGTTACTTTTTCATGAGAATAACGATCATCATCCTTCTATGGGTTTGCTCATGTACGCAAATACTGGCGCAATCCTCAACCGAGATCAGCTCCCGTCGCGAGGTCAGTAACGACAGCTTGTTGCGTTGGGAGCAATGGCGCGATCTAGGCGAGTGGTCATCACGGCAGTTCGACCATTTTAGCTGGTCGCTTGGCGGTTTGGGTCGCTCGACAGCCATTCATACCACCTGGGCCACTCCGAATAGCGATCGTCTGCGCTGGAATGGGATATTGCTCAATAATCCAATCACGGGGCAGTTTAATCCTGCCGAAGTGCCCTTCGACCAAATTGCATCGATGAGTACGGGCTTGTCGGGATGGGATCTCCAGCCGCGTCGCTATGCGGTGTCGAAGCCACTCACTTTCGTGCGCTACGAACAAGGAAAAGATCAAGCGCGGGTGCTGGATGCTGAATTAGCACTTCCTGTGAGTGAAAAGCTGAAGGTGCAAGCTTCCTATCAGGGTACCAAGGAGGAGGGCTATTACGCGCGCTCGCAGATGATCGGACGACGCAGTTCGGGACAGGTGGAGCTGTCTTTGGGTTCCACATGGCGATTGAGTCCTTTTTGGCTGTACCAGGGCGCCGAAATGGATGAATCCTTAGGCTATGTCTTCGACAATCCTGAAGATTTTAGTTTTGACCGTTTTCGAGCCCAGGTACGCTCGGGAAACACGCGTTCGATGCGTCGCTTGATGCTCTCGGGAATACGATTGCACACAGAAGACAGCAAGGCGGATGAAGGTATCAGCGTCTATCGAAAGCTGCATCGCTTTGAATGGCGTGGACCCAATGCACATAGCTACCGAAGTGTGGACTGGGGACTGAGTGCTACACAAGCTGTGGTACGCAATCAGTGGTTTGAAATAAAGCCTTTCCTGGATCTAAGTAGCCTTGAGATGAAGCAGAGTCTGGTGGGTGCCGGACCGGAAAGGGGGCTGCACTACCGTGTGGGTTCGAACATCGGGGCGAAGCCGGTCTCCTTTGTGAGCTTACGTGCTGCTGGGGAGCTAGGGGGCTTGGGGGATCGCTCGGGAACGGGTTTCGAGGTGGGTGCGCGCGTGATGTTGCCATACGGGCTGGAGTTGGATGCGGAGCTGTTGAGCTCGACGGTGCCCAGACAGCTGGGTAGGTGGCAGGGTCAGGCGGGTGCGAATGGGGAGGGGGGATCAATCGATCCAAAATATGAGGCCATCGATATGCGTCTTGGTCGATACACCGGTCTCTGGCGCTTTGGACTTGGTTACCTCTACAGCGAGGCCGACGGTGATCTTTGGATGAAGGCTGATCGGACGATCGAAGCCATCACCGGTTTAGAATCGCATTTTGGCTTCGCAAAACTGGAGTATCACAGCAAGTCCTGGGAAATTGGTGCTCAACATCGCATTTTGAATGTTTTAACACCTGATGGTCTGCCCGATCCCCGATCCCCGATCACTGATCCCCGATCACCGATCCCCAATCACCGTCTTCAGGTGTATGGGTATTGGAAAGGTCCTGTCATAAAATCAGCGGCCTATGTGAAGATGGGCATGATCTACACTCGAAATATCTCTGATTTTCGTGCTCCTATTTGGCTTGCTGAGCAAGGTTTGTGGTTGCAAGGTGTGGATCAACCTGTACCTGCGTATGATCGATTGGATCTGGAACTTGCTGCTCGAGTACGCAGCATGATTCTTACAGCTAAACTCGAGAATACTTTGGATGGATGGACACAAAAAGGTTATTTTGAGACATTACCATATCCGATGTTTGGACGCCAACTCCGCCTCGGATTAAAAGTCATCTTCCGTGATTGATACCCCAAAGATATGACGCTACCCTATGTTCTCCGTGAAGGTCTTGCTGGTTTCAGCAGAGCAAGATTATCCACCGTTACAGCTATTTCTGCTCTAACACTCGCCGTTTTATTGGTCGGTGTACTTATTCGCGTTGCCTACAGTGCATATGAAGTCTCTGAAACGATGCGAAATATGGTTGAGGTTGAAGTTTTTCTTAGGGATGTGAGCGAGAATGAAACGAGAGCCATCCGCAGAGTAATAGAAGCTCGAAAATTCACGAGCGAAATAGGCTATGTGTCAAAAGATAGTGCAGCAGCTATCTTTCGAAAAGAATTTGGGGAAGAGGGTGCTGCTTTGGCGGATCTAAAATTTCTACCAGCATCGTTCAAGCTTAGCGTTAAGGAAAATTATCCCATCGACAGTCTCAATCAACAGATAGCGTGGTTGAATGAACTCTCAGGTGTCGATGAAGTCACTTTTAACCAACAATTACTCGAGGTTTTGGAATCTCGAATTAATACCGTGGTAACCGTCGGAGGCTCGCTTGGTCTCTTCGTGATGCTCGTATCCTTGTTTTTAGTGTACAATACGATCCGACTCACGATTTATGCCCGAAGAAAACTTATCAAGGCTATGAAACTCGTTGGAGCGACGAATGCTTTTATTCGCCGGCCTTTTTTGGTTGAAGGAATCATGCAAGGCTTAGTTAGTGCCCTCATAGCATGCCTATTGATCATTGTCATCTTCAACTGGATATTACCGCGATTTGTTCCACAATTGACCTATTTCGATTGGCCTTGGGGAAATCCACTATCCCTGCTTTCGATCATGATTGGTCTGTCTCTATTTATGGGCTGGATGGGAAGTAATCTGGCAGCACGTAAATTTATAAAAGAGACAACTGTAGCCTAGTTCTTAGCTTTGTTAAGACCAGGTTTGTTGTGAGATTTTCGAGAGCAATGATCTGGATCCTTACAGTTTCCATAGAAATGAAGAGAATGGCTGCTGATATCAAAATCATGAATTTTTTCCATCATCATTTTGATTTCATGAATCCGGGGATCGCAAAATTCTAGAACAGTACCGCACTCGCGGCAAATAATGTGATCGTGCTGTTGATAAGCGTATGCACGCTCATAAAAGGACTGATTTTGACCAAATTGTTGTCGTTGAACCAAACCGCATTCAACTAGTAATTCAAGCGTATTATATACAGTAGCTCTTGAAACTCTCGATCCTGTATTCTTCATCTTGAAATAAATATCATCGGCATCGAAATGTCCACTACTCTTGTAGATTTCATCTAATACCATAAAACGCTCTGGAGTTTGCCTATGAGCCTTCTCCCGAAGGTAGTTTCGGAAAATTTCTCTTACCTCAAATAAGGTGTCATTAGTGCCTGTTTCTGACATAGCTCGTAGAAATCATTTTTTTATTAAAATACGGAATGGTATTCAGTTTTATTTTGGTTTTCGCTAGTTTAATTCATTGATCTAGTCTCACAAAAGCGCTACCGCTGCGGTCAACATTCCTTTAATTCAGATTCTATGTCTATCATTGTGCCTTTCACTACCGTCCCGGAACTATTCCTTAACGTGAGTAATCACTATAGTGGTAAACCCAAAACAGCATTTGCTTTTAAACCTAAAGGAAGCAACGAGTATAAACCCATATTGTGGGATGAGTTTTCGGCACACGTAATGGCTATGGCATCCTGGATGAAAAACCACGGACTAACACCGGGTGATCGGGTAGGCATCTTAAGCGAGAATAGATATGAATGGGCCGTTACCGATATGGCTATGCAAATGCTTGGTTGTGTGAACGTGGGTTTATATCCCAGTTTACCGAGTAATCAGGTTGAATACATCATGCAGGATAGTAATTCCAAAATCCTGTTTGTATCCACCGGTATTCAATTGAAAAAAGCGGTCGAAGTGTTTGATGCCTGTCCCGATCTAACGACTGTTGTAGCATTTGATGATGCGACGAACAAAGAGCACATGCAACTTCCTTTTGTTAGTCGATTTGAGGATGTGATGGATGGCGGACAAGCAATCCAAAGTAAAATGCAATCATCCGTTCGTGAAACTGCTGTTTCTGTTAAGCCTGAAGATTTGTGTACACTCATCTACACCTCGGGAACAACCGGACTTCAAAAGGGAGTCATGTTGACACATAGCAATCTTTGTAAGAACATTCATAATGCAGTAAAATTAATTGAAATCAGTGATCAAGATCGCTGTTTATCCTTTTTGCCTCTGTGTCATAGTTTTGAACGAATGGCTGGATACTATGCTTTCCTATCTTGTGGTGGGGAAATTTACTATGCTGAGAGTGTAGAGACCGTTGCGAAAAACATGGGAGAGTGTAATCCAACGATTGTGGTGAGTGTTCCTCGACTCTTTGAGCGCATTTATGGACTTGTTGCACGTAGTATCGAAGAAGGTTCTCCTCTCAAGAAGAAAATTTTCAACTGGGCAATTGGTGTCGGCAAAGAATATGCCTCTGGTAAGCGAGGATTAGTCTCTGCTCAGCGTGCTATCGCCGATAAGTTAGTATTTAGTAAGCTTCGTCAGCGTACAGGTGGAAATATTCGCTATTTTGCTAGTGGTGGTGCCGCTCTGCCTGTCGATGTTGGGAATTTCTTTACTGCAGCCGGTTTACCCATTTTGGAGGGATATGGTCTAACCGAAACCTCACCCGTCATTTCCGTTAATCCTATCTTTGGGCCTCGTATCGGTACCGTTGGACACGTAATAACGGATTGTACCGTAGCCATCCAACGTTTAAGTGATAACAAGATCATTGCTCAACTTTCTGGTGAGGAATATCCCTCTACATTAAGCAGTGAAGAGGGAGAAATTTTGTGTAAAGGACACAATGTGATGTCAGGATATTGGAATAAACCTGATGCCACTGCCGAAGTCATGGATGCTGAAGGATGGTTTCATACCGGTGATATTGGTCGTTTTAATAATGGATATCTGCAAATTACAGACCGCTTGAAACATATGATTGTCAATGCTGGTGGTAAAAATATTTATCCTGGACCGATTGAAGATTTAATAAAATCAATTCCCTATGTAGAACAAGCTGTTCTGATTGGGGAGCATCAAAATTTCATGGCGGCATTGATCGTACCAGATATTGAAGCCCTTAAAATTTGGGCACGACAACAGAATCTGGCTTACAGTGATGAAAAAGAGCTTCTGAACAAAAAGGAAGTGAACGATCTGTTCGATAAAGAATTAAAGAGACTATCCAAAACATTAGCTTCACATGAAAAAATTCGTGAATTCAGACTCATTCCTGAGCCGTTTAGTATTGAAGGTGGCGAAATGACACCCACCCTCAAAGTGAAGCGAAAAGTCATTGAAAGTAAATATGCGGATCTCATCACGAGTATCTATGCCGATGATGATAAATCCTAACGATGTATTACTAAACACAAATGTGGCATGAAATTATAAAAAAATAAAAATTTACATAAGAATTTTTATTTTTAACCCCTAAAAGGGGTGCTATATTACAGTATAGCAATAAGACACAATTGACTATAACTGATTACTGATTCGGTTGTAGCATTCCGAACTCAGATTTTATAGCCAAACCGGATAGGTTTGGCTATTCTTTTTTCCAACCCATGAGGATCTCAACGATACGATCACCGGCATGGCCATCTCCATATAGCTGGTTTGTCCACAGAAACTCTCTGGCATTCATCTCTTTCACTGCTGTGAGGATGCTCGTAGATTCTGTACCGGCGAGTATATTGTAACCTTCTTCCACAAGTTCAACCCACTCGGTTTCGGATCGAACGGTGATGCAGGGTTTCTTGAAGAAATAGGCTTCTTTTTGCAGTCCTCCACTGTCGGTGATAATCATATCCGCATGTTTGATGCAATGAAGCATATCAAAATAACCTAATGGCGGATATACAATGCATTCCAAATTCAGTTCGAAACGATCAATGGCAGCTTTGGTTCTAGGATGAAGGGTCATTACAACAGGTGTATGTCGATGAATAGTGTTCAAAGCTTCGACAATTCCTGAGAGAGTATCCAGATCATCAGTATTTTCAGCTCTGTGGATCGTTGCAAGGAGGTATTGATCTGGTAATGGCAATTTATTAGAGCTTGCCTCTTGCTTTTTTTCTGAAAGATCAGAGTAATAAAGCGCAGCATCGTACATCACATCACCGGTCATAACGATATTTACACCAAAACGATCAAAACCTTCGGATCTTAAGTTTTCTATCGACTGTTCGTTTGGGCAGCACAAAATGGAACTCACTCTGTCAGTTAGAATACGATTTACTTCTTCTGGCATATTCATATTAAAACTTCGTAAACCCGCTTCAATATGAACAATGGGGATCCCACATTTAGAGGCTGCCAAAGCTCCTGCCAAGGTTGAATTCGTGTCGCCATATACCAATAAAAGATCCGGTCTCTGATCGATCAGAACACTTTCTATGTGTTCAAGCATCCTACCCGTCATGGCACCGTGGGGCAATCGATTGAGTGAAAATTGAAAATCCGGTTTAGGGATATTCATTTCACGAAAAAAGACATCACTCATCTCCTCATCAAAATGTTGACCCGTATGCAGGATCAGCTCTTTAATTTGGGAATCTGGGTGTTCAAGGTTATGACGAGCAATAGCTCGCGACAGTACAGCAGCTTTTATAAATTGTGGTCTGGCTCCAACTACGGTAATAATTTTGAGGATCTCTTTCATTTCCCTAAAATACGAGCCAGATTCGATATAAAACCCATCATTTAGTAAATTACAGCTTAATTCTACTCGAAATTTCATTTTGTTCACGCATCATCCCCATTATTCTGGCGTACGCGTCTTTTTTATTGTGCTCGTACTGGGCTTATTGCCCTGTCTTTCTCATGCACAACATGCTGGTTTACTACCAGTTCAAGATTATTCCTATCAACTTATCGAGCGACTTCAGCGACGTGGGTATTTAACGGAGCTCAATCCAACGGCCCAACCCTATACTTATAATCAAGTTCGTACTGCCATCGGAAAAGTAGACCGAACGTTGCTATCAGCGAATTCCATGGAGTGGATCTCACAATTGGAAGCTATGATGGGTGATGATCTTGATCCTGGTGAATGGCTTGGACGCTACTCGATCGAAGCTGGCCTTACCCAGTCGAGTACCCCAAGGAAAGATCCACTGAGGCCTTTGGATGGATCGGCACAAGTATTTCCCCACGTATCAATGGGAGCTCAATTCAATTGGGACAATTTTGTAGCTGCATCTGGATTTACTTTAGATCAATACTATGATAAAGATCCAGATGGTCTGGATGTTGTAAATAGATGGTATATACGCGGTGAAGACTCCTATTTAGGGTTTAGCTCAACATATTTTGATGTACATATCGGTCGATTTAGTTCGCATTGGAATCGTTCGGGTATTGAAGCTCCTTTGATCGGAAAACAAGTTCAGCAGTACGATAAAATTCAATTTCGCATAGGAACGGATCGTATCTCATTGCGAAGTGTTTACGGTGAACTTGATAATTTAGATTCGACCAATCAATTCAGTGGCCGGGGATTCAGAGATGGCTCTATCCGGCGTTTTGTTTTTGCCCATCGAATTGATTGGAAACCGCTACCCAGTCTTACCCTAAGTGCTTTTGAGGGGGACCTCATTTCTGCGACCCATGGCAATATGTCTTTAAAGTACCTACAACCCCTACATGTTGTCTTTTTTGAGCAAGATAATACTCCCAAAAATTTTGAAAACAACCTGATGGTTGGTGCCGGTTTACACCTTCAGAAAGGATCTTTTTCTCTTTCAGGACAAGTTATCATTGATGATGTTGTCGTCTATGAAAGAAAAAAGGTAAAACAAGAGGGGAGGTTGGAACCATCAACAGCCCAGATTACTGGTTTTATGACCTATGCAGATGTATTTCCAAGTACGGATTTGGGTTTATCGCTTGCTATAGTCAGCTCCAATTCATATCGCACGGATCAAAAAGAGGGTCAGTGGACCTATGCACAGCGTAGCTTGGCCACCTTGTTTTCCGATTATGTACATCTACGCCTTTTCGCTGATTGGTATGGCGTGAAATCGATGCTTAATGGATTGATACTTCGTCCAAACCTTCATCTTCTTGCACAAGGTACGGGTGACTACCGACAAGATTTTACCAAAAAATACCCCAATGGTCGAATGTTGCCTGCGGTTCTTTCTGGTCAAGAAACTGTCACACTTCGACCATCAATCGAACTTGACTATCGATTTCTTGATATCAAGAAGCGTCAAAATGGGAGTGTAAATAGCCTTGAAATCTTTGTTCAGGCCGATTTAGGTTTGAATTTTATTCGAAATAATCGTCATCTGAAAGGGGAGCACGTTTTAGAATTTCATAATCTTGCTAGTCTTCGAATCAAAAAGATACTTTAAAGAGGAAATTGCATTCTAAACATCCTCTTTATGCGTAAATTAAGCCACGAAACGGCCGTACTTAATTTGTAAGCGTCTCTGATGATCTGGGAAAATCCCCTCTACTTATGGTTACTGACTCTAATCCCTCTTCTCCTAATTGGGCTTGTAATGAGCTATCGATGGAAAAAAAAGAGACGTGCCATCTATTTTAATGATCCGATTTTTGCGGACTTATACTCTGGAGATTGGAAATTCGGTCGGCGGATGAAAGACGGATTTATGATAAGCGGCATCTTAGTGCTCATTATTGCCCTTGCTGGTCCCAAACTAGGTACAGAAGTCCGTGAAATCAAACGTCAGGGGATAGATTTGATTATTGCCCTGGATTTATCCTCATCGATGAATGCTCAGGATATTAGTCCGAGCAGGCTGGAAAAAGCCAAATATGAAACATTACGCCTAGTTAGTCAGCTCAGCGGGGATCGGGTTGGTCTCATCGTTTTTACCGGGGAAGCTTTCCTACAATCTCCTCTTACGGTGGATTATTCGGCATTAAGACTATTCTTAAACATTGCAGATACAGGTCAAATGCCCAGTTCAACCACGAATTTTGATGCCGCTTTCAAAGAGGCTAAAAGAGCTTTTGAGGGAATAGAATCAGACAAAGAGTCTGAGGCTGCACGTGTTTTACTGGTTATTTCAGATGGAGAAAATTTTGGCACTGAATACGATCAAAGTTTGAAAGATCTTGTCAATATGGGTGTCGTAGTCTATTCAATTGGCATTGGAACTGCTGCAGGCGCTACCATTCCTGAAATCGATTCGAATACAGGACAAATTTCAGGATATAAAAGAGATCGTGAAGGACAAGTAGTGACAACGAAATTAGAGGTTGAAACGCTTCAAAAAATCGCTGATTCTGGAAATGGTCAATACTATGAAGTTCAACGGGGTAATGAGAGTTTTGATGCTTTTATCAACAGGATTGGAGAACTGCAGAAAGGTGAATTTGCAAGTCAGGAATACGCCGATTATAAAAACCAATATCAAGTAATCGCTCTTCTTGGTCTTTTTTTAATTGGTATGGGTATTCTATTTCCTCGATATCGCGCTAAAAAAATATGATCAAACTCTTTGTAGTCGACCTCGATGGTTGCATAAGCTTTCCCTTTGTTACCCCAGATTGGGATGCTATTAATCAGATTAGGGACTTAAACATTGCTAGCGAACATGATCCCAACATCCCCTCTGTGACTATTTGTACGGGTCGTCCTTTACCATATGCAGAGGCTGTAGCGCAATGGTTATGTGTACGTCATCCATTTGCTTTTGAGAGCGGCGCTGGATTATATCATACCCAAATGAATGAACTCAGCTGGGCGCCCTTCTTAACAGATGATCGCCTTAAGGCCATCAATGAACTAAAGGAATGGGCTCAAACGGATATAATCCCTCGATTTCCTGGCACGGTGGCAGAGTTTACAAAACGAACTGACGTTGGTTTTATTCACCCTCAGTCAGATGTAAATCATCAGATTTATCAGACTGTAAAACCTCATATTGAAGCATATTATCCAGAATTTGAGGTTCATGATACAGATGTTTCGGTGAACATCATTGTACGCGACTGTAACAAAGGAACAGGGGTGAGCCTACTTAGTGAACGTATTGGCGTTCCACTCGACCAAATGGCATATATTGGAGACAGTTCGGGTGATTTGCCGGCAATGCATAAGGTAAAATGGGCATTTGCACCCTCAAATGCTCGATCTCTAGTAAAAGCGTTTGCTGAAAATATCCATGAAGAAGCTACCAAGGCGACACTGACGGCATACCTAAAAATCATCGAATACAATAAATCCTTGTCCAAAGTTTAAGGTTCTTGGCGCTTTTGCTTATTGAGCTCTTCAAAATATTTCTCAATCAGCCTTTGATAGTCATCATTGAATCGAGAAACATTCGGATCCGATAGTCTGGAACGAAGACGTTTTTTGAGCTCTTCCAAAGTCAACTCGGGGGGTAAGGCTTTCAAATTCTGATCTCCGGTGTTGCCTTTTCGTTTCTCGTCTTCGTCGCGTTCCTGGAGTGCTTTTTCGGCATCGAGCATTCGTGAGAGGATATTTTGCTGGCGTTGAATGAAGGGTCTGTCTGTGCGACCTCCGCGTATATCATTAATGGCATCTTCCATCTCTTTAGCCAAGCGTTCGAGCTCGCTCATAATTTTGTCGCCACCCGGAATGTCACTGTTTCGACGCATTTCCTCAAGTTGTCGACGTATCTCGTTTTGCTGTCGAGCCATCTGATTAAAACGCTGCATTTGATCCTGACTGAGACGTTCACCCTGAATGTCATTAATCATATCTTGAATCATTTGATTTAAGCGCTGTTGCTCCCCACTCATTTTTTGGAGTTGCTCCATCATAGATCCACCTCCACCGCCACCTTGGCTATCTTGGCTGTCCATTTGGTCAAGGAGGTTGGCAATTAAGGTTCCTAGTTCGTTGAATCCTGATAAAACGAAACGAGTTTCAGCACTTGCATTGGCGTTGTCGCGTTCGGCTAGATAGGCTTGAGCATTTGTCAGATTTTTTTGAATCTGCGTTTTCTTTTCCAATATAACATTCGATAATTGAGGTACTCGTTCGGCCACTGCTGCCAACGAGTCTACCGCGATCCCAAAGGTTTGATTTACAATATTTTCTCTTCGTGCAAGCTCTACGAAGCCATTACCCCTAAATGGTTGTTGACTTGTTTTAATCGTTATGTCTTCCTGAGTATCGGACAACAGTATCAGGGTACGAAGTATCGATCGTAATGCATTGGCATTGACCCGATTTTGCTGTTGATTCATTTGTGACATCGATTGGCGCACACGGCCCGACATCTGATCCATCTGTTTGCTGAGATCTTCTTGTTGCTGTTGATTCTGTTTACTAGAATCTGAATCCTTCATCTCATCAAGTAGATCCTGCATTTCTTGCTTAGTTTTTTCAATCTCCGGCTTCAATTCCTGCTTAAGCTTATCCAAAGCTTCCTGAGCATTTTTAGGTGCTTCCTTGTCTACCGCATCAAGGTTTTCCTTGCTACGATCTAATTCGTTTTTGATCGCTTCCTGCTCTTTGACTTGTTGGTCACCGGGATTTTGTTTCGAAAGCTCTTTCTGGCGACGGGCAAGATCTTCAAACTGTCGTGCTAGTTTATCCAGTTCAGCATTTGTTTTTACTTGTTTGAATAACTCAAGTGTTCTTTCCAAACGCTGTTTATAGAGTTCCTCATTAAACTCCAGATTCTGCATAGCATCCCGTAGTTCGTTCGGATCCATCCTTTCCAGGGACTCCTGCATCATCCGTAAGGCTTCACGCAATTCAGGACTATCAATCTCTTCAATAAGCTTTTGGAGCTGTTCGTATTGTTTGATGGTTTCTGGCGACAGTACCTTATTCTGATTTAGTTCATTCTTCAATTCTTCGAATTGCTCTCGTAACTCACGTGACGATTCATTGACCTCTTCCTGTTTTTCTTGAAGTTCTTTGAGCACCTGTTGTTGGTTAAATTCATCGAGTTGATTGGTCTTCAAATCCTCTTGGAAGGTATTCATGAGCTTTTCAAACTCACGATACTTTTCATCCATGTTCTGAAGTTCGTTCTGAACACTTTTCTCCTTTTCGTCGACGATATCCAAATAATCTGCCATAGAGGTCAAGATGATGCGCTGACGCTGAGATTCTGATTTTTTAAAACCCGAAATGGCATCATTATCATAGATCTCTAACCAATAGGTCAGCTGATCGAGTGGTTTGACTCCGATTGCGGATAAATCAAATTTGGAAATAGCCAGACCATTTTTATCGATTGGCTTCGATAGAGGGAGTACCCCCTCGGTGGCTTGTCCAAAGGCCTTCTTAATTTGATAGCGAATCTGTAATCTGTTAAATCCGAAATCATCCCTGTATTCGTAGCCCAGTGAAACTACCTCTGGTTCCAAAAGGTTGATTTCAGCCTGTGGCTCTATTAAAAAAACGGATGGATATTCGTCTACAAGAGGATTAATGACAAACTGGAATGGATTTCTATTGACGAAACCATTTATATCTTTCATTATGAAGGATAGAGTGTCAGCACTACCACTGACGATTGACCAGGCATAGGCATTTTCTGGATTTGCTTCTAAATCAGTCGTATCGGCAAAGGATGAGCGAATAAATCGAAGCTCTTGAAGTCCTTTATTGGCAATGGCACTAAAATTAATCACAGAACCAGGATAGGCTTCAATCACCGAAAAGGGATAAGATTGTGTTCTTTGCTCAATGCCGGTGTAAGACGGAGCTTGTATACTAAGTTTGAGCTCTTCGAATCTTGGAAGAAGTTGAACTTCAACAGTGTAGGTATCGCTTCGAAAGCGATCCATTTGGATAAAATAGGTCGTGTTATTTGTAAAACTGAAAGGCTCTGAAACGAAGGTCTTCTCATCAATTTTACTTAACTGCTGAAGTCTGTATTCACTTTCTATTTCCGTTTTGACTCCAATAGAAACATTTCTGGGAATGAGATCTCCTTCGAATACCACTCTTGCTTGAAAACCAAGTCCCTGCTCAATGATGTGGTTGCCAGGCGACACTTCGAAAGTAAAAGGATTTGGAGGCTGAAAGCTTTTCCAAAATTGAACACTTCGTAAAAAACCGCCACTTTCAACGATTGTGGCAATAATTAAAACCAACAATAGGAACCCACTTGCTCCAGTACTCTTTCGATAGGTCTTATACAAGGGATGTTGAGCACCAAATTGCTTTTGCTGTTGATTAAGATCTTCAACATCAATCAACTGTAAATTTTGAACAATGGCATGGTCCTGGAACATGCTTTTGTTTCCGGGTTCCAGGTAAAGATCTAGAGCATTTCGAAGTGCTTCATTACCCGTATCTTTTGAAAGTGCAGCATAGTACTGTTTAAATTCAGGACGCTGTAAATATCGATTTAGGCTCCATCCACTTATTAATGCGGCTATTAATCCAACACTAAAAAAAATGATTTTTACGATCCAACTCAGGTAAAAAATCGACTCAAGTGCCCATAACAGGATGAAAACACTAAAAAAAACGGCTAAGCCTGTGAATAAGACCCCCATGCTACGTTGACGAACGAGCGACATCCAACCACTCTTCACGAGTTTGATGGTTTGATCTAAGTGATCTTGATGTTGTTTAGAAATGGGGATTTCCACCGCTGAAGATGATTTAAAATTGATAATCGTTCTTACATCTGATCAAGCTGATTAATTGCCTTAAAAAGCTTATAAATGAGGTTTTAATATATTATTAATTGTTGCCAGGACAAAGAAATGACACCTCGGCACTGCGTATTTCTGTCTCAAAATTTCGAATCGTTAAACCTAATTTCTCACCATCGGCATGTGCTGCAGTACCATATTCAGAGCGTATGATGACATGCTTACATCGATACCGCTTAATATTTTTGAATGAAGGCTGATTTTTAAAAAATAAAAAGGGGAGACGTATCAGAAGTTTCCAAACAGGCATGGCATTTATGACTACGAGATCCAGATATCCATCGGATGGATTAGCCTCAGGTGCAATCTGGAAGCCACCACCCTCGGTAGATCCATTTGCGATTGTGATCAACAAAGCGTGATCAGAGCAATCATTACCATCAACCTGTATTGTAAACGATTGACCATGGTAACGAAATAATGTTTGAATCACTGCGCTAAGGTATTTTAATGAACCCCAAAGATAGGTGGATGATGAAGCATAGTGATTAGCCCATCCATTGAATCCAATTCCTAGGTTGTTTATAAAGCTAGATTCTATCCCATCGATGGTCATTTTCACACCATCCACCCCTCGGATCCCATATCCCCGAAGCTCACGCACCACCCTGGCCGGATCCCTCGGGATTCCAAGGCAACGGGCAAAGTCATTCCCACTACCAGCAGGGATAAGCCCAGCAAGACACCCTGTACCCGATAAACCCCTGAACAGCTCTTGTACGGATCCATCGCCACCAGCTACCACCACAGCCTCGCTCGAACCCGCTAGGATCCTCGCTTTAGACTCGATATCACCCTTTCCTTTTGAGTACTCAATAGGTGCTTCAGGCCATTCTCTTCGAATTTCATCTTCCAGTTTTTTCCAGCGATCCGCCTTACTACCTCGGTTGGCAGCCGGATTCAAAATGAAGGCAAGCTTCATAGATCCTAAAGCCCACTTTCCATGAGGTGTGCACTTATGAGTGCAATTTCCTCTTCATCTAAACTAAGATCAGCAGCCAGTGCGTTATGACGTGCTTGCTCAGCATTTCGGGCACCCACTAAGGCCGTACTTATTCCTGGCTGACTCAAAGTCCAGGCGATTACTAACTGGGTTAAACTTGCTCCTTTGTCCTCTGCAATCGGTCGAATCAAATCTAAAAACTGATTCGTCTTGCGTACAAAGTCCGCCTGGAAAAATTTATTCCCATCCCGATGATCACCTTCAGGGAAACTTTGATTTTCTTTAATTTTGCCTGTTAATAAACCGCGTTGTAAAGGGCTATAGGCTAAAATGCCAAGATTTTGTTGCATACAAAAGGGAACGACACGCTCTTCGATCCCCCTCAAAACCATACTGTAAGGCACCTGGTTTGCTACGATAGGTGCTGTTTTAAGCGCTTCTTCGAGTTGAATTTCATCATAATTACAGACAGATGCATGTCGAATTTTACCTTGATCTGACAAAATGACTAAGGCCTCCATCGTCTCATCGATCGGTGTTGATGGGTCGTGCCAGTGCACTTGGTATAGATCGATGTAATCGGTCTTCAGTCGACGCAAACTATCTTCACATTCCCGAAGGATGCTTTCTTTGCCTGCATGTCGGAAAACCCGAACCGGTTTTCCATCCATATCATAGCCTTCAATACGCGCACCAGCCTCCACAGGCTCCCATTTTAGCGCACATTTGGTTAAGATTTGTACCTGATCTCTTGGTATTCCCTCAAGAGCCTCGGCCACAAGTACCTCACTCAGTCCCATCCCATATATGGGAGCTGTATCAATACTGGTCACCCCTGCATCCCAGGATGCACGAATAGCTGAAATGGATTCTTTATGATCTGTACCACCCCACATCCAACCACCAATAGCCCATGCACCAAAGCATATACTCGATACCTGTAAATCTGAATCACCAATTGGGCGATACTTCATTTTATTTTGGGTTGGATGCTAAATATTCATTGATGTAAACCATGAGCATTTCACGAACTTTGTCGCGAACATTGGTCATTCGGTTTGCGCGCTCCATGCCCGTTACACTACGGCTCCAGGTGGGCATACTTAAAATAACATCTGGGTTTCGTGTCAATGACGCATTTTGATGAAATCTCAACTCGGCATGGTAATTAAAGTTGTTTAAAGACCCTTTTACCAAATGAATCACCACAAAAAGGTATGGTCGTCCACTGGCATCCGTCAATTCAGAACGATCTAGAACACGAATTCCAGCTTTTCGCAACTCAACTTCAACATCATTTTTGAGGACACTAACATTGAAGTCCTCCCTGACCGCTTCCGGGTCAATATCTTGTATCACGACAGCAATGGGTCCTAATCCTCGAAAAACAGCTCCAGAGCTTTGTGCAATTGCAGAAATGGCGCTCATTGTAAAAAGGAACAAAATGAACAAAACAGATTTCATAGGATTGAATTGGTTAAATGAATTTGAAGGTTATTAAACTAAACTGAGATCGAATTATTTTGACTGAATGCCATCTCCAATACGAATGGTTTCGCCTAAACGAACAGGTATATGCCCTTTTGCAGATTTCCGTCCTGAGATGATGTCTGCTGCAGCGAGTTGTGCATATTCCGTATTTTCATAGGCCATAATCAAGGCCTTGTAGGCATCAGCTCCTGGAATCTGTAACCAAGTATACGGATTGGAAAACATCACCAAAGATCTTCCCGGCAATTTAGACTCCTCTTCTAACAGATTTTCTATCCATTGTGGAATATTTAA
>Ga0169931_10006979_pt1 | contig 16875 bp, 14 predicted proteins | sample Kivu_15m_20L_FD_129675 | JGI IMG/M metagenome (GOLD analysis project Ga0169931, IMG submission 129675) | Freshwater microbial communities from Lake Kivu, Western Province, Rwanda to study Microbial Dark Matter (Phase II) - Kivu_15m_20L... | ecosystem: Environmental > Aquatic > Freshwater > Lake...
AAGCTCTTCGATCGCCTGCGGGATCAGGGAAGGGTCGTCCGTCAGTTCCCTGCAGTGGCCCGGGTGATCGGCCAAGAAGGCCATGAAGAAGGACAAGGATGCGGCAACGGTGTCCAGCCCCCCCAGGAAGAGCAGCGTGACCATGCCGATCTTCTCTTCGGCGTCGAGCGGCCTGCCGTCCGCGCGCCCCTGCACCACCAAGCTCACGAGGTCGTCCTTCGGCTCGCGCTCGCGCTCGTCGATCAGGACCTGGAGGTAGCGGGCAAGATCCTCCAGTGCGGCCAGCCTGTCCTGGATCTCGGGACTCCGGGTGAACCGGTCGGCGATCGCCGACAGCTTCGGCCGGTCGTCCAGGGGTGCGCCAGCCATGCGCAGGAAGATCACCACCGGGAAGATCTGCGCGATGTCGGAGACGAACTCGCAGCTTCCCCGGTCGAGCACACCCTCGATCAGCTCACGAGCCAGTGCACGGATCTCGGGCTCCAGAGGACGGATCCCGTCCGGAGAGAAGAAGCCGTTGACGATGCGACGAAGCTGAGTATGTTCCGGCGGGTCGGACTGGTTGGGCAAGGTGCGCGGCTTGCGCAGGTTGGCAAGGTTGTGCCGCGGATGGCTGGAGAACTTGTCGGGCTGGCGCAGCATGTCGCGCGCCAATTCGGCTCTGGCCACGACCCAGTGACCACGATCGTGCGGCGTGTAGAAAAGGGCGGGAGATTTCCGGAACAGCTCGCTGACCCTCTGGTGGGGACAACTGCTCAATTCCTCGCCTGAGAAACGGTCGAAATCGACAACCCGGTCTGCGGGGACATGGGACGGAATGGACATGCGCCCTCCTCGGCACCTCACGCCTGCCCGGCCGGGCGCGCCTTCAGTCGCACCTGCTCGTACCAGGAACCCGCGGCAAACCACTCGACGGTGATGATCCTGTCCTCGAACAGCCACTGCCCGTCCTCGACCTTGAAGATGTCCGTGTAGATGCCTGCGTGGTCCAAGCCGAAGGCCGCGAGCGTCATGAAATAAGTCCGCCCCCGGGCCCGGGTGGCCGACTCCAAGTCGATGCGCGAGGTCGTCAGGTTGTGACGCAGCAGGGGCACGGGGGCACCCGAAGCACGGTCGGGACGCCCCGCCCCGATGACCTTGTCGTAGAAGGCCTCGATGGCTGCGCGTCCCTGCATCACGCCGCCGCTGGACACCTCGAGCCGGGCATCCGTGGCGAAGGTGCGGCCCACGCCGGGAGCGTCGCCGCTGTCCACACACGTCGCGTACCGCGCCATCGTCGCCGCGATGGCCACCCTCGCACGCACTTCGTCGTCGGGCATGTCTCTCCTCCTGCTTGTGTCACGAATTATAGTTTGGAATCCTCGTCTGTATACAAGCAGTCGATTCATCGTATAGTCATCCGGGAAACAATCAGGGCTGCAGGAGGCAGGCGCATGCGTACGGTCCCGGTCTACCAGGTCATTGCGGACGATCTCCAGGCGCTGGGCGTGGATTCGGTCTTCGGGCTGATGAGCGACGACATCTGCCAGCTGGTCGCGACTCTCGACGCCATCGGTGTGCGCTTCGTCGGCGCCCGGCACGAGACCCAGGCCGTGATGATGGCCAGCGGTTACGCGGCGGCCAGCGGTCGCCTGGGGGTTGCCCTCATCGGCCGCGGCCCCGCGATGGCCAATGCCGTCCATGCCACGGTGTCGGCCAGCCGCACGCAGCACCCGGTGCTGATCATGTCCGGCGACGCTCCGCTGCAGCGCGGGGCGCACAACCCGCTGGGCCCGGACCTGAAGGCCTTTCCCGCCGCGGTCATCGCCCGCGCCTGCGGCATCGCGACCTTCGTGCCCACGAGCGCCGACTGCGCGCGCCAGACGCTCGCCGATGCGGTGAGCGAGACACGCAGTGGGCGTGCTGCCGTCCTGCTGCTGCCCACCGACGTCCAGGTCGGCTACACGCGGCTCGAGGACAGTCCCGAGCCCTTCCTGCGCTGGCAGCGCGACATGGTGCGCGAGCGCGCCCGGGCGAGTTCCATCCAGGTGGCGGCAGAACTCCTCGGGCGCAGCCGCCGGCCGATCATCGTCGCCGGTGTGGGCGCCCACCGCGCGGGCGCCCGTCCCGCCATCGAGGCCCTGGCCGCCAAGACCGGCGCCTTGCTGATCAACGCCCTGAAGGCCAAGGACCTGTTCGCGGGTCATCCCTACGATCTGGGCATCCTCGGATCGTCGTCGCACTCCCTGGCGCGGCGGCTGGTCGAACAGGCCGACTGCGTCGTGGCCATCGGCGTGGCGCTGAACTCGCTGACCATGAGTTCCGGCAGCGCCCTGCCGCCCGTGCCGCTCGTCCACATCGACGCGGTTCGTCAGAACATCGGGCGCTGGTGGCCGGCGGACGTGGCGGTCGTGGGCGACGCGCTGCTGGCGACCCAGCAGCTCGCCGATGCCCTGCCCGACCGCGCGGCCGAGGACAAGCCCTTCCACTGCGAGGAGATCCGCGCCGAGATCGCGGCCTTCGACCACCGGCGCGACTTCACACCCGCCCACACCGAGCGCACGCTGGACCCCCGGCTGCTGGCCCTGGCCCTGAGTGAGATGCTGCCGCCCAACCGCCACGTCGTCTACGACGGCGGGAACTTCATGGCCAACTGGGCCTACGTGTCGGTGCCTGGGCCGGACCATTTCACCCACACGCTGGATTTCGGCTCGGTCGGCCTGGGCATCGGCGCGGCCATCGGTGTGGCGCGGGCGCGCCCCGAGCGAACCGTCGTGCTCTTCATCGGTGACGGCGGCCTGCTGATGACCATGGGGGAACTCGAGACCGTCATCCGCGAGGACCTGCCCATCGTCGTCGTCGCCATGAACGATGCCGCCTATGGCGCCGAGGTGCACATCCTGCGGGGTCAGGACATGCCGACTGCGAAGGCGGAGTTCTTCGACGTCGAGTTCGCGCCCATGGTCGAACCGCTCGGGTTCGAGGCGTACACCGTGCGCACCATGCAGGAGTTGCAGGCCCTGGCGCCCAAGCTCGCACGCCCTGACGGCCCCCTCTTCCTCGATTGCAAGATCAACGCCAACGTCATCGCGCCCTTCATCACGGAGTTCACGCACCGGGATCCGAAGCGCTAGGAGGCTGTCGGACTTGGGGGGCCGATTTTCGCTTTCGGCGCCCCAAGCCCGACAGCCTCCTAGACCTCAAACGACTGGAGCATCCGCCATGACACACAGACTCGACGGCAAGGTGGCCATCATCACGGGAGCAGGCTCCGGCATCGGCCGCGCCACCGCGCTGGCCTTCACCGAGGAGGGCGCGCGCGTGCTCTGCGCGGACATCGACGGCGCGGGCGCCGACGAAACCGCGCGGCTGGCCTGTTCATCGGCGAGTTCGTTCCGCGTCGATGTGACCCGTCCCGACGAAGTCGCTGCGATGGTGGACGCGTGTATCGGGGCCTTCGGGAGGGTCGACGTCATGTTCGCGAACGCCGGCATCGGCGAGGCGGGGACAGCCATCGACCTCACGCTCGAACAGTGGAACCGGATGCTGGCCGTCAACCTGACGAGCGTCTGGTTGTGCGCCAAGTACGTGTTGCCGCACATGGTGCGCCAGGGCAGTGGCTCCCTCATCCACCAGTCCAGCGTCGCCGGCCTGGTGGGTGTCGGCGGGATCGCGCACTATGCCGCCGCCAAGGCCGGTGTGATCGGGCTGACGCGCCAGATCGCCGTCGACTACGGCCCCCAGGGCGTGCGGTGCAACGCCATCTGCCCGAGCACCATCCCGACGCCGCTGGTGACCAAGGTCTGGCAGGAACGTTCGGCACCGCAGGCGGGTGGCCCGAGCACCGCCGAGCAGATCGCCGGCGCGGCGCAGCGCCACCCGCTGCGCCGACTGGGCCGCCCTGACGATGCGGCAAGCCTCGCGGTCTTCCTGGCCAGCGACGAGTCATCCTGGATCACGGGTCAGGCGCTGGCGCTGGACGGCGGTTTCACCATCGCCTGAGAGCCTGAGGAGCAGAGGACTGGCGCCGAGACCGCAACTTCCAGGATGGCGGTGACGCGCGAACGCCGCGCCCCGCCGAGGGTTCCCCGGGGAGCCACCCTCAGCGCGTCACGAGCCGACCGTCCTGGTACAGCAGCACGTCGTCCGGTCGGCAGACGGCCCTGACCCGCGAGCCCGGCGATGACATGCCCATCGCCGTGGACTGGGTGACCATCAGCGTGGTTCCAGCCAGGTCGACCACGTGGTCGTTGAAGGAGCCGGCGTACAGCACGTCGGTGACCACGCCGTCGGGCAGCGCCAGCAGTCCACCGGGTACAGGGTCCGTCGCAGGCAGCAGGCGCAGCGCCTCCTGGCGCACGAACATCTGCGCCTTGGCCGATTTGGCGCGTTCGAGAGCGTCGAGGACGGACAGCGCGCCGCCCAGCGGTCCGGCCGCGATGCTCCAGGGCGGGCCGGCGGTCAGATCGAAGCCATTGCGGATGCCGAGGAAGCGCGCCACGACATCGGTGGCGGGGCGCTCGAAGACATCGCGCGCCGAGCCGAGTTGCTCGATCTGCCCCGAGCGCATCACGGCCACCCGTGTGCCCAGGTTGAAGGCCTCGACCTGGTCGTGGGTGACGTAGATGCCGGTGAACCCCACTTCCCGGTGGATGGCGCGCAGGTGGGCACGCAACTCGACCCGCAGCAGCGCATCCAGGTTGGACAGCGGTTCGTCCAGCAGCATGATCTTCGGCTTGGAGGCCAGGGCCCGCGCCAGCGCGATGCGCTGCTGCTGCCCGCCGCTGAGCATCGCGGGGATGCGGTCGGCCAGGTGCTGGCACTGCACCACCTCGAGCATCTCCTGCACACGCGCCTGCCTTTGTTCACGCGCGCTGCGGCGCGCGGTCAAGGGGTACTCGACGTTCTCGCGCACCGACATGTGCGGCCAGAGCGAATAGTTCTGGAACACCATGCCGATGTCGCGCTGGTGCGTCGGGATGTCGAGCCCCCGCGCGCCGTCGAACACCGGGCGGCCTTCCAGGACGATGCGCCCGGCCTGCGCCTCCTCGAGGCCGGCCACGCAGCGCAAGAGCGTCGTCTTGCCGCATCCGCTGGGCCCCAGCAGCACCAGCATCTCGCCCGGGGCGACGGTCAGGCTGACGTCGTCCACCGCGCGCACCGGGCTCGATGCGTCGTAGCGCTTGACGAGGGACTCGATCTGCAATTCTTGCAAGGCACACCTTTCGCGTCAGACCGCACCCCGGCCGGTCGGGGCCGGCGGGGCGGCTGTCAGAACTTCTTCAGGCTGTCGCGGCCGCCCACGGCCAGCGCCAGGGCCACGCCGAGCACCGTGACCGCCACCATGATCAAGGCCAGGACGGCCACCTCGGCATACACGCCGCCTGCCCAGACGTCGTACATGACGCTGCCGATGACCTGGGTGCGCGCCGACCGCACCATCAGCGAGGCACTGAATTCGTGGAACAGCAGCACGAAGGTCAGCGCCGCCGTGGCTGCGATCCCCTTGCGGCACATCGGCAGCAGGACACGCCAGAACGAGCGCCAGGCGCCCGCGCCGCAAGTGCGGGAGGCTTCCAGGAATTCCGACCCGGTGGACATCAGCGTCGTGAGCTGCAGGCGCGTGGAATGTCCGATCATCAAGGTCACGTAGGTGATCACGAGCACCGCGGTGGTGCCGTAGAGCTGCAGCGGTGGCTGCGTGTACGTGAACAGCAAACCGAAACCCATCAGGGATGCAGGCACGGCCATCGGCGTGGTCGCGATCACGTCGATCAGCGCCCGGATGGGCCGGGCGACGCGGTTGGCCGTGACCAGGGCGAAGGCCATGGCGAAGCCCAGGGGGATCAGCAGCGCGATGGCGACGAGGGACACCTTGATGCTGGTGACGATCGCGTCGATCAGCGAGGGGTTCTTCAGCACGGACTGCCAGTGCCGCAGCGTGAGCACCTCGAACTGGACGATGCCGCTCCAGAAGGGCGACACGGAAACGTAGAGCAGCGCTGCCAGCGGCAGGACCGTGGTCAGGAGCAGGTACACGCCGATCACGGCCGCCGCCCACCAGCGCGTCTGGCGCATGTCGTAGCGCGACTTGGCCGACACCACCACGAAACGCCGCTGGTCGCGCAGCGCCAGGCGCTGCAGGTAGACCACCACCAACCCCGCCACCAGGATGGGGAACCCGAGCGCGGCACCCAGACCGAAGTCGATCGGGTACTTCATCGTCAGGTAGAACATCTCGGTGGTGAGGACGTCGATCTTGGTGGTCCGGCCCAGGAGCAGCGGCGCCGTGAACTGCCCCAGGCCGAGCAGGAAGACCACCCCCGCGCTGAAGACGATGGAAGGCCGCAGCAGCGGAAGCGTGACCGTGAAGAAGCGCCGCACGGGCGAGGCCCCGGACGCCGCAGCGGCCGCCTCGAGCTCCTGGCCCATGTTCCTCAGCGCCGTGAGCACGAAAACGTAGACGAAGGCCGTAAGCAGCAGGCCGGTGATGATGACGATCCACGTCACGCTGTAGATGTCGAACGGCCCCTCGTCCAGCGAGGACAGGAAGGGGAGTTGCCGCAGCGCCATGTTCAGGTAGCCCACGCGCGGCGACAGCAGGAAGATCCAGCCAGTGACCGCAGCCACGGCAGGCACCACCAGCGGCAGGATGGGCGCGATCTCGCCGATGGTGCGCAAGCGCAGCGGCAGCAAGGACGAACACCACGCCAGCAGAGTGCCGAGGATGACCGCCAGCGCGCTCGAGCACAGGGCGAGGATGACCGTGACCTGGATCGTTCGACCTATGCGGGGCAACTCCCCGAGCCGTGTGAACGCCGCTCCACCGTCGGCGAAGGCCCGCCACTGCAACTGCAGGACGGGCCAGACCACGGCGAACCCCACGAGCAAGCCGAGCAGCAGCCACGCGGCCTGCGGCAGGACGCGGCGCCGCCAGACGCCGCCGACGCCCCAGGCATGGCTCGAGAACCAGGTGATCCGCAGGCCGTGCCCAGGCTGATTCATGGGGATGTGCGGGTGCGGGAACTCAACGGGCGCCGAAGAGCCGGTTCCACTTCGCCTCGAAGGCCTTGATCGACTCCGGCGTCGCCTTGTCCCAGTCCAGGACCTGCATGTTGTACTTGCGCATGTCCAGGGATCCGGGGATGTTGGGCAGCGGGCTGGCGGACTCCTCGTTGCCGACGATCACCTGCTGGCCCTTGGGCGACATCAGGAAATCCATCGCCACCAGGGCCGCGTTCGGGTTCTTGGCCCAGCTCACGACGGCGCCGCCATAACTGAAACCGTACGCAGGATTCGGGATGACGGTGCGGATCGGCGCCTTCTGCGCGTGCAGCGCGGCGTCGATGGGAATCACGGAGAAGGCGTTGGCCCAGACCTCGCCGGAGGCGGTGGAGTTCGACGCCGCTACCGACGCCGCGTACATCTTCACGTTCTGGGCCGCCAGACGCTCCAGGAAGCCGGGATAGGTGTCGTCCAGCCACTTGTACCAGATGGTCACCACCTCGGCGACCAGCGAGGTCGACGCGAGCTTGCCGGACAACTCCGGGCGCAGCAGATCCTGGTAGCTGTTGATCGGCGTCTTGACCAGGCTCGTGTTGTAGTTCATCACCCAGGGGTTGACCCCGAGGAAGACGATCTGACCGTTCTTCATCCATGCGTCGGGCCACGCAGCCGCATTCGGGCCGACGGGGGTCCTCAGGTAGCCCTTGCGCGCCGCGTCCATCGCCCAGCGCACGTCGGCGGTGATCATCGCGTCGCCGCCAGCCACACCGGGGTTCTGGCGCTCCTGCTCGAACTTGATCGTCATCGCGGTGCCGATCACGCGCACGACCTCCATCTTGATGCCGGGGTAGGCGGCATTGAAGGCCGCGGCGATGCGGTCATGCACGGCCGGCGCCATCGTTGCGTACAACACCACTTTGCCCTCACGCCGCGCCGCATCCAGGATGCGGGTCCACTCGGCCGCCGGGACATTGCGCGAGTTGGGTTGCGCGAACACCGGAGCAGACAGGCAGGCCGACAAGGACAGCATGCTGGCGCCCACGAGCGCGCCGCGCCGCGAAAGACGGGTCCGGGAGAAATTGGGATTCATCGGGGGGCTCCTTCTGGGGGGTGGAAATTGGCGGCGGGACTGACTCCTGCCAGATTCAGGATTCTGGTGTCTGGCCGAGCATATACGCTTAGGTAGTTTTCCGTATAATTTTTCTATATGAGTATGAAGCCAGCATCGCACGCCATGAATGGCCCGAACGTCATCGGGGTCCTTGGCCGTCCCGGCATCCGAACCCTGACCAGGACCGATTCCGCCGCGCTGGAGGCGTCCGCTTGACCGATCTGCTGCGCCAGATCCGAATCGGCCGCCTGCCGGCACATGCCGAGAGACTGCGCTCGGAGGTCCGGGACTTCCTGCGCACCGAGATGCCCGCGCTCGCGCCGGAGGTCCGCGCTCGATCCTGGCTGGGAGCCGACATCGCCTTCAGTCGCCGCATGGCGCAGCGTGGGTGGGTGGGAGTCACCCTGCCCCGGGCCCACGGCGGGGCGGAGATGGACGTCTTCTCCCGCTATGTCCTCGTCGAGGAGTTGCTGTGTGCCGGCGCCCCGGTCGCGGCGCACTGGATTGCCGACCGGCAGAGCGGCCCCCTGCTGCTGCGCTACGGGTCAGAGGTCCAGAAGGCCTTCTACCTGCCGAAGATCTGTCGCGCCGAGGCCTTTTTCTGCATCGGGATGAGCGAACCCGGCGCCGGCTCGGATCTGGCGGCGGTCACGACCCGCGCAACCCGCACGGCCGACGGTTGGCTGCTGCAGGGCCAGAAGCTCTGGACGACGAATGCGCCGAACTGCCATTTCATGATCGCCCTGGTGCGGACCTCGGGCAACACGAGTGACCGCCAGCGCAACCTGTCTCAGGTCATCGTCGACCTGCGCCTTCCGGGCGTGACTGTCCGACCGATCCGCGATATCGCGGGCGATGCCCACTTCTCCGAGGTCTTCTTCGATCAGGTCCGACTCGGGCCCGATGCCCTCGTCGGCCAGGAAGGCCAGGGCTGGGAGCAGGTCACCGCGGAGCTGGCGCTCGAGCGCAGCGGCCCCGAGCGTATCTATTCGAGCATGGTGCTGCTGGAGAACTGGGCCCAGTGGCTGAAGCGCGGTATGCGCGATGTGTCGGACGCGCGCACGCTGGGCCGCATGGTCACGCACCTGGCCACGCTGCGCGCCATGTCGCTGGCCGTGACCGCTCAGGTGGCCGACGGCGGAAGCCCGGTGGTCGAGGCCGCGCTGGTCAAGGACCTGGGCACGGCCTTCGAGCAGGCCGTGCCGGCGTGGGTCTCCGACAGCCTGGGTGAAGACGTCGACGATGCCGCCCTGCTTCGCGTGCTGGCCTACGTCCAACAGATGGCTCCGAGCTTCTCGCTGCGGGGCGGCACCCGCGAGATCCTGCGCAGCATGATCGCGCGCGGCCTGGGCCTGCGCTGAGGAAGTCGCGATGTACGCAGAGTCCTTGCACCGCTTGCTCTCCGAACTTCTGCCCGAATCCGCGGTACGCGAGATCGAGAACGGTGCACCGGTCGCCGGTGCGTGGAACGCCATCGAGGAAGCGGGCTACCTCGACCTGCTGCTGTCGGAGGCCGACGAAGGGCCCGGGCTGGCGCTGCCGGAACTCGGCGCCCTCTTCCGCCTGCTGGGCCGACGGGCTCTCCCGCTGCCGATCGCCTCGAGCTGGGTGGCGCGCCGGACCCTGCCCCGAACTGCGCGCCCGGACGGCCCCGTCGCAGTGGCCACCGGGAGGGTCGCAGACGACGGCCGCGTCGAATGCGCTCGTGTGCCCTACGGCGCCTTGGCTGGGCATGTGCTGGTCGCGGCCGACGAGTGCCTGCTCTTGTTCGCATCGAGGTCGGCGTCGCTCAGCGTCCCGGTCGGAGACCGCCGCGGCCTCGCGCAGCGCTGCGTCTGGAGCGAGGCGCAGGCCCTCTGGCGGCAATGCGACGGCGGGGCTGTCCTGCAGGCCTGGATGGCGGCCGCCACGGCGGCGCAGGTGGCCGGCGCGCTCGACACGGTGTTGGAGATGTGTCTTGCGCACTGCAACCAGCGACGGCAGTTCGGGAAGACCCTCTCGCAGTTCCAGGCCGTTCAGCACCAGCTCAGCGTCATGGCGGAGCACGTGTTGGCCGCCTCGATGGCGGCGGAACTGGCTTTCGACACCGTCGAGCCGAACCCGGTCTGGCTGCGGGCTGCGATCGCCAAGGCGCGCACCAGCGAGGCCTCGACCCTGGTTTGCGCGGCGGCTCATGCCTTGCACGGCGCCATCGGGATGACGGACGAGTACGCGCTGGGCGTGTACACACGACGCGTCCAGGAGTGGCGCATGGACCACGGCAACGAAGGCCATTGGAATGCAGCCATCGGCGCACGCGTGCTCGCCGATGGGCGCAGCGTGGCCGAAGTCGTGATCGGGCTCTGAGAGCCTCAGCGCCTGAGAGGTCTCAGGCTCTCAGCGCAGGTGGAACTGGGTGAGACCGACGCCCTCCTGCGTGCGGTGCCAGACCAGGCGCACGGGCAAGCCCACCCTGAGTTCGGACAGTTCCATGCCGACCAGGTTGCTGACCAGCCGTAGTCCGGGCAGGTCGTCGGGTTCGACGACGGCCGGGACGTAAGGCAGGTACGCCTCCATGCCCGGCATGATCGCCCTCTCGACCACGGTATAGCTGTAGACGGTGGCCAGCCCGCTCGAGCGCAGCCAGCGGATGCCCTGGTGGTGGCAACGCGGGCAGAACGGCGTGGGGGGCATGCGCGGGTGGTCGCAGGCGGAGCAGCATGCGGCAACGAGCTCGCCGCGAGCTGCGGCTTCCCAGTAGGGCGCCGTCCAGGCATTGGTGGCCAGCGTGAACAGCCGGTAAGGTGGCGCCTTGGCGATGGTCATGGTCGGTATGGTCGTTCAGTCCCGGCCCAGGATCAAGGCACTGACCGGCAACACCGAGGGCCCGCCCGTCACGAGCACCGTCTCGGCGCCGGCCACCTGGTTGGCGGCCGTGCCGCGCATCTGCTCGACCGCCTCGCGCACATGCGTCATGCCCCACACGTATCCGCAGGACAGCTGACCACCATCAGTGTTGACCGGCAGGCTGCCGCCGTCGAGACTGATCGCACCGCTGCGCACGAAGGCCCCCCCCTCGCCGCGCGCGCAGAAGCCGTAGTCCTCCAACTGCATGATGACCTGCGAGGTGAAGTGGTCGTAGATCTGGGCGATGTCGATGTCCTGCGGGCCGAGGCCGGCCTGCCGGTACAACTGGCGCGCCACGCTCGCATGCCCCGACGATGCGAATACCTCGTCCGGCATGTTCATCCAGTAGATCGAGCGACCCCATTCCCCGGCGCCGCCATGGCAGCTCGCCAGCACCGGCACCGGCGGCTGGCGCAGGTCGCGCGCGCGCTCCAGGGAGGTCACGACCACCGCGACCGCGCCGTCGTTCTCGAGGCAGAAATCGTAGAGGCAATGCGGATCGGCCAGCAGCGGCGCCGCCATGTAGTCCGCCAGGCTCAGAGGCTTGCGCATCGTCGCGTCGGGATGCCCGAGCGCGTGCGCACGCAGCGTCAGCGCAACGGCGGCGAAATCCTCGCGCGTCGTGCCGTAGAGGTGCATGTGACGCCGCGCCAGCAGCGCGAAGAGATGCCCGGGCCCGACGAGCCCGGCCGCGGCGAAGAAGGCGTTCTCGGGCGAGGGCGCGTACGAAGCGGTGATCGTGCCGAAGCGCTGTGCCCCCTGTTGATTGGCGCCGACGCAGACCACCGTCTCGGCCTGGCCACTGGCCACCGCCATCGCGGCCAAGCCGACCGCTCCCGCCGAGCCGCCCCCTGTGCCCGTGAGCCCGGCCGAGAAGCGGATCTCCTCGATCCCGAGCATCTCGCACATCAGGCCGGTGTCGAAGCCGCCGGCGAAATAGGAGAAGCCGTCGATGCTGCGGGCCGGCACGCCGGCGTCCGCGCAGGCCGCGAGCACGGCCTGACCGACGAGCTCGTCGAGCGTCCGGGGCTGGGACTGGCCACGCCGGTAGTAGTGCGTGAACCCCAGGCCCGCGATGGCCGTCCTCGTCCCCATCAGCCGTTGCCGCCCAGCCAGCCGCCGCGCTTGAGCAGGTCGCGCGCGATCACGAGCTTCTGCACCTCGGAGGACCCCTCGTAGATGCGCATCGGGCGGGCCTCGCGGTACAACTGCTCGACGAGCTGGCCTTGCGTCACCCCCAGACCGCCCAGCAGTTGCACGGCACGGTCGACGATGCGACCCGCCGCCTCGCTGCCCGCCAGCTTGGCCATCGAGGCTTCGTAAGGTGTGGACCGGCCGGGGACGTCGTGCGACCAGGCAGCGCGGTACACGAGCAGGGCCGCGCCTTCGAGATCCGTGGCCATGTCGGCCAGGTTCATCTGCACACCGTCCAGCAGCGCCATCGCCTTGCCGAAGAGCCGGCGCCGGCTGGCGTGGCGCAAGGTCTCGTCCAGGGCGCGTCGGGCCAGGCCGACGGCGGCCGCACCCACCGAGGGGCGGAAGACGTCGAAGGCGGCCATGGCGGCCTTGAAACCCTGGCCGGGCTCTCCGACCATCTGCGACCGGTGCACCCTGCAGCCCCGCAGCCGCAGGCTGGCGGCGGGATGCGGCGCGATGAAGTCGATCGGCGCCCCGACCTCGAACCCCGGGGTGTCGGCGTCGATCAGGAACATCGACAGGCCCTTCGCGCCGGGCGCCTCGCCGGTGCGGGCCACGAGCAGGTAATGGTCGGCGAAGCCCGCGTTCGAGATCAGCGTCTTGGCGCCGTCGATCACGTAGTACTCGCCGTCCTGGGTCGCGGACGTGCTCATGGAGGCCACGTCCGAGCCGGTCTCGGGCTCGGTGAGGGCGAAGGCCGCGATGCGCTCGCCACGCCTGCAGGGCTCCAGGTAGCGCGCCTTCAGCTCGACGCTGCCGAAGCGGCGGATGGCCAGGGTCCCGATGCCCTGCATCGCGAACACGGCATCGGCCAGCGCGTGATGAAAGGTCAGACCCTCACGGATGAGGCACAGCGAACGTGCGTCGAAGGGGTCGCCGAGCCGCGGGACGACATGGTCCAGCAGGCCGGCCTCGCCCATCGAGCGCACCATCGCGCGGCATTCCTCGGCCATCGAGGCCTGACCGTGATGCGCCTGGGCGCGGCTCCAGGCCTCGACCCGTTCGGCGAGCGCGTGGTGGCGATCCTCGAAGAAGGGCCAGGGCCAGAGCGACCAGTTGGCGCCCGGGGTCGCGGTGTCGGTGGCTGAAGGGCTGGGGCTCATCATGTGTTCTCCTTCGGCGTCTTCGGCGCGCCCTGGAAACCGGGGTCGTAACGCGTGCCCGCCGCCGCGCCGATGGGCAGCCATTCCTCCAGCAGCGCCCGGTCGGCCGCGCTCAGGCGCACCTGCGTCGCGCCCACGTTCTCCTCGAGGTAGCGTGTGCGCTTGGTCCCCGGTATCGGCAGCACGGCCGGGTCCCGCCCGAGGAGCCAGGCCAGCACCAGTTGGCTGAGCGAACAGGAGCGCTCGCGCGCGAGCGTGCCCAGCCGCTCCAGCAGCAGCCGGTTCTTGTCGAAGTTCTCCTGCTTGAAGCGCGGCGACGTCAGGCGGAAGTCCGTTGGATCCAGCGCCTGCGCGCTGGCGATCGCCCCGGTCAGGAAGCCCCGGCCGAGCGGGCTGTAGGCGACGAAGGTGATGCCCAGCTCGTGACAGGTCGGCAGCACGTCCCGTTCGGGCTCGCGCGTCCAGAGCGAGTACTCCGACTGGATCGCCGTGATCGGGTGGACGCGGTGCGCGCGGCGCAGCTGATCCGCGCTCACTTCGGACAGCCCGATGGCCCGGATCTTCCCGCTCTCGACAAGCCGCGCCAGGGCGCCTATCGTGTCCTCGATCGGGATGTCGGGGTCGGTGCGGTGCACGTAGTACAGGTCGATGAAGTCGGTCCCCAGCCGCTGCAGCGAGGCCTCGCACGAAGCCCGCATGTGCGCTTCGGAATTGTCGATCGCGCGGTCGTAGGTGCTGCCGTTGGGGCCGTCCGGGTCGCGCACGATGCCGAACTTGCTCGACAGGACGATGCGGTCGCGCTTGTCACGGATGAAGCGCGACAGCAAGGTCTCGTTGTGGCCGCGTCCGTAGATGTTGGCCGTGTCGTACTGCGTGATGCCGAGTTCGAAGGCGCGCGCCAGGGTGCCCAACGATTGCTCGTCGTCGCGTTCGCCGTAGAACTCGGACATGCCCATGCATCCGAGCCCGAGAGCGCTGCATCGCAGGCCGATGCGGCCCAGGGTGATCGTGTCCATGCCCTTGTCTCCTGTGGTGGTCCGGGGTCCGCCGCTGCGGCCGGCGCCCGACGCGGCGGGCGGCGCGAGCCAGCCTTCAGTCCATGCGCTCGAGGAGCGTGGCGGTGCCCAGCCCACCGGCGCAGCACATCGTCTGCAGGCCCCATCGAACGCCGCGACGCTCCATCTCGTGCAGCAGCGTCGTCATCAGACGCGCCCCGCTGGCGCCCAGCGGATGCCCGAGGGCGATCGCGCCCCCGTTGACGTTGACGCGGTCACGCTCGATGCCGAGCTCGCGCATCCAGACCAGGGGCACCGGGGCGAAAGCCTCGTTCACCTCGTACAGGTCCACCGCGTCCGGGGCCAGGCCGGCGCGGGCGAGGACGCGGCGCGTGGCCTCGATCGGACCGGTGAGCATGAGCACCGGGTCGGAACCCACGGTCGTCATCGCGACGATCCTGGCCCGCGGCTTCAGGCCCAGTTCGCGCGCCCGGTCGGCCCGCATCAGCAGCAGGGCCGCGGCTCCGTCCGAGATCTGCGAGGCGTTGCCAGCCGTGACCCGCCCCCCCTCGGCGCGGAAGGAAGGCTTCAGCGTCGCCAGCCGCTCGCGGCTGGTGCCGCGGCGTATCGTCTCGTCGCGCGCGAGATCCGGCCCCGGCTCGGACAGGCCGCGCTCGGCCCAGGCCGCCACCGGGACCGGCACCACCTCGCGCTGGAAGTGGCCGGCATCACAGGCCGCCGCGGCGCGCTGGTGGCTCTCGAAGGCATAGTCGTCGAGGGCCTGCCGATCGAGCTGCCACAGGTCGCACAGGCGCTCGGCGGCCTCGCCCTGCGAGGTGAGCTCGAAGCGTTCGCTCACCTTCCAGCCGAAGGGCTGCCCGTGGACGTCGCGGTTGCCACCCATGGGCACGCGGCTCATGCTCTCGGCCCCACCGGCCACCGCGACATCGATCACGCCGGCGGCGATCGCGGCGGCGGCCACATGCACCGCGGCCTCGGAAGACCCGCACTTGCGGTCCACGGTCATCCCGGGGATCGATTCGGGCCAGCCGGCGCCGAGCAGGCTGGTGCGCGCGATGTTGCCGCACTGCTCCCCGACCTGCGTCACGCAACCGAACACCACGTCCTGGACGATGTCCGCGCTCGAGCCCGTGCGCTGCAACAGGGTCTCGAGCACGAGCGCGCCCAGGTGGTCGGCGCGCACGCCCTGGAGCGCGCCACGGAAACGGCCGGTCGGCGTCCTGACCGCCTCGACGATGACGACATCGGTGTTCATCGCGTCCTCAGCCCGGAGCCCGGGATCCGGTTGCCTTCAGCGTCGTACTCGTACACGCCCTTGCCGGCCTTGCGCCCGGTACGCCCCGCCTTGACCATCTTGATGATCAAGGGACAGGGGCGGAACTTGTCGCCGAGCGTCGTGTGCAAGTACTGCAGCACCTTCAGGCGCGTGTCCCAGCCCGTGAGGTCGCCCAGTTCGAGCGGCCCCATCGGGTGGTTGAAGGCCAGGCGCAGCGAGGTGTCGATGTCCTCGGCACTCGCCACCCCTTCGTGCAGCATCGTCATGGCTTCGTTCCCCAGCAGCGCCGAGATGCGGCTGGTCGTGAAGCCCGGGGCCTCGTTCACGAGGATGGAGGTCTTGCCGATGCGCCCCACCCAGTCCTGGACGGCGTGCAGCGTGGAGTCGTCGGTCTCCAGTCCGCGCACGATCTCCACGAGCTTCATCTTCGGCACGGGATTGAAGAAGTGCATCCCGATGACGCGCTGGGGGCGGCGCGCGGCCGAAGCGATCTCGGTGATGCTCAGCGCCGAGGTGTTGGTCGCGATCACGACGTCATCGCCAACCCGCGCCTCGAGCGCGCGCACGATGGTCTGCTTGACGCCCAGGTCCTCGACCGCGGTCTCGACCACGAAGGACACGCCCGGTGCGGCGTCTTCCACCGCGGCCACGGCCCGCAGCCGGGTGCGCGCGGCGGTCGCGACCTCCGCGCTGACCTTGCCGCGCTGCACCCCTTCGTCGAACAGGCGCTCGATGGTTCGCGCCGCTTTCGTGCGCGCCGCCTCGGACGGGTCGACGAGGTCCACGGCGCAGCCGGCCGCGAGGAAGGCATGGGCGATGCCGGTGCCCATCAGGCCGGCGCCGACCACGACGATGTCTGCTGTGTCTGTCATTTGACGGGGTCTCCTCCAGTTGCACTCCCGACGCCGAAACGGGGCGGGCGCTTCTCACGGAACGCACGCGCCGCCTCGGCGCGCTCTTCGGTGTTCGTCAGCATGGAGAACAAGGTCTTCTCCAGGCGCAGGCCTTCAGCCAGGGGCAGATCGAAACCGGCGCGCGCAGCCTCCTTCACGTAGGCCGTGGCCACAGGAGGACGCTGCGCCAGACGCTCGGCCAGCGCCAGCGCGCTGCGGACGAGATCGGCGGGGTCGTCGACCAGACGCGTCGCCAACCCGATGCGATACGCCTGCGCTGCATCGATGCGCTCGCCGAGCAGCATCATGTCCAAGGCCCAGCCGAGCCCGACGAGCCGGGACAGACGCTGCGTCCCGCCGCCGCCGGGGATGAGGCCGAGGCCCGTCTCCGGCAGGCCGAACTGGGCAC
>Ga0169931_10006980_pt1 | contig 16874 bp, 20 predicted proteins | sample Kivu_15m_20L_FD_129675 | JGI IMG/M metagenome (GOLD analysis project Ga0169931, IMG submission 129675) | Freshwater microbial communities from Lake Kivu, Western Province, Rwanda to study Microbial Dark Matter (Phase II) - Kivu_15m_20L... | ecosystem: Environmental > Aquatic > Freshwater > Lake...
AGGTGCGCAAGCGCCTGCTGAACGAGTTCGGCATTGAGGTCGGGGCGGGCCTGGGGCCCCTGGCCGGCAAGATCTGGCGTATCGGCCTGATGGGCTACTCCTGCCGCCCGGACAACGTGATGCTGTGCCTGTCGGCGCTGGGCTCCGTCCTCGATGATATGGGCTATGACGTGCACGTCGGCGACGCCGAAGCCGCAGCCCACGGCGCCTACGCGCAAATGCACGTCAAGGACGCCCAGCGCAAGAAAAAAGCCGCCTGAAAAATAGGGACAGTCCACGTTTTCCGGCGCCATCCCGCCGGAAAACGTGGACTGTCCCTGTTTTCTCCTGAGGCTTTGGTCGCTGGTAGGCTGCCGCGCGATGGATACGCTGACCCACGCTCTTTCCGGGGCCCTGCTGGCGCGCGCGACCGCGCCCGCAGGCACGCCCCGCGCCACGCCGCGCCGCGTCGCGGCGGGATTCTTCGCCTACGCGGCGCCGGACCTGGATTTCGTCATCGGCTTCATCGGCCCGGTGGAGTACCTGCTGTACCACCGCGGCCCGACGCATTCGCTGCTGCTCGCGCCGCTGTGGGCGTTCCCGATCGCGTGGCTGCTGGCGAAAATCCTGCGCGAGCCGGGGGGGCTGGCGCGCGCTCTACGCGGTGTGCCTGTCCTGCCTGTGCCTGCACATCGCCGGGGACTGGATCACCAGTTTTGGCACCATCCTGCTGAGTCCCCTGTCGGACTGGCGCGCCGCGCTGGGCGTCACCTTCATCATCGACCTGTGGTTCAGCGGCATCATCCTGGCAGGCCTTGCCGCCTCGGCCATCTGGTATCGCACCCGGCTACCGGCGATCCTCGCCAGCGCGCTGCTGGTGGGTTACGTCGGCTGGCAATGGACCCTGAAGCAGGAGGCGCTCGAGTTCGCCATGCGCCATACCATCGAGCGCGGCCTGCAGGATGCGCGCATCCAGGCCTACCCGCGTCCGGTCAGCCCCTGGAACTGGACCGTGTTCGTGAGCGACGCGACCACGCACTACGTCAGTCACATCAACCTGCGCCGCGATGATGTGAAAACCTTCCAGAAGGGCGACGGCTTCGTAGCCATGCTGGATGCGCCCTACCGGCCGCTCGCGCAGGCGCGCTGGGACCAGATCCCGCGGTTTGGCGAAGGCGCCGGGGCCGCGCTCGGGCGCGAGGCCTTCGAGTCGCCCACGCTCGCCTTCTTCCGCTGGTTTGCCGACACCCCGGCCCTCGAGGACATTGCCCCGGGCGGCGAGTGCGTCTGGTTACGCGACCTGCGCTTCATGAGCCCGGGCCTGGACCGGATGCCGTTCCGCTTTGGCGCCTGCCGCAGCACGGTCGGCACCGGGTCAGGCATGCCCTGGCGCGCCTATGAGCGCGCGGACGGTCCGCTGGCCAAGGGCGACCGGCGCCCGGTGGACTAACCTCAGCCGCGCGACGACAGGCCGAGCCGCTGCCAGATCTCGCTGGAGAGCGCGGCCTGGTTGAGCGTGTAGAAGTGCAGGCCCGGCGCGCCGGCGGCGAGCAGCTTCTCGCACAGCGCCGTGACCACGTCCAGGCCGAAGGCGCGTATCGAGGCGCTGTCGTCTAGGAAGCCCTCGAACTTGAGCCGCATCCAGCGCGGGATTTCCGCGCCGCAGGCGTCCGAGAACCGCGCCAGCTGCGAGAAATTGCCGATCGGCATGATCCCCGGAACGATCGGGATGCCTATGCCCGCCCTGGCGCAATCCTCGATGAAGCGCAGGTAGGCGTCGGCGTTGTAGAAGTACTGCGTGATGGCGCCATTAGCGCCCGCGTCCACCTTGCGCTTGAAGTGGGCGATCTCGTCCGCCGCCCGGCGCGTCTGCGGGTGGTGCTCCGGGTAGCAGCCGACTTCGATGTGGAACCAGTCGCCGGTGGTCTCGCGGATGAAGGCGACCAGCTCGTTGGCATGGCGCAGCTCGCCCGCCATCGCCACGCCCGAGGGCAGGTCGCCGCGCAACGCGACGATGTGCCGGATGCCGCTGGCCCGGTACTGCTCCAGGATCGCGGCGATGTCCTTCTTCGTCGATGCCACGCAGGACAGGTGCGGCGCCGCCTCGAACCCGGCGCGGCGGATCTCGAGCACAGTCTCCAGGGTGCCGGCCTGCGTCGAGCCGCCGGCGCCGAAGGTGACCGAGAAGAACTTGGGCTTCAGTTGCCCCAGCTGCTCCCAGGTGGCGCGCAGCTTGTCCTTGCCCGCCGCGGTGCGCGGCGGGAAGAACTCGAAGCTGTAGTTGCGATTGGGCATCGTGAACAAGGGCCGCACCCCGACTGCGCTTGCCGCAATCGGGGTCCGTCCCTGGTGCTCAGTACCGGTACTGGCCCGACTTGTACGGGCCGGTCTTCGGCACGCCGATGTACTTCGCCTGCTCGTCGGACAGCTCCGTCAACTCGGCGTTCAGCTTCTGCAGCTGCAGCCGCGCCACTTTCTCGTCCAGGTGCTTGGGCAGGGTGTAGACGCCGACCGGGTACTTCGCGGTGTTGGTGAACAATTCGATCTGCGCGATGGTCTGGTTGGCGAACGAGGAGCTCATCACGTAGCTGGGGTGCCCGGTGCCGCAGCCCAGGTTCACCAGGCGCCCTTTCGCCAGCAGGATGATCCTCTTGCCGTCGGGGAAGATGACGTGGTCCACCTGCGGCTTGATCTCCTCCCACTTGTACTGGGAGAGGGAGGCGACCTCGATCTCGTTGTCGAAGTGGCCGATGTTGCACACGATGGCCTGGTCCTTCATCTTCTTCAAGTGCTCGTGCGTGATGACGTGGTAGTTGCCCGTCGCGGTGACGAAGATGTCGGCCTTGTCCGCCGCCCAGTCCATGGTCACGACCCTGTAGCCTTCCATCGCCGCCTGCAGCGCGCAGATCGGGTCCACCTCGGTCACCCACACCTGCGCCGACAAGGCGCGCAAGGCCTGTGCCGATCCCTTGCCCACGTCGCCGTAGCCAGCCACCACCGCCACCTTGCCCGCCACCATGACATCCGTCGCGCGCTTGATGCCGTCCACCAGCGACTCGCGGCAGCCGTAGAGATTGTCGAACTTGGACTTGGTCACCGAGTCGTTGACGTTGATGGCCGGGAACAGCAGTTCCTTCTTCTTCGCCATCTCGTACAGGCGATGCACGCCCGTGGTGGTCTCCTCGGTCACGCCCTTGATGTCCTTTGCCATGCGCGAGTACCACGTCTTGTCCTTCGCCAGCTTCGCCTGGATGGCCTTGAAAAGGCTCGTCTCTTCTTCGCTGCCGGGCTTGGCGATGACCGAGGGGTCCTTCTCCGCCTTCTTGCCCAGGTGCATGAGCAGCGTCGCGTCGCCGCCGTCGTCAAGGATCATGTTCGGCCCTTGATTGCCGAACTCGAAGATGCGGTGGGTGTAGTCCCAGTAGTCGTCCAGCGTCTCGCCCTTGACCGCGAACACCGGCGTGCCGCCGGCGGCGATCGCTGCCGCGGCGTGGTCCTGGGTGGAGAAGATGTTGCAGCTCGCCCAGCGCACGTCCGCGCCGAGCGCCTTCAGCGTCTCGATCAGGACCGCGGTCTGGATGGTCATGTGCAGGCTGCCGGTGACGCGGGCGCCCTTCAGGGGCTGCGCCTTGGCGTATTCCTTGCGGATCATCATCAGCGCCGGCATCTCGGACTCGGCGATGGCGATTTCCTTGCGGCCCCAGTCGACGAGCGACAGGTCGGCCACCTTGTAGTCGGTGAATTTCGGGTTGGGTGCGTTCATGGCAGGGCTCTCCGTAAAGGTTGTTTGCGGGGCCCCAAAACGAAGCGCCCGCATCGTTTCCAATGCGAGCGCCGTTTTTTATATCGCTGAGCCTGATCCCCCCGGTTATCTGGAGAACGCAACGCTCCTCAGCGGGACGGATTATAGCGCAGGCGGTTAAAACAGGGACAGACCACGATTTCCGGCGGGATCGGGGGGGCGTGGGCGGGGGGAATCTCAACCGTCTCGCGCCGCGACCTCCGCGAAATTCGAGATCCTGACCTCCTCCTCGGGGAAGCGCGCCACGATCTCCAGCTCCCCGCCCATGTGTCCCTGTTTTACGCGGCCTGCTTGAGTTTCAGGGCCTTGTCCGCCGCCTCCCACGTGAACTCCGGCTCCTCGCGGCCGAAGTGGCCGTAGGCGGCGGTCTTCTCGTAGATGGGGCGCAGCAGGTCCAGCATCTGGATGATGCCCTTGGGGCGCAGGTCGAAGTTCTCGCGCACCAGCTGCGCGAGCTTGTCATCCGAAATTTTTCCGGTGCCCTGCGTGGTGACCATCACGCTGGTGGGTTGCGCCACGCCGATGGCGTAGGACACCTGCACCAGGCACTGCGTGGCGAGGCCCGCGGCGACGATGTTCTTCGCCACGTAGCGCGCGGCATACGCGGCCGAGCGGTCCACCTTGGAGGGATCCTTGCCGGAGAATGCGCCGCCGCCGTGCGGCGCGGAGCCGCCGTAGGTGTCGACGATGATCTTGCGCCCGGTGAGGCCGCAGTCGCCCTTGGGGCCGCCGATGACGAAAGCGCCGGTCGGGTTGACCAGGTACTTCACCTTGCCCTTGACGAGGTTCTTGGGCAGCACCGGCTTGATGACCTGCTCGATGACCGCTTCCTCGATCTGCTTGTGGGTCATGTCCGGCCCGTGCTGGGTGGAGAGCACCACGGTGTCGATGGAATCCGGCTTCCCATTCACGTACCTGATGGTCACCTGCGACTTCGCGTCCGGGCGCAGCCACGGCAGGCGGCCGTCGCGGCGAACTTCGGACTGCCGCTCCACCAGCCGGTGCGAGAGGTAGATCGCCATCGGCATCAGGCCGGGCGTTTCATCGCAGGCATAGCCGAACATCAGGCCCTGGTCGCCGGCGCCCTGGTCCAGGTCCAGGCCCTTGCCTTCGTCCACGCCCTGCGCGATGTCGCGCGATTGCTCGCCGTAGGCCACCACCACGGTGCAGCCGTCGGCGTCGAAGCCGATCTTGGGATCGGTGTAGCCGATGCGGCGGATGGCCTTGCGCGCCACGTGCTGGAAATCCACCTTGGCGTTGGTCGTGATCTCGCCGGCCAGCACCACCAGGTTGTCCTTGACCAGCGTCTCCGCGGCGACGCGGGAGCGGGGGTCCTGGGCTAGAATCGAGTCGAGTACCGCGTCCGAAATCTGGTCCGCCACCTTGTCCGGGTGGCCCTCGGAAACCGACTCGGATGTGAACAGGAATTCGCTCATCTCTGACCCGCCGTAAATGGAAGGGCGCAAGGATATCAAAGAATGTCCTCCTTCCCCAGCACACTGATGAAAATTGCGGCATGCGCGCCGCTGCCGCTGGCGCATGCGGCGGGCGCCCTGCTCGGGTGGGCAATGTATGGGCTGTCGCCCACCTACCGCCGGCACCTCAGGGACAACCTCGCCGCCGGCGGCTACACCGACGCCGCCACCCGCCGCGCCGCCATCGCCAGCGCGGGCAAGCTGCTGGCCGAACTGCCCGCGGTGTGGCTGCGCACCCGCAAGCAAGTCGCCGCGCTGGTCACCGAAATCCGCGGCCTGGAACTGGTGGAGGCGGCGCGCGCGCAAGGCAAGGGCATCGTGTTCCTGACCCCGCACCTGGGGTGTTTCGAAGTCACCGCGCAGGTGGCCGCGGAGCGCTTTCCCATCACTGTCCTCTACAGCCCGCCGAAGCTACAGTGGCTGCGGCCCATCATGGAGCAGGGCCGCGGGGGCGAAAATGTCCGGCTGGCGAGCGCAGATTTATCCGGTGTCCGCGAGCTGCTCGCGGCATTGAAGCGCCGCGAGGCGGTGGGTATCCTGCCCGACCAGGTCCCCGGCGAAGGCGAAGGCGAGTGGTCCGAGTTCTTCGGCAAGCCCGCCTACACCATGACGCTTGCGGCGCGCTTCACGCAGCGCGAGGGCGTGGAATGCCTCATCGCCTACGGCGAGCGGTTGCCCTGGGGCCGCGGCTACCTCGTGCACGTGCGCCCGCTGCCGCCGGCGCAGGCAGGCGAGACGCAGACGCGGCGCGTGAACCGCGCGCTGGAAGCGCTGATCCGCGAACTGCCCGGGCAGTATCTCTGGGGCTACAAACGGTACAAACCCCCGAAGGCCAGATGAGCCGCCTGCTCTTCGGCCTGCTGTGGCTCGCCCACTTCCTGCCGCAGCGCCTGCTTGCCGCGGCGGGCGAGGCCGCGGGCGCGGCGGCGTTCTGGCTCATCCCGGAGCGGCGGCGCGTGACGCGCATCAACCTCGCGCTATGCTTCCCGACGATGGACGAAGGCGCGCGCGAGCGGTTGGCGCGCGCGCATTTCCGCGCTTTCGTGCGCGGCATCGTCGAGCGCGGCGTGCTGTGGTGGGGCTCGCGCGAGCGCGTGGAACGCATGGTGCGAATCGAAGGCCTCGCGCATCTCAGCGCGCTGCACGGAAAGCCGGTGATCCTGCTCGCGCCGCACTTTGCCGGGCTGGACGCGGGCTTCGCGCGGCTTGCCTGCGAGCTGGACATGGTGTCCATGTACGCCAACCAGAGGGACGCGAGGTTCTCGCAACTGCTCCTGCGCGGTCGCACGCGCTTCGGCAACCAGCGCCTGGTGTCGCGCCAGGAAGGCATCCGCGCCACGCTGGGCGCGATGAAGGAAGGGCGGCCGTTCTACTACCTGCCCGACCAGGACTACGGCCCGAAGGACGCGCTGTTTGTGCCCTTCTTCGGCGTGCCGGCGGCCACGGTGCAGGGACTGTCCCGCCTGGCGCGCGTCTCGGGCGCGGCGGTGCTCACGGCGGCAACCAAGCTCCTACCCGGCGGTGGCTGCGTCCTTCACATCGGCGCGCCGTGGGACAATTTCCCCACCGATGACGTCGCTGCCGACACCCGCCGCATGAACGAAACCATCGAGCGCCTGGTGCTGGAGCATCCCGAGCAGTACAACTGGATGCACAAGCGCTTCAAGACCCGCCCGGCCGGCGAAGCCCGGCTCTACTGATGGGCCTGTTGAGCGTCGCCGTCATCGGCGCCGGCCACATGGGCCGCTACCACGCCGAGAAGCTGGCCGCTACCGAGGGCGCGCGCCTGGCCGCCATCGTCGACCCGGATGCGGCGCAGGCGGGCGCGCTGGCGAAGAAGCTGAACTGCGCCGTGCACGCCGGCTATCGCGACGTGCTCGGCAAGGTGGACGCCGCGGTGGTGGCCACGCCCACCGAGCACCACCACGAAATCGCGCTCGCGCTGCTGGGCGCCGGCGCGCACGTGCTGGTGGAGAAGCCCCTCGCCCTGACGGTCGGGCAGGCCGATGAACTGGTCGCCGCGGCCAAGCGCGCTGGGCGCGTGCTGCAAACCGGCCACGTGCAGCGCTACGCGAGCGCGTTCCAGGCGCTCGCCGCGCGCATGGACCGGCCGCTGTATATCGACGCCGAGCGCCTGGCGGTGTTCAAGCCGCGCGGCACCGACGTGGACGTGGTGCTAGACCTGATGATCCACGACCTGGACCTCGCGCTGTCGCTCGCGCGCAGCGATGTCACCCAGGTCAGCGCGAGCGGCTTTCGCGTCCTCACCGGCGACATCGACATCGCCAACGCCCGGATCGAGTTCGCCAGCGGCTGCGTCGCCAGCCTCTCGGCCAGCCGCGTCAGCCAGGCCGCGGTGAGGAAGCTGCGCGTGTTCCAGCCGGATCTGTACGTGTCGGCGGACCTGCAGGCGGGCCGGTTGCGCTACGTGCGGCGGCAGGACGGCGCCCTGGCGGAAACCGAAGAGGCGCACGAGGGCAACGACGCGCTGGCGGAGCAGGCGCGCGCCTTCGTCGCCGCGGCGCAGGGGCGCTCGCCGGTGGCGGTGAGCGGCGAGCATGGCCGGCAGGCGCTGGCGCTTGCGCTGGAGGTGAGCTGCCTGGTGGCGGCGCGGTTGCAACACTACGGAGAACGCAGGTGAATCACATGGCAGAGGACAGGATCCCCATCGCCGACCCGGCCGCGGAGAACGCGGAACTGGCGGGCGAGCTCGAGGCCGCGGTGAAGCGCGTGCTCGCCTCGGGCCGCTACATCCTCGGGCCCGAGGGCACGGCCGTCGAGGCCGAAATTGCCGCCTACACCGGCGCGGCGCACGCCGTGGGCTGCAACTCCGGCACCGACGCGCTGCACCTCGCGTTGCGCGCCGCGGACATCGGCTCGGGCGACGAGGTGGTGATGCCCGCGTTCACCTTCGTCGCCACTGCCGAGGCCGCGAGCTACGTCGGCGCGAAGCCGGTGTTTGCGGACATCGACCCGGTCACGTTCTGCCTGGATCCGAGGGCGGTGGAGAAAGCGCTCACGCCGCGCACCCGGTCGCTCATCGCGGTGCACCTGTACGGCCAGACCGCGCCACTGGCGGAACTCTCGGCGCTGTGCAAGGACCGCGGCCTCACGCTGGTGGAGGACTGCGCGCAAAGCCTGGGCGCGGACGAAGGCGGCCGGCGATCGGGCAGCTGGGGAGCATTCGGCTGCTTCTCGTTCTATCCGACCAAGAACTTGGCCGCCGCGGGCGACGCGGGCCTGGTGACCGCGCGCGAGCCGCGCCACGCCGAGCGCCTGAGGATGCTGCGCCACCACGGCAGCCGCAAAACCTATTACCACGACGTGCTGGGCTACAACAGCCGGCTGGACGAAATCCAGGCCGCGATCCTGCGCGTGAAGCTGGCGAAGTTGGATGATTTCAACGCGCGGCGCGAGGCCATCGCGCGTCGCTACGGCGAATGGCTGGCGGGAACCCGCCTCGTGCTGCCGCAGGCGCACGGCCGAGGCCGGCACATCTGGCACCAGTACACCGTGCGCCATCCGAAGCGCGACGAGCTGCGCGCGAAGCTGGAGGCCGCCGGCATCGCCAGCATGATCTACTACCCGGTGCCGCTGCATCGCCAGCCGCTCTACGCGCCGGACAACGCGGGCGTGAAGCTGCCGGCCACCGACGAGGCCGCGGCCACGGTGCTGTCGCTGCCGATCTATCCGCAGTTGGGCGAAGCCGCGCAGAAAAAGGTCTGCGAGGTCCTCAGGTCATGCGCCTGAAGTTCACCAAGATGGAAGGCGCGGGCAACGATTTCGTCGTGCTCGATTGCACGCGCGAACCGTTCGCACTCACGCGAGAGCAGTTGCGCCGCCTCGCCGACCGGCACTTCGGCGTCGGCTGCGACCAGATCCTGGTCGTGGAACCGCCGGACGAGAAACGCGCGGACGAAGGCCTGGATTTCCGCTACCGCATATTCAACGCTGACGGCGGCGAGGTGGAGCAGTGCGGCAACGGCGCGCGCTGCTTCGTGAAATTCGCGCATGCGCGCGGGCTGAGCTGCAAGGACGAGCTGCGCGTCGCCACGCAGGGCGGCGTCATCGCGCCGCGCCTGGAGCCCGACGGCGAGGTGAGCGTGAACATGGGGCCACCCGCGCCCGAGTCGCCGCTGGTGCAGACGATCGAGCTGGAAGGCGCGAAGCTGGCGCTGGCGATCCTGTCCATGGGCAACCCGCACGCGGTGCAGGTGGTGAAGGATGTCGAGGCCGCGCCGGTGCGCACGCAGGGGCCGAAGATCGAGCACCACGCGCGGTTTCCCGACCGGGTCAACGCGGGCTACCTGCAGGTGATCGACCGCCATACCGTCGCGTTGCGCGTCTGGGAGCGCGGCGTGGGCGAGACGCTCGCCTGCGGCACCGGCGCCTGCGCCGCGGCGGTGGCCGGCATCCTGCAGGGGCTGGTGGACTCGCCGGTCGAGGTACGGGCGCACGGCGGCACATTGACCGTGTCTTGGGCGGGGGGCCACAATCCCGTCTGGATGAAGGGCCCGGCGCACACCGTGTTCGAGGGCGAGATCGATCTTTAGAACGCAGCACAGAACAAGAAGAGGCCAACGCATGTCCCCTGAGGAAATCGCTCAGTTCCTGCGCAAGAACCCAAACTTCTTCGAGCAGCACCCGCAGCTGCTCGAGACCATCCTGGTGCCCAGCCCCCACGGCGGCCGCGCCATCCCGCTCACCGAACGCCAGATCGTGTCGTTGCGCGAGAAGGCGCGCCAGCTGGAGGGCAAGCTATCGGAGTTGCTGCGCTTTGGCGAGGACAACGACGCCATCGGCGAAAAGGTGCACCGGCTGTCGCTCGCGTTGCTGGCGGCGCGCGATCCGGCCGCCGCCGAAAGCACGCTGCATTTCCATCTGCGCGAGGACTTCGCGGTGCCGCATGTCGCGCTGCGTATGTGGACCGAGCAGTCCGATCCCGCGCTGCGCGACCAGACCGCCAACATGGGGGCGCCGGCCTGTGGTCCGGCGGCGGGCAGTCCCTACCTGCCGCTGTTCGGCGAGGCGCGGGAGCACGTGCGCTCGATCGCCATCGTGCCGCTGGGACAGACCCGCAACGTCGGCGTGCTGGCGCTGGGCAGCGAAGATCCGCAGCGCTTTTACGCCGAGATGGGCGCGCTGTACCTGCGGCGCATCGGCGAGCTGGCCGCCGGCGCGCTCGCTGCGCGCGTCTGACATGACCGACGCGGCGCTCGCCGCGGCCTGGCTGGAGAGCCTGCGCCACCAGCGCCGGCTGTCGCCCGCGACCCTGCGCAACTACGAGCACGCCCTAGGCCTGCTGTTCGCGCAACTGGAGGGCACGCCCCTGGCGAAAGTCGAGCCGCAGCAGGTGCGTCGCATGGTGGCGCGGCTGCATGCGGGTGGACTCTCCGGCAAGACCCTGGCGCTGACCCTGTCGGCCTGGCGCGGCCTGTATCACTGGCTGGTGCGGCACCAGGGCTACGCCGCCAATCCGGCGCGCGGCGTGCGCGCGCCCAAGTCACCCAAGACCCTGCCCAAGGTGCTGTCGGTGGAGCAGATGCAGCGGCTGCTGGATGCGCCGCAGGCGGAGGGTGCGCGCGGGCCGCAAGCCGCGCGGGACCACGCGATGTTCGAACTGCTGTACTCCTCCGGCCTGCGGCTCGCGGAACTGGTGGCGCTGGATGTAGGGGAAGGGCGGGACTCCGGCCGCCTCGACCTGCGCCAGGCCGAGGTCACGGTGACCGGCAAGGGCTCGAAGACGCGTACCGTGCCGGTAGGCGCGCGGGCGCGCGAGGCGCTGCACGAATGGCTGCGCCAGCGCGCGCAACTTGCCGCGCCCCTGGAGCGCGCGCTGTTCGTCGGCGCGCGCGGCAAGCGCATCTCGCCCGGGATGGTGCAGGTTCGGCTGCGGGCCTGGGCGCGTGCTCGAGGGCTGGACGCGCCGGTGCATCCGCACCTGCTGCGCCATTCCTTCGCCACGCACGTGCTGCAGTCCTCGCAGGACCTGCGCGCGGTGCAGGAGATGCTGGGCCACGCGAGCACCGCCACCACGCAGGTCTACACGCACCTGGACTTCCAGGCGCTGGCGAAGGTCTACGACGCGGCGCATCCGCGCGCGCGGAAAAAGTGACGGGTAAGCCGTGAAGTCGCTGCACCTGAAGCCCGGCCGCGAAAAATCGGTCGCGCGCCGCCATCCGTGGATTTTCTCCGGCGCAGTAGAGCGTGTGGACGGCGCCCCGGAATCCGGCGAAACGCTGCTGGTGAAGAACGCGGCTGGGCAACCGGTGGCGGTCGCTGTGTGGAGCGCCGCATCGCAGATCCGCGCGCGGATCTGGAGTTTCGATCCCAGGCAGCGCGTCGAGGCGCCGTTCTTTGCGCAGGTGGTGACCCGGGCGGTGAGGGCGCGCGAAGCGCTGCCCGCGGCACGCCACACCAATGCCCTGCGCCTGGTGCATGGCGAGTCCGACGGGCTGCCGGGCGTGATCGTGGACCGCTATGCGGATGTGCTGGTGGCGCAGTTCCTCTCCGCCGGCGCCGAGCGCTGGCGCGAGGCGATCCTGGACGCGCTGGTCGCGGCCACCGGCTGCGAAGCCATCTACGAGCGATCGGACGCCGAGGTGCGCGTCCTGGAAGGACTGCAGCCGCGGACCGGATTCGTCAGGGGCAACCAGGAGGCGCATCGCTGCCTGATCCTAGAGCATGGCGTGAATTTCCGGGTGGATGTCGCGGCGGGGCAGAAGACCGGGTTCTTCCTCGATCAGCGCGACAATCGCCAGCGCATCCGGGCGCTCGCGAGCGGACGCGAGGCGCTGGATGCTTTTTGCTACACCGGCGGCTTCGCGCTTGCGGCGCTTGCCGGCGGTGCGAAGCGCGTGCTGGCGCTGGATAGCTCGGGCCCGGCGCTAGAGGTCGCGCGCGAGAACCTCGCCGCGAACGCACTGGAAGCCTCGCGCATCGCATTCGAGCAGGCCGATGTGTTTGCGCGGTTGCGCAACCTGCGCGATGCGAGCGCGAAATTCGACCTCGTCATCCTGGATCCGCCCAAGTTCGCGCCCACCGCGGCGCAGGCGAAGAACGCCGCGCGCGCCTACAAGGACATCAACCTGCTCGCGTTCAGGCTGCTCGCGCCCGGCGGCCTGCTGGCGACGTTCTCCTGCTCAGGCGGCGTGTCCGCCGAACTCTTCCAGTCCATCGTCGCCGGCGCCGCGGCGGATGCGGGCGTGCATGGCAACGTGATAGATCGATTCCACGCCGGTGCGGATCACCCTGTCGCGTTGAGCTTCCCTGAGGGGGAGTATCTGAAGGGTTTGTTAGTTTCGACGGCGTAGTCGTTGGAGAAAGGAGCGAGGAATCATGTGGCAGCGCCTTTGGCTTTTGCTGGCGAGCGTCTGCGCAATGCCGGTCTGCGCGTACGAGTTCCTGAGCGGCTATGAGACGGCACCCACGGTGGCGGCGGCGCTGGAGCGCGTGCGGGCGCAGCCGGAGAAGCACGTGCTGCTGTACTTCGGCGCCTCGGAGTTCAGCCCGGACTGCCGCCGCGCGCGCGAGATCCTGAACAGCGAACGGGTGCGCAACCAGCTGCGGCCACACTACGTGGTGGTGAACATCGATCTGTTCGCGCCGACGCAGGAGGAGCGCGAGGTGATCGAGCAGGTGCGGGTGTCCTGGGCGCTGGTGCTGGTGTTCCTTTCCGGCAACGGCACGCGGGTGGCGTACGCGCGGCAGATGCGCAGCGAGCGCGAGGCGCTGCTGCTGGACGACTACGTGTCGCGGCGGCAGTACGCGATGTCCCTGGTGGAAAACAGGGTCATGAGCTAGGGTTTCGACACCCGGCAGCTGGCCAAGCTCGCCGCCGAGGCGCGCGTGGTGCCGGGGACCGCGCCCATCGACGACCGGCCACGCTTGAAGGACGTGCTGGCGCAGGAACAGGTGCGCCTGTCCGGAGACGAGCTGCGCCAGGCGCTGCCGGGCAGGCGCATGCAGAAGGAAAACCAGGACTGGTTCCTCACCATGGACCTGAAGGACAAGAAACTCCTGGTGGCCGAGGGCAAGCGCAAGAATGGCCGCGGCCAGATGGAGGGCTCGGGTCAGTGGTATGTGACAAAGAAGGGGAAGTTCTGCGTCGACCTGCGCACGCGCGGCGTGGACGAGAACTGGTGCCGCCATGTGTTCCGCACCGGCGGGACCTACTACGTGGTCAAGGATCTGCGCCCGACCCGCGTTGCGTACCGCTTCACCCTGCAGTAGTAGAATCCCCGCCCTTCGAAAGGGCGTGACATGGAACAAGACCAGATGGTGCCGGTGACCATCCTCACCGGCTTCTTGGGCGCGGGAAAGACCACGCTGCTCAACCGGATACTCAAGGAAGACCATGGCCACCGCATCGCCGTAATCGAGAACGAATTCGGCGAGACCGGCGTCGACTCCGAGATCATCGAGAAGTCGGAGGAGCAGATCATCGAGATGAACAACGGCTGCATCTGCTGCACCGTGCGGGGGGATCTGATCCGGATCCTGGGCGACCTCAAGGACCGGCGCCAGAAAGGCAGCCTGAAGTTCGACCGAGTGGTGATCGAGACCACCGGCATGGCCGACCCCGGCCCGGTAGCGCAGACCTTCTTTACCGACGAGAACATCGGCGCCTACTACCTGCTGGATTCCATCGTCACATTGGTGGATGCCAAGCACGCGCCCGGACAGCTGGACGAGTTCACCGAGGCGCAGCAGCAGGTGGGCTTCGCCGACCGCATCCTGATGTCCAAGACCGACCTGGTGGACGAGGCGGCGGTGAAGCAGCTCTCGCAGCGCATCCACCGCATGAACCCGCGCGCGCCGGTGAAGAAGGTGCACTTCGGCAACGCGCCGATCGCGGAGATCCTGGACATCCGTGGCTTCAACCTGAACGCGATCCTGGAACTGGACCCGGAGTTCCTCGCCGACACCCACCACGACCACCACGACGAGGTGGAGTCGTTCGTGTTCCGTTCGGACCAGCCCTTCGATGGTGACAAGCTGGAGCAGTTCCTCTCCGGCATGATCCAGGTCTACGGCCCGGACCTGCTGCGCTACAAGGGCGTGCTGTGGATGAAAGGCAATGCCAACCGCGTGGTGTTTCAGGGCGTGCAGATGATGATGGGCGGGGACATGGGCAAGCCCTGGCTGACGACGGACACCAAGCAATCCATCCTTGTTTTCATCGGCAAGAAGCTGCCCAAGGACCTGTTCCTCGCCGGGTTGGAGAATTGTTTGACGAAGTAGGTTCGGGGCTCGGAGCTTCTGGCCGCGCCTTGCCGCTGGCACCGCGCCCTGGGGCAACGAGCGGACGTGCTCGAAAATCGCAGCGGGCAAGGTGAACCGGGCCCGGTCCCGGTTTGCGGCAATATGCCGCAGCACCCGACGCAGCTGCCGGATGCGGTGCGGCTGGCCGATCAGGAAGGTGTGCAGCGACACTCAGTAAACCAGCGGCCAGGATTCGGATTCCACCGGCAACTCGTCGAAGCCGTCGTCAGCATGCGGCGGAACTCTTCGTCGCTCGGCCCCTCGTTGATGATCCCCGGGATGTGATTCATCTCCATCGACGGATAGGGCGCAGCAAGGATCGGTCCGTGGTCGGTGCGGAACCACACCGGCTGGTCGTCGAACCACCAGTCCATCATGTACGTATACCCTGCCTCTTCAGCAGCTCCGGGGTGCGTCGGCTTTGCCAGATGAACGGACCGAGCCAGCCCTTGAGCGCCACGCCCTCGCGCTTGCACTTCATGTCGCGCACCTCGGCGAGCATCGCCCGCTCAAGCACCTCGCTCATGCCGCCTGCCGCTCGGAGTTGAAGCGACCGCCGCCGACGAACTCGTCGCCGCGGCGGTGGATCGGCGCCAGGATCTCCGGGGTTACGTCGTAGACCGTGGAGTGGGCGAGGATCGCGAGAGCCAGGCGGAATTCGTCGGCCAGTCGAATGTCGGGCGCGAGAGGAGCGGGGAGAAGAGGTAGCGGTCGAGCTTGGTGTCAGAACGGGGCATGCTGAGTCTCGGATGGAGAACCCAGGATCGCCGCCAGGCTGTGCGCGATCCGGTCGCGGGACAGGCCTTCGGTGATCAGCACCAGTTGCGAGCGCCGGCCCGCCGACGGCCATCCCGGGAGCTCGGCCGGCGGATGCAGCAGATGGTGCACGCCGTGGACCGCGGTCGGCGCAGCGCGCCCGGCTAGATCGAGGATGCCCTTCAGTCGCAGCAGTCGCGGCCCCGCCAGGTCGGCGAACAGCGTCCACCAGGCCTCGAAGGCCTCCAGGGGGATCGGCGCATCGAAGCTGAAGCAATGCGCCTCGATCCCGCCGCCGTGCGCGTGGTGATGCCCGGCGTGGGCGTGGACATGAGCCGCTTCGACCGCTTCCGCGTTCAGCCAACGGCGGACCTCCGGTACTTTATCCTCGGGGCGATACAGGCCCAGCCCAACCAGCTGTTCGGGGGCCGCTTCGCCGTGGTGTACCTCGACCCGCGCGGCCGACGGATTCAGTTCGCGCAGGCGTGCGTGCAGCCCGCTCTGCATGGCCTCGCTCACGAGGTCGGTCTTGGTGATCAGCAGCCGATCCGCAACGGCCGCCTGGCGGCGCGCCTCGGGGTGCCGCGCGAGCGCCGCTGCACCGTGGACAGCGTCCACGGTGGCGACCACACCATCCAGCCGGTAGCGCTCCAGGATGCGCGCGTCCGCCATCAAGGTGTGCAGGATCGGCGCCGGGTCGGCGAGGCCCGTGGTCTCGATGATCACGCGCTCGAACCGGCGGCGCCCCTCGCGCGCGTAGCGCCAGGGCGCATCGAGCAGCGACTTGCGCAGGTCGGCGCGCAGGTTGCAGCACAGGCAGCCGCTGTTGAGCTCGACGAACGACTCCTCGGTGGCGTGCGCCACCAACCGGTGATCGAGTCCGATCTCGCCCAGTTCGTTCAGGATGACCAGGCTCCTCGCGAGCGCAGGCTGGGGCAGCATCCGGTTGAGCAGCGTGGTCTTGCCGCTGCCCAGGAACCCGGTGAGCACGGTGACCGGGATCGGCGCATCGATGGCGGCGGGCGCGCTGCTCACAGGCGCGTCGGATTCGGCGCTCCGCCATAGACCGCAAGCGGATCGAAACTCTTGTGTTCCTCGACGAAGCGCAGCGCGCCCTCCGCGGACTCGACCGCGCGGTAGAAGCAGCTGCGGTAGCCGACGTGGCAACTCGCTCCGCCGCCGCCCACCATCACCCGCATCCACAGCGCGTCCTGGTCATCGTCGATCATCAACTCGACCACCTGCTGCGTGAAGCCGCTGGTCGCTCCCTTGTGCCACAGGCATTGGCGGCTGCGGCTCCAGTAGTGCGCCTCGCCGCTGCAGATCGTCTTCTCGAAAGCCTCGCGGTTCATGTAGCCCAGCATCAGCACTTCGCCCGAGACCGCGTCGGTGGTGACGCAGGGCATCAGCCCGTCGGCGTCGAAGCGCGGCGCGAGGCGCAGTCCCTCCTCAACCTCGGCGACACTGCTGCGCTCGGAGAACAAGGCACTCATTGGCGGCCCGCGCCGGCTTCCGGCTCGGACACGAAGCCGATTCGCGTCAGCCCCGCCTTCGCGGCATCCGCCAGCACCTCGGCCACTCGCCGGTAGGGCACCGCG
>Ga0169931_10006982_pt1 | contig 16871 bp, 17 predicted proteins | sample Kivu_15m_20L_FD_129675 | JGI IMG/M metagenome (GOLD analysis project Ga0169931, IMG submission 129675) | Freshwater microbial communities from Lake Kivu, Western Province, Rwanda to study Microbial Dark Matter (Phase II) - Kivu_15m_20L... | ecosystem: Environmental > Aquatic > Freshwater > Lake...
AATGTGGAAATTTCAGAAAAGTTATTAGAATTTGAAAAAGAAAAACTTGCTCCAAAGTTTCTGTTAAAACGTCCGAAAATTGAGGGTAGAGGTGCTTTTCATGAAAAGAAAGAAAAAAACAAAAAAGTCAATTTAGGAGGTCCCGGACGAAGAAATCCTAAAACAGCATCCAAAGGAAATAGAGGTGCTTTAAAAGCTAATAAAAAGAAAAAGTAATTGGCTCAAATTGTTACTTTTGCTACTTCATTAAAATAGCAAATACTTGAATACCATCTTCCTCAAAAACAAAAAAGGGAATTGCGTATATTTACCTTTTTAAATATAAGTCTTCATGTTATTTAAAAACCCTGGACTTTTGTGGTTTTTGTTTTTATTGGTGATTCCAATTTTGGTGCATTTGTTGCAATTACAAAAATGGAAAGTAGAATATTTCACCAATGTTAAATTGTTGCAACAACTTCAATTACAATCGCAAAAAAGTTCTCAGTTAAAAAAATGGTTGTTATTACTTACTCGGTTGTTGTTATTAACAGCAATCATCTTGGCATTTTCCAAACCGTTTTTTCCCTCAAAACTAAACAAGGAACAAGCCGGAACCTTGGTATTTGTTTTAGACAATTCTTATTCTTTAGAAGCCAAAGGCAAAGAAGGCGTCTTGCTCAAACGAATAGGCCAAAGTTTGTTAGAAGAAATACCAGAAAACACCAATTTTCATTTGTTTACGATAAATGAAAACTTTGTAAACCAAGACATACAAAGCATGGCTAGTGTTTTGCAAAAACTAACCTATACGCCAAGTCCGTTTGACTTAGAGTTGATTCTTAACAGAATTAGAAACCAGTTTCCGAATGAAGCCCTTGAAATAGTGGTTTTAACCGATGGAAAAGGGAAAAACCCGAATTGGGTAAATTTAAAAAAAGACGAATTGGTTCGTTGGCATTACTTGCCATTGGTGTCGGAACAATTACACAATGTTTCTATTGATAGCGTTTACTTAACCAATGCTTCGGAGCAGTTCCAGCAAATTGCGGTCAAGGTTTCTACCTTTGGCAATTACAATCAACCCATATCATTTGGAGTGTATGACCAAGGGAAGTTATTGGCAAAATCAATGCAAAAAATTAATAAGGAAGAAATTTTAACTTTCAACTTGCCAAAGCAAAATATTCATGGTTATGTAGCCATAGAAGATAATAGTTTGCCACATGATAACCAATACTTTTTTACCATTGCCAACCCCTCCAAACCTGTGGTTAGCGTGGTTGGAATCCCAGAAAAAGCAGGATACTTGAAAAGAATTTTTAGTCCCAATGAATTTGTTTTTCAAGTATTTTCTTCCCTAGAAGAAAACATTTGGGATAACACGGAAATATTAATTTTAAACGAAACGGAAAACATTTCTGAAAGTTGGAATGTCAGGTTGCAATCGTTTGTAGATCAAGGAGCCACACTAGTATTGATTCCGAAAGAAAATCATTCTATCACAACCTTAAACAAGTTAACCGGAAATTTCGGAATTCGTTGGAATAATTTCCAAGAAAAGGAACAATGGATTTCCAAAATTGCTTTTTCTCATCCTTTATACAAAGGAGTTTTTACAGAGGAAATCCAGAATTTTGCATATCCTAAAACGGTAGGTAATTTTGGATTGCAAACCAATGCTGCTTCGGTATTGAGCTATGCAGATGGGAGCCCTTTTTTGTCTGCTGCCAATGTTTCGCAAGGTTTGGTATTTGTTTTTGCAGCACCATTATCGGAAAAATGGAGTACGTTTAAGCAGACACCTTTGGTAGTACCAAGTTTATACAACATGGCTTTACAAAATAAAACTACAGGCATGCAAACCGCATGGTTGATGCAATCGCAAAGTATTTCTTTAGAAGTTAATATCAATAAAGAAGAAGTATTGACTCTAAATGGTCCGACTGGAAGTGTGGTTCCGATGCAGCAAATCGGTAACCAAAAAGTTCGTTTGCGTTTGGAAGAAGAGCCAATGGTTCCGGGTAATTACGATTTGGTGGATAAAAAAGAACAAGTAGTACAGCAATTAAGTTTGAATGTGCCAAGAACAGAAAGTGATATTACCCAAACAAGTTGGGTAGAAAATGCAGAGGGCGAAGTGATTACCTCAGTAGAAAAGTTCTTATTCGACTTAAAATCTAAACAAACAGAAACCAATCTTTGGAAAGCCTTTGTATCTTTGGCACTCTTATTTTTGGTTTTAGAAACCTTGATTCAAAAATACCTACGATAACTCAACATACAGCCTATGCAACTATTAATCCAACAAGTAACGCTGTTTGCACCTAAAAGTGAATTTCACTTGAAAACCAAAGATGTGCTAATACAAGATGGCAGCATCCAACAAATTGCCGATTCTATTTCTGTTAAAGCAGAGCAGGTAATTCCGGCTTCCGGTTATGTGCTTTCTGTAGGATGGTTGGATGGATTGGTTAGTTTTGGTGAGCCAGGTTATGAAGAAAGAGAAACCATTGCTAATGGATTACAAGTTGCAGCAAAGTCTGGTTTTACACATGTAATTTTACAACCAAACACTTTACCGGTTACTGATAATGAAGTGCAAGTATCGTGGTTGCAACAAGCCTCGCAACATACTGCTACCAAAATTTTGGTACAAGGAGCTTTAACCAAAAAATCCGAAGGCAATCATATGGCAGAAATGTATGACATGCACCAAGCAGGAGCCGTTTGCTTTGGAGATTATGGCAAGTCGGTAGACAATAGTTTGCTGTTAAAAATAGCTTTGGAATACACCAAAGATTTTAATGGTTTGGTGGTTGCATTTTCTCAAGATACACATTTGGCATTTAAAGGGTATGTGCATGAAGGTGAAGTAAGCACTAAATTGGGTATGAAAGGAATTCCAGCTATGGCAGAAGCGGTTGCCGTAGCAAGAAATTTAGCAATTTTAGAATACACTGGTGGAAAGTTGCATCTGCCAATTATCAGTACTTTAGCATCGGTAAAATTGATTCAGGAGGCAAAAGCCAAAGGGTTACAAGTAACATGTTCTGTTTCGGTACATCATTTGTGTTTAACGGATGAAAACTTAGTCTCTTTTGATGCCAATTACAAAGTAAGACCTCCATTGCGAGACGAAGCTACTCGACAAGGCTTGGTGCAAGCAGTGTTAGATGGCGTGATTGACATCATCGTTACAGACCATTGTCCGATAGACATCGAACATAAGAAATTAGAATTTGACTTGGCAAAATTTGGAACCATTGGATTAGAATCTGCTTTTGGAGCTCTTTGTCAAGTATTGCCTTGGGAAGTGGTAGTAGAAAAATTAACCAGTGGTTACGCTGTTTTTGGAGTAGAAGAACCACATATTGAAGTTGGACACAAAGCCAATTTGACTTTATTTGATCCGAACAAATCTTGGGAGTTTCAAGAAAAAGATATTTTAAGTAAATCAAAAAATGCAGCTATGTTAGGCAAACTTATGAAAGGAAAAGCAGTAGCAGTAATACATCAAAATCAAGTAGTATATGGGAATTAATAGCATGGAACAAGACAAAAAAGTGGCAGTAGTTTCATATCTCACGATTATCGGGTGTTTGATTGCGATTTTTATGAACCAAGACAAACATGCCTTTGCGAGTTTTCATATTCGTCAATCTTTAGGAATCTCACTTACGTTTTATGCATTGGGATATATTGTAGGAAGTTTTGATACTTGGCTGATTACCACACCATTTTATGTGTTTTTCTTTTTGTTGTGGATATTTGGTTTTACCGGAGCACTGCAAGGAGAATACCGCAGCGTTCCAATTTTAGGAGCTTTATTTCAAAAAGTTTTTAAATCGTTATAAGCCAAAAAAATGTTAGAGTATTTGTTGCAAAAACCTACTGTTGAGAAAGAAAAGTATCCATTATTGGTGTTGATGCATGGCTACGGGAGTAATGAACAAGATTTGTTTTCTTTTGCTTCGGAATTACCTAAAGATGCTTATGTGTTATCGTTGCAAGCACCACACGACTTACAATATGGTAGTTATGCATGGTATGCTATTTATTTTGATGCAGGACCTAATAAGTTCTCTGATATACCACAAGCAATTGAAAGTAGAGAAACCATCAAAAGTTTTGTGGAAGAATTTTGCAAAAATCACCCAATTGATACCAAACATATTAGGTTGATTGGCTTTAGCCAAGGTGCCATTTTAAGTTATGCTTTGGCATTGTCGTATCCGCAAACTTTCCCAAAAATTGTTGCTTTAAGTGGATATTGTAACCCGGAAATGTGTGTGGAAAATTACGCACATAATGATTTTACCAACCTACAAGTTTTTACTTCACATGGTACAGAAGATCAGGTAATTCCGGTAGCATGGGCCAGAAATACTAGAGATTTTTTACAAAACTTAGCCATTACATGTACTTATCATGAATACCCGGTAGGGCATGGGGTGGCACCTCAAAATTTTTGGGATTTTAGAAAGTGGTTGGAGTAGGTTTTATTCTTTATTAGTAAAAACTGACGAAAGAGATTATAAAATTACGCTTTATTAAGGAAGGTATTCCATATATAAAGGTACACAAAAAAAGGTCTACAAATAAATTCCCTTTGTCAAGTTGAACTCGTTTCAGCTTTTAATTTAAACTAGATATTGAGTTATTAATAGATTCTGAAACAAGTTCAGAATGACAGCGAGTTAATTTTTGAAGACCAACTTTGGTTATATAAAATAGTCAATAACTTACACCTTCATGATTTCCGCTTCTTTTACGGCAAGAATTTCGTCAATTTTTTTGATGTAGCTATCGGTTAATTTTTGTATTTGTTCTTCTGCAGTTTTGCAAATATCTTCCGAAGTACCATTTTTTTCTTCTTTCTTGATATCGGTATTGGCATCTTTACGTGCATTTCTAACACCAATTTTCGCATCTTCTGCTTCACTTTTGGCTTGTTTTACCAAATCTCTTCTTCTTTCTTCTGTTAACGGAGGTACAGAAATGATGATGTTTTCTCCATTATTCATTGGGTTAAATCCCAAATTTGCCACTTGAATTGCTTTTTCTATAGGCTGTAACATCGATTTTTCCCATGGGGTTATCGTAATGGTTCTTGCATCAGGAACATTGATGTTGGCAACTTGCGAAAGTGGCGTCATAGAACCATAATATTCTACAAACACCCCTCCCAACATTTGCGGGGTAGCTTTTCCGGCTCGGATATTTAAAAACTCTTTTTCTAAGTGCGCAATGGAATGCTCCATGGATTCCTTTGCAGTGTCAATAATAAAATTAATTTCTTCCGTCATTTTCGTACAATTTTTAATTAAATAGTTACGGTGGTTCCTATGGTTTTTCCTTGACAAACTTTTAATAAGTTGTCCTCTTGGTTCATGTCAAAAACAATGATTGGCAATTTATTTTCTTGGCTTAAAGTAAATGCTGTGGTATCCATTACATTCAATCCTTTGGCCAAAACCTCTTCAAACGAAATATAGTCGAATTTCACAGCATCTTTGTGCTTTTCTGGGTCGGCATTATACACCCCATCTACTCTGGTTCCTTTTAAAATAACATCTGCACTAACTTCCACTCCTCTCAAAACAGCAGCAGTATCGGTAGTGAAATACGGATTTCCGGTACCAGCACCAAAAATTACAATTCTACCTTTTTCTAAGTGTCTAACCGCTCTTCTTTTAATGTAGGGTTCGGCAATAGCTTCAATTTTTAAAGCCGTTTGCAGTCGGGTTGGCATTCCGGCTTCTTCCAAAGCACCCTGTAAAGCCATTCCGTTAATCACGGTTGCCAACATTCCCATGTAATCTCCTTGCACACGATCCATTCCATTACTTGCTCCAGCTACCCCTCTAAAAATATTACCACCACCAATTACAATGGCAATTTGCACTCCTAAGTCGTAAACTTTTTTAATCTCTTTTGCGTATTCTGCCAACCTTTTAGGGTCGATTCCGTATGAGCGTTCTCCCATCAAGGCTTCTCCACTTAGTTTAAGTAATATTCGTTGGTATTTCATGAAAAGGGATTTTACTTTTTTTGCCTTGCAAATATAACAAGATTGTTTTGCCTGAAAAACACTTCATATAAACTTTAGCATGTGGCTGTGTAATAAAAGTTACATTACTATTGGGGATAAAGCATTACTTTTGTGTTGTTAAATTTCAAAAAAATGAAAGCTATTTTACAAGATGCATTGCAAAACGCAATGACTTACTCAAAATATCGAGAAAAAATAGATTTATTATTGGCACAACAACTTTCAACTGGGAATATACAAAATGAAAACTTATTACATTTTAGCCAATTAAATGTAACTAGAATGCATCGATTAGACAAAACCATTTCGGTTCCGGATGAAATCAAATTGGCAATGCAACAAATCAATCGACCGATGATTTGGTTGGTGCTTACCGAAGGTTGGTGTGGAGATGCTGCTCAAATTGTACCGGTATTACATCACTTGAGTGAAACTTCGGATAAAGTTCAATTTTTATTGGTTTTAAGAGATCAAAACGATGCCTTAATGCAACATTTTTTGACCAATGAGAGCAAGTCAATCCCAAAACTAGTTGCATTGGATGCTGTTACTTTGGAAGTGGTGTTCGATTGGGGACCTCGACCAGAAGGAGCTCAGCAATTGATGAGCGATTACAAAGCACAACATGGCAAAATTGATGATTTTATTAAAACTGAATTGCAAAAATGGTACACCAAAGACAAAGGCATGCAAATTATGCAAGAAGTAGTAGAAAAAGTGCAGTCGTTGGAATTGATTTCATAAAAACAATTGCTTTTTTAGTACTTATTTTTTTTTTCAATGCAATCCATTCTCAACAAAATCGGACCAATGATTTATTAGAATTTTTGCAAAACCAATCGGATACCCTATTGCAAAAAGTACTTTCCGAATCTGATAAATACCAGTGGCAGTGTCAGTTTTCCTATTTGGATGGCAGTCGTTGGCACAAAGTTTTTATTGGTGACTCAATCCAATATTATTATCCGGCCAGCACTGTAAAATTACCTTTGGCTTTATTGGCTTTAGAAAAATTAAATGAGTTAAATATTCCATTACAAGCCCATTATAAAACTCAAGGAGAAAATGATTGGCAGACATTTGAACAGGATCTTGAAGATATTTTTGTTTTAAGTGGTAACGAAAGCTACAATAGATTATTTGATTTTTTAGGAGGCAGAGATAAAATTAATAAAAGAATACATCAGCTTGACATTAACGCAATAATTCAACATAAATTAGCAATTAACAGGGCTTACACCTCTAAAGTTAGAAATACCAAAGTTAAAGTTAATCAAGAAATTATAAAAATTAAGTATCCGAAAAGCAACCCAATAAGTGCATTGAAAATTATAGGAGTGCATAAAGGAATTGGTTATATAGAAAAAGGAAAAATTAAAAGCGTTCCTATGGATTTTACAAACAAAAACTATCTTCCAATTCCTACTTTACAAGAAATTCTTCAAAGATTGGTTTATCCGGATTATTTTTCTAAAGAGAAAAGATTTAATATCACAGAGGAGCAAAGATCTAAAGTACTATATTGGATGCAAGTTTTTCCTAAAGAAATAGGAAAAGATTCGATCAAATATCCAGACAATTACGTCAAGTTTTTTTTATTTGGAGAAACCCCAATAATCGAAAGAAATGATTGGCAAATATTTAATAAAATTGGAATGGCATATGGTACGCTTACAGATAATGCATGGATTTACAATAAAGTAACAAAAGAAAACTTTTTTCTGACTTCTACTATTTTGGTAAATCAAAACCAAATTTTTAACGACAACCAATACGAATACGAAACCATTGGTATTCCTTTTTTACATCGATTAAGTTGGGCAATTATAGATTGGATGCAGTTGCCCCAAAAAAACTAAGCTCAATTGATTTTAAATCGGATATAGGTAATTGCTTTGTCCTTTGCCAAGTACTGACTTTCATAAAAAGTTTGGATGGCAGTTACCTCTTCCGGTGCTCCTAAATTGTGGTACACGTTGTGGTTGGCATACAAAACCTCATGTCCTAAACCATGCAACAAACCTAAAGTATACCCATGCATAAATTCGCTATCGGTTTTTAGGTGCATTAATCCGCCGGGTTGTAAGATTTGTTTGTATTTATCTAAAAACTCTGCATTGGTCATGCGGTGTTTGGTTCGTTTGTACTTGATTTGAGGATCGGGAAAAGTAATCCAAATTTCTGCCACTTCGTTCGCTACAAAGCAATGCGTGATCAATTCGATTTGGGTTCTTAAAAATGCCACATTGCGAATGTTGTTCTCTACAGCTGTTTTGGCACCTCTCCAAAAACGAGCTCCTTTAATGTCGATACCAATAAAGTTTTTTTCCGGAAAACGTTGGGCCAACCCAACACTATATTCCCCTTTGCCACAACCTAATTCCAACACAATTGGGTTTTGGTTGCCAAAAAATTCTTGCCATTTTCCTTTCCATGGCAATAAATTTTGAACAACTTCCTCTCTGCTAGGTTCAATCACATTGGTAAAAGAGGCATTTTCGGCAAATCGCTTTAGTTTGTTTTTACTTCCCAAAATTCAAATTTTTGGCAAAAGTACCACATTTTTTACAAAAATAGGGCTTGAAAACTCCTTGGCTTTTTCGGGCAAACCATCGGATTTTATTACATTTGTGCCATGCTGAAAATGCTCACACACATAGGTCGCTATTTTTTAATGCTCAAAGAAGTATTTAACAAGCCCACCAAGTGGTCGGTAATGAAACAATTGATATTAAAAGAGGTAGACGACTTGGTTATTGGTTCGTTGGGAATTGTTGCTTTTATTTCCTTTTTTGTTGGAGGTGTGGTTTCTATCCAAACTGCTTTAAACTTAACCAACCCTTTAATACCGAAATATTTGATAGGTTTTGCCACTCGTCAATCTGTGATTTTAGAATTTGCTCCCACATTAATTTCCATTATCATGGCTGGAAAAGTAGGGTCCTATATCACTTCAAGTATTGGTACCATGCGGGTAACGGAACAAATAGATGCTTTAGAAGTGATGGGAGTAAATTCCATCAATTATTTGGTATTTCCGAAATTGATAGCTTTGCAGATGTATCCGTTTTTGATTAGTTTGAGCATGTTTTTAGGGGTGTTAGGAGGATGGTTGGCTTCGGTGTATGGAGGGTTTGTTTCTTCAGCTGAGTTTGTACAAGGTTTGCAAAATGATTTTATTCCGTTTCATATCACTTATGCTTTGATAAAAACCATTGTATTTGGATTTTTATTGGCTACCATTCCTTCCTACCACGGATATTTTATGAAAGGTGGAGCATTGGAAGTAGGTAAAGCAAGTACCATTTCGTTTGTTTGGACTTCGGTAGTGATTATTTTGATGAATTATTTGTTAACCCAAATGTTGTTAGGCTAATGATTGAGGTAAAAAATTTGGTAAAATCGTTTCAGGGAGTCACCGTATTAAAAGGGATTTCTACTTTATTTGAAGCAGGTAAAACGAATTTAATCATCGGGCAAAGTGGTTCCGGAAAAACCGTGATGTTGAAAAGCTTGTTGGGAATTCATGTGCCAGACTCTGGTGCTATATCATTTGATGGAAGAATTTATGCAGAATTATCGAATGACGAACGAAGAGAAGTACGAACCGAAATTGGTATGGTATTTCAAGGAAGTGCCTTGTTTGATAGTATGAATGTGGAGGAAAATGTATCGTTTCCTTTAAAAATGTTTACCAACAAAACTCCAAAAGAAATTAAAGAACGGGTTGATTTTGTAATAGAACGGGTAAATTTAAAAGATGCCCACCACAAAATGCCTTCTGAATTATCTGGTGGGATGCAAAAAAGGGTTGCTATTGCTCGAGCCATTGTGAACAACCCCAAATATTTGTTTTGCGACGAACCAAATTCTGGTTTAGATCCAAAAACTTCTATTGTGATTGATAATTTGATACAAGAAATTACCAAAGAGTACAATATTACCACAGTAATCAATTCGCATGATATGAACTCTGTAATGGAGATTGGGGAAAAAATAGTTTTCTTAAAAGATGGCTTAAAAGCCTGGGAAGGCTCTAACAAAGATATTTTTATTACCGACAATGAAGCGGTTACCAATTTTGTGTACTCTTCTAACTTATTTAAAAAAGTTCGTCAAACGTATTTGGAAGAGTTTAACAAAGCAAATTCCAATAAATAAGAGATCAAATTTCACTATTGCAGTAATTTTTTGAGCTCTTGCTCACTTTCTTTTGGCAATATCAACAAATTATGATTGTGTTCTACAATGATAAAATTGTGTAAATCTTTGGCAATTAACGTATGAATATGTTGTGTGTGAATGATATTTCCGGTAAAATTATCACATTTCAAGGTGATGTTTTGGTAAGCGTTTTGGTTGGTATCTTTTTCTAATTTATCATGTAAAGAGCCCCAAGTTCCTAAATCACTCCAGTCAAAAATTGCTGGTAATACATACACATTGTTAGAAGGCTCCATGATGGCATAGTCAATCGATATGTTGGTTGCTTTGCCATAATTTTCTGTAATAAATGTTGCTTCTTCTGGTGTATTCCAACTGTTTTTTCCTTGTTGAAATAAAGCAAACATTTCAGGCTGAAAATTTGCAAATGCTTTGCTAATAGAAGCAATGCTCCAAACAAAAATTCCTGCATTCCATAAAAAGTTGCCTTGTTTTAAAAAACTTTTTGCAGTTGGATAATCTGGTTTTTCTCTAAATTGGGTAACTTTTTTAAAGGTATTTTCCTCGTTTTTATCAAATTCAATATATCCATAACCGGTATTCGGAAAGGTTGGTTGGATGCCCAGAGTTACCAAAGCATCTTCTTTTTCACACAAATCAAAACTCGCTTGGATGTGTTCTGCAAACAAAGTTTCGTTTTCGATCCAGTGGTCGCTTGGAGCAACTATGGTAATGGCATTCGGATTTTTACTTTGTATTTTTAAAGAGGCATACAAAATGCATGGAGCAGTATTTCGCATTTCGGGTTCCAGTAAAATTTGATCTGCTTTTATTGCAGGCAATTGCTCTAAAACCAAATTTTGGTAGGCTTGGTTGGTTAAAACCAAAATATTTTCAGTCGGAATGATTTGCTGTAATCTTGCAAATGTTTTTTGCAATAAACTTTGTCCGCATCCCAACATGTCTTGGAATTGTTTGGGAGTTTCAGGAGTACTTACTGGCCAAAATCGGGAACCGATGCCTCCAGCCATTAATATTGCGTAGTAATTGGAATTCATTGTTTTAAGATTTAATCCATTCTACCTCTGCATTGGCATTAAACAAATAGGTTTTACCGGTAGATAATTCTTTGCAAACATAACGTTTTACTTTCAAACCAACCTTTTGAAAAGTCCTTCCGTTATAAATTTTAAAAATACTTCCATTCGGAATTTGGTGGATAAAAGTGGTATTCTCATAACTTTCATCCAATTGTTTTAAAGCTTTTGCCAAATGCACATCTGTATCAGAACTAGCTGTAGGATTTTTAAAATGACGAGCTAGCAATGGTAAAATTTGTTCCGGGAAAATCTCTGGTCTGATAAACGGTAACATCAACCGTTGAAAAGTAAATTTCCATTCTTTACCATGCGAAGCGATATCTCTGCCAAATTTTTCAATAGCTACCAAATGTGCAATTTCATGAATCAAAGTAATTAAAAACCGATATTGGTTTAACGACCCATTTACCGTAATTTGGTGTTGCCCGTTGGTGAGTTTTCTATAATCGCCATGCTTGCTGTTTCGTACCGGAACGATTTTTAAATATACCAAATGCTGTTGCAATAAGGCATCTACCATTGGAACCGCATGTGTTGGAAGATATTTTTCTAAAACCGATTGCATGCTTTTTATGGTGTACTTAAACTAACCGGTAGAACTTTTCCGTTGAAAAATTGGTTGCCAGTTAATGCAAATTGGGCAATAAACGAAGCCATTTGTGTAGCGGTAACCGGTGCTTGGTATCCCGGAAATGCTTCTTGCAACATTTCGGTTTGCACAGCACCCAATGCCAAAACGTTAAATGCAATGCCTCTATCGCGATATTCTTCTGCCAGAAGTTCTGAAAGGGTAATTACTGCACCTTTGCTAGAGCTGTATGCTGCCAATCCAGGGAATTTGGCAGTGCCTAATACACCTCCCATGCTACTGATGGTTACTACATGACTTCCTTTGGACATGTGTGGTAAACACCATTGGGTAAGTTGAGCAACTCCAAACACATTGGTTTGGTATACTTGCAGAAAATCTTCTGTTGTAATTTGTTCAAAAGGTTTGTTCACCAAACTTCCAGCATTGTGAATTAAAATATCAATGGTGTTGAAATGGTTTTTTAAAAACTCAGGAAAGTTGGTGTTGGGTTTTCCTAAGTCAAATGCATGATATTTGATGTTTGGATGCAACAACGCTTCCTTATTTTTTCGGGACAAACACAATACCTCATGCCCTTGATTGGCAAATAACAAAGCCAATTCCAAACCAATGCCACGAGAAGTTCCGGTAATAACAATTTGTTTTTTTTTCATAAAAAAAGACAGTCTGTTTTTTCAGACTGTCAAATGTATTAAAACCTTGTGGGACTAAAAGTTAATTATCTTAAAAATTAGTCATCCCTCTCGAAATAACAATTCGTTGAATTTCAGAAGTGCCTTCGTATATCTGTGTAATTTTAGCATCACGCATCATTCTTTCTACATGGTATTCGGCTACATATCCATTGCCACCATGCACTTGAACTGCTTCGGTAGTTACTTCCATAGCAACTTCTGAAGCATATAATTTTGCCATAGCACCAGAAATAGAAATGTCCTTTCCTTCATCTTTTTCTACCGCAGCTTTAAATACCAACATTCTGGCAGCCATAATTTTGGTGTACATATCGGCTAATTTAAAAGCAATAGCCTGGTGTTTGATGATTTCTTTGCCAAAAGCTTTACGCTCATGAGCATATTTTAAAGCAGTTTCATAAGCTCCGGTTGCAATTCCCAAAGCTTGAGATGCAATTCCGATTCTTCCGCCATTTAAAACATTCATCGCAAAATTGAATCCAAATCCGTCTTCTCCAATTCTGTTTTCTTTTGGAATTTTCACATCGGTAAACATCAAAGAGTGGGTGTCACTTCCTCTAATTCCCATTTTCTTTTCTTTAGGGCCAATTTCAAAGCCTTCCCATCCTTTTTCTACAATAAAAGCGTTGATCCCTTTGTGTCCTTTTTCTACATCGGTTTGTGCCATTACCAAGTAAATGGATGCAGAACCACCATTGGTAATCCAGTTTTTAGTACCATTTAACAAGTAGTAATCTCCCATGTCAATAGCAGTAGTTTTTTGAGAAGTAGCATCACTACCTGCTTCTGGCTCTGACAAGCAAAATGCACCGATTTTTTCACCGGTAGCTAACGGAACCAAGTATTTTTGTTTTTGTTCTTCACTACAGTATTTTTCCATTCCAGCACATACCAAGGAATTGTTAACCGACATAATCACAGCTGCAGAGGCATCTACTTTGGCAATTTCCGTCATTGCCAAACAATACGAAACACTATCTAATCCTGCACCTCCATATTTTGGGTTTACCATCATCCCCATAAAACCTAATTCAGCCATCATTTTAACTTGTTCGGTTGGGAAAGCAGAGTGTTCGTCACGTTCAATCACACCAGGAAGTAATTCGTTTTGTGCAAAGTCTCTGGCAGCTTGTTGAATCATTAAATGTTCTTCAGTTAATTTAAAATCCATAACAATACCTTAGGTTGTTTATTAAATTTATAATTTTGGTGTTCAAATGTAGGGCATAATTAGTAAATTTTCAAGCATTCCAATAAATTTTAACCCATGTTGAAAGAAAACTATAACGTTATCGGAGTGATGTCCGGAACTTCGTTAGACGGGGTGGATATTGCTCATGTAACGTTTTTTAAAAGTTCTACCAATTGGCAATTTCAAATTCATGAAGCAACCACCATTCCGTATCCCAAAGAGTGGGAAGATTTACTAAGAAATGCCATTCATTTAAATTTCGAAGAATTACAAGCTTTAAATGTTTCGTACACGAATTTTTTAGGAAAATTAATTGGTGATTTCATCCAACAACATGCAATAACTGGTTTGGATGCAGTTTGTAGTCACGGACATACCGTGTTGCATCAGCCTGATTTAGGTTATACTTTACAAATTGGAAATTTACCTTCATTGGCAGGTTTGGTAAAACTTCCTGTGGTTTGTGATTTTAGAGTGCAAGATGTGGCATTTGGCGGACAAGGAGCTCCTTTGGTTCCTATAGGAGATCAGCATTTATTTGCTGCATATGATCAGTGTATCAACTTGGGAGGTTTTTCCAATATTTCTATGATAGAGGATGGAAAAAGGATTTCTTTTGATATTTGTCCGGTAAATGTGTTGCTCAATCCGATAGCCCAAGAGCTTGGATTTGCTTACGATAACAAAGGAGAATTGGCCAAATCAGGAGAAATTCACTTAGAATTATTACAGCAATTAAATGCCCTTTCTTTTTACCAACAAAAAGCCCCGAAATCATTAGGAATGGAATGGGTATTAAAAGAGTTTCACCCAATCTTAAATTTCTATTCTATTTCAAGGACAGATTTGTTAAGGACATTGGTTGAGCATATAGCTATCCAAATTGCATCTGTTTTAAAAGAAAATAGCAAAGCTTTATTTACTGGTGGAGGAAGTTACCATCAATTTTTAATAGAACGTATTGCTTTTTATGTTCCATTGGTTCAAATTGAAATTCCGGAACCTAAAATCATCGACTTTAAAGAAGCTTTAATTTTTGGTTTTTTGGGAGTGCTCAAATTAAGAAATGAGGTCAATGTTTTAAAGAGTGTTACAGGAGCAAGCAAAGACCATAGTTCAGGAATAATATTAACACCAAATTAATTAGGACTGATGCATCACTTTATCCTTTTGGTGTTTGTATATTTGCATTGCTTTTTAAAAGAAAGAATATTTTGAATTTTATCATTTGTTTTATCACAACCTAACTACTACACAATAAATAGATTTCATGAAAGATTTGCTCAAAAAATTTGAAGATAAAGAACCAGAAATTGTATTTCATTGGAATGATCCATATACCGAAGCAGAGGGCTGGACAGTAATCAATTCGCTAAGAGGTGGTGCTGCAGGTGGTGGAACCAGAATGCGAAAAGGATTAGACAAAAATGAAGTTTTGTCGTTGGCAAAAACTATGGAAGTTAAATTCACGGTTTCCGGTCCAGCCATTGGTGGAGCAAAATCAGGAATTAATTTTGATCCAAACGACCCTAGAAAAAAAGAAGTTTTACAACGTTGGTACCAAGCAGTTTCTCCATTGCTTAAAAATTACTATGGCACTGGAGGTGATTTGAATGTAGATGAAATTCACGAAGTAATTCCAATTACTGAGGAGTGCGGTGTTTGGCATCCACAAGAGGGTGTTTTTAACGGGCATTTTAAACCAACCGAAGCAGATAAAATCAACCGAATTGGACAATTACGTCAAGGGGTAATTAAAGTAATTGAAAATACAAAATTCTCGCCTGATGTTAACAGAAAATATACAGTTGCAGACATGATTACAGGCTATGGAGTGGCAGAAGCTGTAAAGCATTTTTACCAAATTTATGGCGGAAATGTGGTTGGTAAAAAAGCCATTGTGCAAGGATTTGGCAATGTAGGTTCGGCTGCTGCTTACTATTTAACCCAAATGGGAGCAAAAGTAGTTGGGATTATTGACAGAACAGGAGGAGTGGTTTCTCAAGAAGGTTTCTCCATGGAAGAAATGAAAGAATTATTTTTAAATAAAAACGGAAATCAATTAGTAAGCAATCAAATGATTTCTTTTGAAGAATTGAATGCAACTATTTGGAATATGGGTGCACAAATTTTTGCTCCTTGTGCTGCCTCTCGATTGGTTACCCAAGACCAAGTAAATCAAATGATTGCTTCTGGTTTAGAAGTAATTTCCTCTGGAGCCAATGTCCCTTTTGCAGATAAAGAAATATTTTTCGGCCCAATTATGGAAGCTACGGATAAAAAAGTGAGTTTGATTCCGGATTTCATTGCCAACTGCGGAATGGCCCGAGTATTCGCCTATTTTATGGAAAGAAAAGTACAAATGACAGACGAAGCAATTTTTCAAGATACTTCTGACATCATTCGAAAGGCTTTAGAAAAAACTCATGCCCTAAATTCCGATAAAACAAACATAAGCGAGACTGCTTTTACGATTGCTTTACAACAATTAACTTAGAGATATGTTACTTATTTTAATCATTTTATTTGCCGTTGGTTATTTGTCCATTGCTTTTGAGCATCCATTAAAATTAGACAAAACCGTACCTGCTTTGATCATGGCTGGGGTTATGTGGGCTGTTTTATCGGTTGGTTTCAACAACGGTTGGTTTTCTATTGTAGATGAGCACGGACACATCTACAACATCATGGAGGGAGATCTTGAAGTGCAGAAAGAAGCTTTTTTAACCAATTTGATGCATCATTTTGGGAAAACAGCGGAGATTTTAATCTTTTTGATCGGTGCCATGACTATTGTAGAAATCATCGACTTACACCGAGGATTTGATGTAATCAAAAGCAGTATCAAAACCAATAGCAAAAAAAGATTGTTATGGACTTTAGGAATTGTGGCTTTTATTTTATCTGCAATTATCGATAACTTAACTGCTACTATTGTTTTACTAACCTTGTTGAAAAAATTAATCCCTAAAAGAGAATACCGTATTTGGTTTGCATCGATGATTGTGATTGCTGCCAATGCTGGTGGAGCATGGTCTCCTATTGGAGATGTTACCACTACCATGTTATGGATTGCCAATAAATTAACAGCTAT
>Ga0169931_10006983_pt1 | contig 16871 bp, 6 predicted proteins | sample Kivu_15m_20L_FD_129675 | JGI IMG/M metagenome (GOLD analysis project Ga0169931, IMG submission 129675) | Freshwater microbial communities from Lake Kivu, Western Province, Rwanda to study Microbial Dark Matter (Phase II) - Kivu_15m_20L... | ecosystem: Environmental > Aquatic > Freshwater > Lake ...
AGGCACGCCGCCAACGTTCGTTCTGAGCCAGGATCAAACTCGCCAGTTAATCTGGCCCGACCTCCGAAGAAGCCGGTGTGCAGTCGGCTTTGCGACTGCGTATGCTTTTCTTCCATCCTGCACATTGCTTACGCTGCACTCCCGTGCAGCGTCTGACCTTTCTTCAGTTTTCAAAGAACCGCGACCATCGCTGATCAGCCGAACCGACTTGTCCTCACGGAGTTCATCGGCGGGAGCGACACCTTACACCGTCCGTTCTTCAGATGTCAACGGTTTTGTTCGGCCCTCGGGCGACGACCTGCTGTTTCAATTTTCACCCTTGTGTCAGTGCCTTAGCCCACGCGTTTCTGTTTCACCCCGAACAGAACTCCACGACCAGGATCCGCTTTTCGTGCGCGACGATCCGGTGCCTCCCCGGCACGGAAGATCTGCGCATGCGCGCCTCCCTCGCCGAAGCGTGCCGCCGCCCTGCCTGCCCGGGGCTCAGCCAGGCAACGGCGCTAACGTGACACAAGGCCGTCCAGCGCCCCGGATGCACCCTCCCCATAACTCCCCACTTCGGCCCCCAGCGACCGCCCCAGCGCACCCAGAAGCGCCGAGTGCCGCGTTCCCGGGTACGTCAGCAGGCGCCCGGTGTCGATGCTGCCTCCTCCTTTGCCGGCAACCAGAAACGGCATGTCGTCGTGCAGGTGCGTGTTGCCGTCCGACACCTCGGTACACAGCAGAATCGTGCTGTAGTCCAGCATGGTTCCGTCGCCTTCGGGACGCGCGGCAAGCTCGGACAACAGGTACGCGAACTGCTCCACAAACCATCGACGCTGCGTCACATACTCAGCGAACTCCAGCCGTCCGAAGTCATGTCGAGGCCCATAGTGACTCGCCTGGTGGCTTCGCATGTCATAGCCCGGATCGTACAGCTCCGTGCCGGGAAAACGGCTCATCACCAGCTCGCTCGTGTGCTGGCTGGCCTGCAATACGCCTACGCGCGTCAGGCCGCACGCCATCGCCGTCACCAGCACGTCGATCTGATCGCGCATCTGCGTCGGGAAGATCGAGGGGTCATGAATACGGCTCTCGTCGAACGGCGTCAGACCGAGCAGCGGATCGGAACAGTCCGCCACAGGAACCTCCGACCCAGCCGAGGTCGTCAACCGACGTTCGAGCTCTCGAACGGACTCCGTGTGCAGATCGAGTCGCGACCGCTCGGCGGCGCTCAGCCCTGCCCGCACACTGTTCAGGTCGTCCAGCACGTGATCCAGCACGCGTGAGCGTTGCGCCCGAAGGGCATCGGCCGCGGGGTCGCCCCCCGGAGTGCCCGGCGTTGCGCCGCTGAACAGTCGCTCAAAAGCTCGCAGAGGGTGGTCTTCCGGCCGAATCGTCGTCCCCGGCGCAATATACGAGATGTGTTTGTCGCCCGACGCATTGTTCTGGTTCGCCTGCACGCCCAGATAAACATGTCGATGAGGAAAGGATGCACCAACGGTTCGCGCCAGATAGTGGTCGATCGACTCGCCGTTTCCGCCATCCACGCCCGTCAGCAGCTTCTTTGCGCCACCGGGATGGCTGCCTGAGTCGGTGCCTCCCATGGAGAGTCCGTTCAAATACACGCACTCATTTCGCCAGGGTTGCAGAGGCCGCAGCACGTCAGGCAACGCGAAGTCGCGCAGGCCGCCCGTCGGGTGCCACAGCGACGGCTCCCCATCGGCGCTGCGCCCAGGCACCCCATCCGGGAAATAGAACACGATGAAACGCCGAGACACACCGTCGAGCGCCCACGCGCGCGGCGTTCCGAGCAACGGGGCGACGGCTGAGAGCGCGCCCACGCCGGCCAGTGCGCGAAGGAAGTGCCGACGGGACATTTTTGCAGGGCGGCGGTTGTTCATGGCGCTTCCTCCCGACGAAGCAGGAATCCCGGTTCGGTCGCGACGGCGATCATCATGGTGCGGAGATCGCCGCCCGAGCGCAGAAACGCGTCATCGATCTGTTCGATGGTGCACTGGTCTTCGCGCTCCTCGTGATAACCACGCGCGAACCGATAGTACTGCCGAACCATGCACTGTCGCGCCTGCCTGCTATCTTCGAGCGCTGCGGCCAGCTGCGTGAGGTTCGTGAAGGTCGCGGATGTCGAGGTGCCAAACCCTTCGATATCCGAGATAATCCCCGTGGAATCGACGGGCAGACCATTCTCGGTCGCGCGGGTGGCGCCGATGGCGTCGAACTGCTCGAAGCCAAAACCAAGGTCATCAATGTACTGGTGACACGCAAAGCACGTGGGGTCGTCGGTATGCTGCCGAAATCGCTCCCGGGTCGTGGCGTTGGGGTCAACATCGGGAACTCCACCTGCATTGGCGGGTGGGACGGGAAACTCCTGACACAGGAGTCGTTCACGAACAAAGAGCCCACGTCGGATGGGGCTTGTCTGGTCGGAATGCGCGGTGGACACCAGGACGCTTCCGTGGCCCAGCACACCTGAGCGCCCGTTTCCGTTGTAGGGAACCTGTTGCAGAGTGGTGCCTGTGACCCCGGTCAGATCATAAAGCGGCGCGAGCACAGCGCTGGCAAAGGTGTAGTCGGCGCCGTAGAGCTCGGCAAAGCGTCCCGATGAGTCAAAGAACACGTGCGTCACGAAGGCGCGCGTCTCGTCTCGCATGGCCGACCGCACTTCGTCGTTGAAGTTGGGGAACATGGCTTCGTTTCGGGGCGTTGTCAGAATTCGCTCAATCCCCAGCCATTGTTCTGCAAAGGTTCCGATCACATCGCGCGCTCGCGGGTCGTCGAGCAGACGCTGCACCTGTGCCGCAATCTGTTCCGGTGTCTGAAGAGCGTTGGCGGCGGCAGCGGCCAGCAGCTCGGCATCCGGCATACTGGCGGTGTAGGTATAGCTCAGCAAACTGGCGGTCTCGTAGGGGGTCAGCCGCCAGGTGCCGTCGCCGATGTCCTCGCCCATCTCGGATCGATACAGAAAATGCGGCGACGACAGCATAGCCGTCACCAGCCACTGCACGTCAGCGCGCTGGCCGGGTTCACCCGTCAGGCCGAAGTCGATAAGCCGCTGTCTCTCGGATTCGGAGATCGCACGTCGATAGATTCGTGGGGCCCATTCGTCGACGAACGCCGTCATGCACGCGGATCGATTGCTCTCCCACGCGCAAGGCGCCAGGCGAACGAGATCGGACGCAACAAGCCGACCCAGACGCTCTGCCGCGTCCAGATATTCTTCGGCGTGCGTCGGCGTCACGAGGGTAGCGGACGTTGAGGTGTCGTAAAAGAAGCCCTGTGGCCTGACTTCGGCGGGGACAGTCGCAACCCAATCCTGATGGAACGATGAACCATTATCGCCCCCGGACGTCTGACAGTCCACGCGGGCGACCGCATTCTGGCCACCAAATCCGTCGCTCACGTACTCGGCCGCTTCAGGGTCCGCGATCCACTCGCTCTCATTGATCACAAACTTGTACTGATTTTCGCCGTCAATCAGTCGAGCACGCGCTACCCAGCGACCAATATCGCTGCGCCAGCTCATTCGCAGACCGCCGGCAGCGAGGGTGCCGGGCCAACCATTGAACGCACCGGCGACGTGAACCGAACCGACCACGCGTCCATTCGGATTCCAGGCAAACACCACCTCGCCACAGGGGTTTGGAATGCAACGACCGGAGTTACATTGCTCGGACTGCCAGTCGCAATCGCCGCTCACTTCGCACAGGGTTGCCGGCTCGGCGAAAAGATCCGCGATGGTGTTGTTGTACTCTCGCCGGGTCAGCAGGCGCAGACGCCGCACAGCAGGTGGTGAACCTTCCGTACAATCGACTGGTGCGACCGCATCACCGAGGTTGAGAATGAAGTCAGCCAGCGATTCGGCGCATTCGCCAACACACAGCGTGGGGTCTTCGGGCGGCATACGGACATCGATCGCGTCGCGCAGTTCATCGAAGGTACGAGTCGTGCCGGCGAGTTCGGGACCTATTCCGCCCTGCCCCTCGTCGCCATGACAGCCGGCGCACAGGGAGTTCCACGTGCGCAGCGAATTAAATGAAGAGGACCCATCCGGGACAGAGACCGCTCCGGAATCATCAGCGCTTTGCACATCTTCGCGAACGTCGGAACCCACCCCCAATCCGCTGTCGTTACCGGTATCGGGCCTCGGGCCTCCGCGCTGCGGCCGCTCGTACGTGTCGTCCGAGCATGCCTGTATGGCAAAAGTCAGGGCGCCCAACAGGACCCAACGAGGCGCGGGGCCTCTGGACAAGCGAACGTGCTGATACATGACGAAACCTCAAACCAGACGTCGGTATTCGTAACGATTCGTTCCTGTCTGCACAACCGACGAATAGAGGTTCTTGAAGCCTCTCAGGGATCGGGTAGGCACGCAGCACCTGACGTTCCGGGTGTTCCGCGGCTGCCGTTGGCGAGGTTGTAGATGTTGGCAGCGAGGCACCATGCGGCGGCTTGCGCGTTGTCGACGGTGGCGACGTCACCTGTCAGCACGATGGCGTTGGACAGGGCGAAAGGCCACGTCTCTTCGGTGGTTCCGTACGGGACGACATCCAGCACGGTGCCTCCATAGAGGAGGGTGATGGAGTCGCCAAAAGCGTTGAACAAGGGTACGGCATCGCCCCAGACGCCGTTTGGCGGCGACGGCAGATCGCCTTGAGCGGCTGCGAGGATGGCGCGCGCGCCGGGCGCCACGGATTCGCTCGACGTGATGACGGACTGGGTGCCGAGGGAGTTTCGAAGTCGCAGGTTCGCAAGCGCGACCGGAGTGGCGCCGACATTGGCGACTTCGAGCCAGGTGCGGGTGCGATCAAAGCGGTTCGCCGACACGTAGAACTCTGAGATGACGAGGCTGTCGTCGGCAATCACGGGCTGGCAGGAGCCGTTGATACAGACTTGACCGGTACATTCGGTGCGCGTCTCGGGCGCCTCGCGAGTGCACAGTCCGGTGGCGTCGTCGCAGTCACCGGGCCCGAGCGGGACAACGGCAAAGTTGCCGTCGCACCAGGGCGGCGGTGTGACCGCAGTGGTGCAGTCGGTAAAGAGGCACGGCGTGACGTCTTCGCAGGCACCATCCACGCAGAGTTGGCCGTTGGCACCACAATCGAATCGGTTTTCCGTGAAGCGGCATTCGCCCAGCTCGCACGCCCCGGGCGCCTCGTAGGAGACAAGCACCGCGCCGGCACAACGCGGAGCGGGCGGGGTTTCACAGGTGACCGCTTCGCAAGGGTCGTCTGCGACACAGCGGCCGTCACGGCACGAGAGCCCGAGCTCAGCGCAATTGGTTCGGTCTTCCGATTCGTCAAACGAGCACGAGCCATCGACGCAGTCCGACGAGCCGGTGCGTGTCACCGCAACGGCGCCGTCACAGAACGGGGCGGGTGCAACGCAATCGTCCTCATCGGCACATTCAATGGAAGCCAAGCACGCGCCGGCGGCGCAGCGTTCGTTGGGGCCACACGCGATATCGAAGGAGTTGAACTCACACAGGCCTGCCACGCACGCGCCAGGGAGACTGAGCGCCCGCACGGTGAACCGATCCAGACAAACGGGCTCGGGGGCGACAAAACAGTCTACGCCGGTGCAGGCAGAGACGCAGTCGCCGTCATCGCAGGTACGGCCGGTGGCCGAACAATCCAGTCGAGACTCGGCGTACGAGCAGGCACCTGACGTACAGACCCCACCGGACGAATAACGAACCGCGACGTTTCCTTCACACGCGTTCGCAGGAGGATTGTCGCACGCAATGCCAGCGCAGAGGTTGACGCACTGCCCTGCCCGGCAGGCTTGCCGAGACGCAGTGCAATCGATTCGATTTCGCGGAAATACACAACCGTCGACGGTGCAGACGCCTTCCTCGGCGTACTGAAGGGCGAATTCGCCATCACAGCTGTCTTCGGGTACTTCGCGGCAATCGCCGAATTCGCAGGCAGGCTGCACGCACTCGCCGTCGAAACAGGTGGCGCCGTCAATGCTACAGCGGGTCTCGGTGCGCGGGTACACGCACTGTCCGCGGTCGCATGTACCGGCGCTTTCGTAGGTATAGGCGCGATTGTCAGAACAATAGGGACTGGGCGGGGTATTGCAGACAACGCCATCACAACGCGGGTCCTGCGTGCAGGACCCTTCGACACACGACTCTCCTGGCACGGAGCACACGGTTGTCGTCTGGCGAAAGCTGCACTCGCCTTCACGGCACTGTCCTGCGCTGAACGCGATAACGGAGTCACCGTCGGCACCGCAGATCGAAGGGGGCGGCGTCTGACAGAACACACCTTCGCAGGGGTCGACCTCGACACACGCGCCGTCGTCGCAGAACTGTCCAATGCTGGCGCAGCTGAACCGGGAGACGCCGTACTCACAGAAGCCGTTATCACAAACGCCGACCCGAGTGGACGTAACCGAGATATCCCCCTCGCACCAGGCCGAAGGGGGTCGGTTGCACACCACGTCTGCGCAGGGGTCAGGCAGACAGCGCCCGTTCGCACAGCCGTAGGTGCAGGTGGTCGCGTTCTCGAGGTAATTACAAACGCCCTGCTGGCAGGTCCCCGGCAAGCCGAACGTGACCGCCTGATTGTTACGGCAGGCAGGTGCAGGGGGCAGGAAGCAATCGTCAACGCACTCTACAGGTGCCGGGTCTGAATCGTCACCGCACCCTTGAGAGGCAAGGCAAAGCAGGGCGGCGGGTAGAGCAAGGCGTCGGATGATGAGTCGATGCATGTACGGGCTTCCCTTCCGCTCGGCGCGAGCCGCGCGACTTTACTCAGCGATGCACTGCCAGCCAGCGAACTCGGTATTTCGGCAGCTGAGCGTGCTGTCTCCTACGCTGTTTGCGCATGCTTGCGTGCTATCGCGCACGTCGTCGAGGCCATCGCAGTCGTTGTCAACTCCATCGCACTGCTCGGCAGCGGGACCAACGAGCACCGCGGGCTGTTCATCGCCAATCTGCGCTTCGTCGATGCAGGTGTCCGGGTCGTCAGGGTTGTACACGACCACGCTGAGCGTGCGGTTCTCCGGGGCGGCAGCGGCGACCGTATTGAACCAGCAGAAGGTGAACTCCCCGGTTCCGTCCAGAGGAATTGCGCGACCCAATGGGAACGGACCGGCAAGGAGGGTTTCGCTGGCCGTACCGTAGTCGAGGTAGAAGGACGCCACGACATCCGGGCCTACCGGAAGCTGACCCTCATTGAGGATCACAAATGTGAGGGATGCAGAAGCACCGCAGGCCGCGTTTGTGTAGGTGTTGTCACAGTTGGCCACGTTGAAGTCGGCGCCCTGTGCCACGTCTTCAATGGTGGTGGCGACGTCGAGTACCGGTCCGGCTGGTTCGATATCGCAGAAGAGCACGCCGGCATCGCACACTGACGTACCAATGCGGCAGCCATCGATGCACGCGCCAGCCGGGCCGGTGGGAGTGACACCTGAGCAGTCATCGCGGCCGCCCAGACAGAAGCCTCCGTCAATGGAATCATCCACGGTGCCATCGCAATCGTCGTCGGCCAGGTTGCACTGCTCGATGGTCGGGGTAACCTGGCCGGCGCAGGCGGACCAGCTACCGCTGCCGCAGGTTTGTGTTCCTGCGCGACACACACCGACGCCGGCCGTGCCAGCAGCACCCGAATAGCACGACTGACTGAGCGGACCACCCGACGTATTCTCGTCGCGTGCACCGTCGCAGTCGTTGTCACGGTTGTCGCAGGTCTCTGCTGTGGGCACATAGTTGCCCGGGGACGGATTGAAGACACCTGCCGTGCAACGCAGTGTGTTTCCAGAACACTCGCCCTGTGTATTGGTCGCGGGGGTCGTAATCTGGTCCACGACACCGTCACAGTTGTTATCGCGATTATCGCAGGTCTCGGTTGGCGAATAGGTCGCCGGAGGCGCACAGTAGCAGGTGGCTGCGGTACTACCCGAGCAGGCGATAGAGCCGCCCGAGCAAACGCCCTGGCAGTTGGTGCTGGCAATGTTGGACGGGTTTGCCGGGTCGTAGCAGCACGGGCCGGCCGGCAGCGTGGTGACACGGTAGGCGGTGTAGGTGTTGCTCAGGCAGCCCGAGGAGTTGGCGTACCACATGCGGTATTCATACGTGGTATTGGCAGCGAGCCCCGAGTCGAAGATCTGACCATCACCCACGCCGGCGAGGGTACCTCCGTTGAACTCCCAGAGCTGGCCGTAACCGCGACTGGCACATCCGCCAGGCGCAGCAGCGGGAGGAGTGGTAAGCGCCACGCACCCGGTGCCATCACCCAGGCAGCGCTCCACGCGTGCACCCGCGAGCCCCTCGCAAGGTCGATTTTCGGCGGACACGACCGTGATGTCGATCGCGTTGGCGCGTACGGCATCGAACCGAAGCTCGGTCGAGTACGGAGCTCGGCTGAGCGTGTTGTACGTGACCTGCGAAGAGGGCTCCGACTCGATGTTGAAGCCCCCCGAAGTGGTGTAAGAACGACCTACGGCGGTTACCTGCACGTTGCCTGCGGCACCCGCAGCAGGCTGAGAGCGGGTGTAAGCCGTACCCGTCGTGGATGCCGTGGTGGACAGCTCGGTAATGAACGCCGAGGTGGATGTCGCATTGGGGTAGAGGCGGAAGCCAAGTTCGCCGACGCTGGCATCGGTCCAGCGGATATTAACCGATCCGTTCAACATGCGCGCACAGGTGGGGGCTGCCATCGTGGGTGGAACCAGTGTCGTCATGGTGCGCTGAGCCCACGGACTCCAGCCCTCGGCCTGTACGCCGTCCTGATTCTGGTAGGTGGCACGCACCTCGTAACATGGCCAGCCGGAAGTGAGCCACGTGAGGCTGGTCGCGCGGGTCCAGCCCGAGTCGGCAACGCACTGGCCCTGATAACAGGTTCCGGCCTGTCCCGCGATGGTACCGCAGGCCGCATCCGAAGCGCAGGCTGCTGCGTAGGGGCTGCATTGACGCACCTGATAACGAATGGCGGTGCAGTTGGTGGTGCCAGAGCAGCCCGCCGGATGTGTCCCGGTCAGGATATTCGGGGGTGCGGTGGCGCCGATGCTGAACTCAGCGGGGTTGGCGCCCTGCGTGATGGTCACCTCCGAAGCGGTCGGCACGTGCACACCAGTGGCCCGAGTGACAGACGCCGATACAGGACCGGCCGACGCCTCGTTCTCCCCTTCAATGCTGCGCGTGTAGCGGGTATTTTCGGCGAGTCCGGCTTCCGAGTATTCCAGCCCGTTGATGTCATCGATTCGACCAACGCCGCCGAGCAGGTTGTACCAGACGGCCTTGGCGGCGGCATCCCAGCTCCACAGCAGACCGCAGCCCTGTCCCTGACCGAACGCGGCGCACTCGGCCTCGGACATGGGCCGGGTACCGAGGTTGGTAGGTGAGTTGGTGATGCGTCCAACGTACTTCAGTTCCACGTACGGGACGAAATCGGGGAAGGGGCGATACACGACGCTACCGATCCCTTGTACATAAAAGGACTGGCAGACTGCAGCACTGTAGCCAGTCGCAAGATCTGGCAAGAGCGTCTCGGACCAGAAGAGGTTAGTGGCAGCATCCGGGCCCAGCCAGTCATAGGTAGGGCTCACCGTATGACCCAGGCCTACCGTCTCGAAGCGACCAATACCGACGGTGCCACTCGGGTTGTCAGCAAACGCCACGTTCAGACGATACGGGCCCTGATCGAGATAGGAGAAGCCCCGAACCGCGATGCTGTACGAGCCTTCCGGCAAGTAACCATACATGCTCCACGTCGGGCACGGGCTGCCTGTCACTTCGTCATCGTCTATCGAGTCCCTCAGCTGAGTTACGCCTGAACTCTGGTTCACATACCAGAGCTCCAGAACGGGATCGAAGCCCGAACAGGTACCGTCAGGGCGGCTGATGGTGAACGTCGTCTGTGCCGAGCGCCCCGCGGGAATCTGAAAGCCATAGTGATCGCGGTCTCCGCCTGTCAGGTTGCCGGTGACCGTAAAATTGCCGTTGGTCGCAGGTCTGAACGTGCGACACGCGTCGTTCATCGTGGCGCCCGCTTCGGTGCACGTGGCAGACTCTGTGAAGGTCTGGCCACTACACAGATTGCAGTGAATGGGTGAGTCCCAGCCAGCGAACGGGATGCCAGACTGCCACCGTGTGCTCCAGCCCCCACGATAGTCAACCCCGAAGGCCCCATCGATCTGATTGGACCAACCACAATTGACGCCTGAGCCGCTCGTGCAACGGAAGTCCTGATAGCTGACAAACTCGACAATCGGCCAGCGATAGGTGCTCGGGGCTGCTGGACAATTCAACCGACAGCCGTAACCTCCACCGGACGTGACGCAGTTAAACCAGCTCACGCCGCTGCTCGAGGAAAGCGGGCGATGGGTTGAACGAAAATCGCCCATGGCGTAGTTCGTGCCAATGAACGTGGTGAAGTACTCTACGTTTCCGCCGCCGGGAGCCGATGCAGCAGCCTCAGCGAGCCCTTGCACCGTAAAGTGAGCCCGGCCCAGCGCTGCCAACAAACCACCGTACCAACCGACCCAGGTGACGCCGGACTGTTCAGTGGCCGGGCGGTTGACGTTGTTGTAGTCATCGAGCCAGCCGGTGGCGGTCCAGGTGGTGGCACCCGCGGGCGCCGTGCCTGTGTTGGCATCGCGACGGAACGTCCAGTAGGGATCCACGTTCACCGGAAACGCCCGGTTTTCAGCGAGCAGCCACGTACCGTCGAGCACGATGCTGAGCTCCATCACGCCATTTTCCACCGCCACTTCGTGGTGTACATAGTCGCCACAACCGAACGAGTACGTGGGGCGTCCCTGATGATTCCGGAAGGTTTCGTTGGCATCCCATGCGACCGGCGGCCGAATGTTGATGGGGTTTGCACCCGGCACCTGAATCACGATGGCAGCGCACGTCTGCTGCGGCTGCGAGATGGGGCCACCCAGCTCACCCGGGACGCTTTCGGTCTGCACCACCCAGCCCTCGCCCAGCGCGACCCGTTGAGTCAGCCGTATCTCGGTGGTATCGGCCGGCAGCGCGTCGCGCCACTGAGCCGTGGCCTCGAAGCCATAGCCAACACTGTCCAGCAGTGTGTCGACGGTGGTGGTGAGTCCGCCGCCCTGAAAACGTACGCGTGAACCTTCGATAGCGGGCGCCGACGAAGGCAACGGCAGTGCGACGTCTTCCGTCGCGGTGCGCGCGGTGAAGGTGAGCTCATCGAGGAGGGTCAGGTCGTGGCCAGTGCCGAGGGGATCTTCAAGCTGGATACCCTGTTCAAGCCCACGAGAGATTCGGCCGTCGATCCAGGCACCGTTCATGATGACGTCACCGCCCTGAGCCGTCAGTCGCGGCGCGGCGTGGACCATGAAACGACCTTCGGGTACAAAAGTCTCGATCTGAGCGGTCTGTGCGATGATCTCGGACTGCCGATTCATGAGGTAGCGCGTACGCGTCGTGCGCATGTTCAGCAGCTCCACCGTGCCAGCCGGGTCGCCCACGTTCCGGAATCCCATCTCGGGGTGGTTGTGGAAATCAGACGGTACCAGCGAGCGCTGCCACTCAGCGTCGTCTTCCGACAGACGGACATCAGGGCGGCGGCCCGAGTCGAGATTGACGGGTACCTGACGTGTTTGGCCCGTCGTCAGGGACGTCGGCCGGGCTCCGGCAGCAGACGCGGGGTCGGCACCTGAAGCCGGTGCAGGGGTTGCCGCGGGGCCCGAACCACTCCCGGACTGGATGCCGGCGTCACCGACGGCCACAGCAACGCCGGTGAGCGGGCTGCCGGGCAGCGTACCGGGCGCTACCACCAGCGGGTTGTCCGCGCTGGTCACAGAGTCGGCGTCGGGGAGGGATTCATCGCACCCTGTCAGCAGTGCTGCACCCAGAAGAGGCAGCAGAACGAGCGGTGCGAACGAGATCGACGTTGGACGGGGCGTTGACATGACTGTCACCGGGGCTTGGTCCTGAAAATCAATTGCAAGGGTCGACGCAACGCACAGACTCACGGTCTTCGTTGCAGCCATAGAATCCACAGACGCCGCACGAAGTACCGGGCAGGTTGGTGAGATCGCCACACCCACCGCAACGGTTCCGAAGGGTATTTATTTCGCAACGGGGCACATCACCAGAGCACACAATATCGCCCGTCTGGCCGCACACCTCACAGGTGTCGCCAGCGACAAGGTCTGAAGGCAGGCAACCACCACAGCTGTTGAGCGCCAGGCTCACGCACTCGACGGTACCCGGCACGTCACCGCAGACATAGTAGCCACATTCGTCCTCACAACCCGTTCCCGGGAGCGGCAGGTCGGCGTCGCAGCCACCACAGGGGTGGGCATCACCGCACTGCAGCTGCCGGTTCTGACAGGTCCACACGTCTCCCGCACAACCGGAGTCGCAGGGCTGTCCCGGGATGCCGTCTGTCTCTCCGCCACAGCCGCCGCACGGGTTGCTGCCGTCCGACGAACACACGAGTGACGTACCACCGGGCGCGCACTGGAACACGCCGCAGTCATTGCACGGATTGCCGGGCGAGTCGAAGAGGGCGCCGCAGCCACCGCACGCGTTGGTACCGCGGTCCACGCAGATGGTGTCCTCGGTGCCGGCACACTCAATACGGCCACAGCCTGTTCCACATACAGTGCCGGGAACATCGTCGAGGGGCGCGCAGCCGCCGCAGGCGTTCCGCCCCGGGTCGACGCACGACACCGTCTCGGGACCCGTGCACAGCAACGTGCCGCAGTCGCCACAACGACCACCCGGCGCTTGCGACAGCTCTCCACAGCCGCCGCACACGTTGGCCGAGTCGCTGCAGATGACTCCCAGGTCGCCGTTGCACTCCCAGACTCCCGAGCAACCACACGGCGTGCCGGGCACATGCTCAAGCTCGCCGCAGCCGCCACAGGCGTTTGCGCCCGGATCATCACAAATCGTTTCTTCGAGTCCGTTGCACTCGGATGTGCCACATGCGCCGCAGGCAACATCCGGCGGAGTGCGAATGAACCCGCAACCACCGCACGGGTTCGCAGTCGGATCCTCGCAGCGCAGCGCTTCCATGCCGTCGCACACCAGATTTCCGTCGCAGCCACAGGCGGCACCAAACTCGCCGACCAGCGGCGTGCAGCCACCGCAGAAGTTTCGGTTATTGGGGTTCGAGCACACCGTGCGATCGTCGCCGTCGCACACCCAGTTGCCACAGGGGCTGCACGCCTCGCCGGGGTCTTCACCCTCCAGGAGAGGCCCGCATCCTCCGCAGGGGTTCACCGGGCCACCGCCTACACAGACGGTCGCGCCTTCGGCACCACATACCACGCGCCCGCCGCAGCCGCAGTCGGCGCCCGGCGTCTCGGCCAGCTCGCCACAGCCACCACAGGCGTTACGACCCACTTCGTTGGCACATACGACGCCGTTCTCGCCATCGCACTGGTAGGAGCCGCAATCGCCGCAGGTATCGCCGGGTTCATTCGGCAGCGCCTCTGTTCCACCGCATGCGTTCTGACCCGTACAGGTGCACACCAGTCCCGTGTTGTCGGCGGTGCAGCCCAACGTGCAGCCCAACTGTCCCTCGATCGTGCAGCTCTCGCCGGGAGCGCCCGCAGGACCTGCAAGATTTCCGCAGCTGCCACACGCGTTGTTGCCCGGATCTTCACACGTGACCACGCCATCCTGGCAGCCGAACGTACCGCAGTCACCGCAGCTGGTGCCAACGCGCGGATCATTGCACGCGACGTCTTCTTCTTCGGCATCCGCGTCCACACCCGGGTCGCTGTCCGTGTCCACAGCCTCCACGTCCTGAACATCTGGAACGGTCGCATCCGGCACTTCGCCCGCGTCAAGGTTTGAGCTACCCTTGTCACCGCAAGCGAGCAACGACAGCGCAGTTGTCAGCGCGACCAGCCAGAACGCCCGGCGAGCAGATATGTGTGCGTTCGTGTAAGACATACGACCGTATCGCCTCGATTTGTAGGCCTTGCATTTCCGTCCGGCATTTCCAGCCAAACGACCGTCATGCCAGACGCAGAACAGCCTCTAACACTCTGGCCGTCGTTGCAACAATACGCAAGGGCTATTCCAACTTCACTCTCAGCGCGCGCTCTCTTACGGATCGCCCTTATTTCATGGACTTCCAGCCACAAAACGTCGGTTCGCCGCAGCCGGTGACCATCGTGCAAGCACCCAACACTGCAAACTTTGCGTAGCGGCCAAGAATCTTTTCTACCGCACTGGCACTGGCTCCGGCGCCGCGCGCTAATCCGAAATACCCAGCAACTCCAGCAACGGGCCCGAGGGGGAAGCGTCTTCACGAAGGTCGATCCGGGCCCGCAACGCCCACTCCAGCTCGGCGTCGCCCTCAGGATCGCCTGTATCTACCAGCAGACGCTGCGTGACCTCCCACACGTGATCGCCCACCGCCCTGATCAATGTCCGATCGCTCAGGCGAGCCGTATGGTTGAACACGACCTGCCCGCCGGCCTCGTGCAGCGGACGGATCGACTCCTCCAGCTGTTCAGCCGTCCACTCATTCTCCACGTCCGTCCGCAAACCGGCGAGCGCGTCGTCCCAGTCACGGCGGGCCAGCGCCTTCACCACCAGGTGCAGTTCTGCACGCACACGAGCTGTAAATGCACGCTTATCCAAAGAGATATCCACTTTACGTGGTGCCGTGGGCTCATCGCCTGCGTCCGCACCTTCGAGCATTTTCTCCCACTCCTGCAGCAGCGATGAGTCCACTCGTTCAATCATCGAACGCAGGTAACTGATCACCTCGACCAGCTCGTCGTTGCGATAGGTCTCGGGCACGGTCTGCACCAGGATCTTCCACACTTGCGACAGATAGCGCAGCAGCACCCCCTCGGCCGCTTCGAGCCCCAGCTCATTCACATACTCGCCGAAGCTCATCCAGCGTTCGATCATCTCCCGGGCGACGCTCTTGGGCCGGATGCTCTCACGCTCCAGCCACGGGTGGCGCTCTACAAATGCGTTGAACGTGTCGTAAATGAAGTCGGCGTGCGGTTTCGGGTACGCGATGCCTTCCAGCGCCGCCATCCGTTCTTCGTACTCCACTCCCTCGGCCTTTAGCTCCACCACCAGATCACGGCGGGCACGCTGCGACTGCGCGTATAGCACGGGGCCGGGGTTCTCGAGGATCGACTCGACCACCGTGAGCAGGTCCAGCGCGTAGGTCGGCGAGTCGAAAGGTACCTGCGCGATCGTATCCAGCAGGTAAAGCGCGAGCGTGTGGAACGCACTGAAATCTTCGCCCAGCTCGTCTGCCAGTCGCACCCGCGCAGGTTCAACGCCGTTGCCCCGAAGCACGTCCACCAGACCCGCCTCGCGCAACGACCGGAACACGCGCGCCGCATGGCGTCGCAGCAGCTTCTTGCCGCCCTGATTCTCGTGGCACACCGCGATCAGGCGCACCAGCTCACGATATCCACCGTCCAGCCCCGCCGGGTCCGCCTGGCCGCGCTGCAACAGGTGCAACAGCATGCCGTGGTCCACCTGAAACACCGACTTCAGCGGCTCGGATTCACCATCGCGCAACGACTCGAACGTCTTGCGGTCCCATGGAACAAAGCCCTTCTCGGGCTGCTTTTTCACAAACTTCTTCGATCCCTTACCCGAAGCGGCCTTCGCCTCGAGCCGAGCGTTCTCGATCACGTGAGGAGGGGCCTGACAGACCACGAACCCTTCCACATCGAACCCTTTGCGGCCCGCACGGCCCGCGATCTGGTGAAAATCGCGCACCGTCAGGATGCGGCGCCGATCTCCGTCGTATTTGTACAGTCGAGTAAAGAGGACCGACCGGATCGGCACGTTTACGCCGACGCCCAGCGTGTCTGTTCCTGCGATGATCTTCATCAGCCCCTGCTGCGCCAGACGCTCCACCAGCAACCGGTATTTTGGCAGCAGCCCGGCGTGGTGCAGCCCGATGCCGTGGTGCACGTACCGGCGCATCTTCTTGCCAAAAGGACTGTCAAAACGGAACGCGCCCAGCGCCTTCGAGATCGTCTGCTTCTCGGGCGTGGTGCACCAGTTGGACGACATCAGATCGCCGGCCAGATCAGTCGCCTCGTGCTGCGAAAAGTTCACGACATAGACCGGGTAGCGCCCTCTGGTCACCAGACCGTGGATGGCTTCGCCCAGCGGCACTTCGGAGTAGTCAAACGTGAGCGGAACCGGGCGCTGGCCAGATTTCACCAGCGCAGCGTCGCGCCCCGTCAGCTGCAACAGCGCCTTCTGCACGAAGGCGGTGTCACCCAGCGTCGCTGACATCAGCAAAAAGGTCGCATTGCGCAGCACCAGCAGCGGAATTTGCCACGCCTGGCCGCGATCCCGGTCGCTGTAATAATGGAACTCGTCCATGATCACCCAGTCCACAGGCGCGCCCGCCCCCTGACGTAGCGCCATGTTCGCCAGCACCTCGGCCGTACAGCAGATAATCGGTGCCCGTGTGTTGATGCCGGCATCGCCGGTCATCATGCCTACATTGGCCGCGCCGAAGGACGCGCACAGCGCAAAGAACTTCTCACTGACCAGCGCCTTGATGGGCGACGTGTAAAACGACCGCTCCCCCCGCGCCAGCGCACGAAAATGAGCGGCCATGGCCACCAGCGACTTTCCAGACCCTGTCGGCGTGTTCAGGATCACGTGCCGCCCGTCCAGCAGCTCCAGAATCGCCTCCTCCTGCGCGGGATACAGATCCAGACCGATATCCGCGGCCCAGCCCATGAAAATTTCCAACAACTCTTCGGCTTCGGGACGATGCGCCGGCAGTCTGTCCACCAGCGACCTGACCAGTTCGCGCTCGCTCCCTTTTTCCGAATCAGACGCCATGCATTCTCCAGAGCACAATGGTTCAGGGCGGAATCGTACCCCACGCTCGCGTTCTGAACGGAGCGCGGCGGGTCTGTCAATCGCCGCC
>Ga0169931_10006985_pt1 | contig 16869 bp, 11 predicted proteins | sample Kivu_15m_20L_FD_129675 | JGI IMG/M metagenome (GOLD analysis project Ga0169931, IMG submission 129675) | Freshwater microbial communities from Lake Kivu, Western Province, Rwanda to study Microbial Dark Matter (Phase II) - Kivu_15m_20L... | ecosystem: Environmental > Aquatic > Freshwater > Lake...
TAATTTTTATAAAATATATAAAATTTATATAAAAAAAGTATTTAAAGACTATTTATTAAGTTTTAATGATACATCTTTTTTACAAAACTTATCTAAATTTTATCTAATTATTATAAAATTTATATAAAAAACGTATTTAAAGGCTATTTACTAAGTTTTAATGATACATCTTTTTTACAAATTTTTTATAAAATATATAAAATTTATATAAAAAAAGTATTTAAAGACTATTTATTAAGTTTTAATGATACATCTTTTTTACAAAATTATGCCTAATATTTATTTAAATTCTAGTGAAATCGCCATCTTAATCAATAAAAACCCTTTCCAAAAAATTAATAATGTTGTTTCTAAATTATGGATCAAATATTTCCCTGATAATTTTAATCAATTTAATATTAAATATAATATTAATACATCCTTTTTAGATGAAACTTCTATCATTAATGATGCTCTTAAAATCAATAATATTGATTTTGATATCAATAATTCTCTCAATTCTACTTCCAATTCTGAATTATTTTCTAAAAAAAAAGAAATTAAAAAATTAATTAATGACATTCCTAATGATATTATACATCCTGATCAAAAAAATATTATTAATCCTATTGATAAAAAAACTCTTAATAAAAATATCGATCATTTAATGAATAAAAACTTTGGAACTATTCATGAAAATGACGTCCTCAATATCTATTTATCTTATTATCCTGAGTTCTCTGCTATTAAATCTTCTCAATATAAATCTAAATTAATCTTTAATAATAATGGTTATAATTTCTTTATTGGCGGTATTATTGATGCTATGAGAAATGATGGAACTATTATTGAAATTAAAAATAGAGTTAATAGACTATTTAAATCTCTTAAAGATTATGAAAAAATTCAAGCTATGTCTTACCTTTTTATTTATAATTCTAATAAACTTCATCTTGTCGAATCTTTTAATAAAAATATTTTCGTTATCGATGTCGATTATAATGAAGAATATATGAATTATATTATCAAAAATATTAAAATATTTACCGATTTCTTCTTCCTATTCCTTAACTCTGATGAACTTAAATTTGATCTTATCGATAACAATGAATCTTTTCATCAAAAATTTATTCTTTTCTCTAAAAAAAATTGATATATTTATTTTACCTTATTATTCTTTTCTAAAAATATATAAAAATTATGAATAATTTATCTATTAATATATTAAAAGATAACTGGATTCAATTTATCATTCAATTTAATATTGATTCTATTGATAAACCTTTGATATTTCAATATATCGCTAAAATAGATGACACTTCTAATATAGAAATTATTCAATCATTTATTCTTCATTCTCATAATAATGAATTCGGTATTATTTTTGATAATAAAAATTGTAACTTTAATCTTAATAAATATATTAAAATTAAATTTGTTAAATTGAAAAAATTAGATATCAATTCTCAATCTGAACAAGATGAAGAACTACTTAAATTATGTGATGAACTAGATTTCGATTATGAACCTGAAATTGATGAATTTATTAATAAAGATCTATCTGATATTAATAATATTAACTTTTCTATTGTTTCTTTCACACAAGCTCTTGAATTAATCAATAATGTTAATAAATTTAACCATCCTGATATTTTTAATAAATTATTAAATATTATTCATAAGGGTCCTACTGAATTTATCAATTTTGATACGAATTCTTACAATTATGATACTTTATTTGATATTCATGCTATTTCTATTCATAATATTTTTCAATCTAGTGAATACTCTTTGATTAATAACGATATCCATGGTCAAAAATTTACATTTAAAGATGATTTCTGTTTATTAAATCCTAAATTCTTTGAATTACTTTCTAATGATAACATTGGAATTGGAACTTCTATTATGGAAGTCGATTTTAAAATTTTATCTACTGAAACACTGATTTTTAAATATTTTTATCATATTTATGGAAATTTTGATAAACTTAAATTTTGGACATCTTTCCCTGAATTCGTTAAAAAAGATGGTAATGAAAATTATTTCTTTAAAATCATTAATAACTTTTATGATCGTGATTTTGATGGAAAAACTACTTGGATTAATAATTTCTATTTTAATAAAAATTATTTCTTTGTTGAATGCTTCTCTGCTCAATATAAAGATGTTTATATTGATTCTATAAATAATTATACCGAAAAATTATTTATTGATGATAAGCCTACCATATCACTTTATTTTCAAAGATTAATGTAATATCAATATTTTATGTTATGATATTTATAATAAAAAAAAATTGATCAAAAAATTATATAAAAATATAAACTTATATTTATATAAATTATTTTTGATTCTATCATGTCTAATAAAAACTACAATTCAAAAAAAATTAACGATGAATCTGATTCATCTTCTGATAATGAAATATATAAAAATATTACTTACAATTCTGTCAATAATGATGATGATAATTCTTTTAAAATGTTTCATATTCATAATTCTAAAAATAAATGGATTACTGCTGAGTTTATTAATAAAACTCTCGCTAAATATGGTGTTCATAAAAAAATTAATGATATTGAAATTTGGAAACGTGCTACTGTTCATAAATCTTACTGTAGTAACAGAAAAAGATACTTCTCTAACGAAATTATTGAAAAACCTTCTGATGATTTTGATTATATTGATATTCAAACTAAATCTGGAGAAGTCTATGAATGGATCGGTGACGGTATTATTCAATCTATTATGGTTCAATACCTTAGTTCTAGATTTAATAATGAAGATGAAGGATTTTTATCTAAAACTAGAGCTAAAATCGTTAAAACTGAAACTTTAGCTAAATTAGCTAAAATTATTGGATTACAAAATTATGTTATTATTTCTAAATATTGTGAAGATGAACTCAATGCTAGAGAAATTCCTAATGTCCTTGAAGATGCTTTTGAAGCTTTTATTGGTGCTATGTCTAAAGACCTGGGTGATAGTAAAGATGAAAATAATATTCAAGGTTACAGTTACTGTCATACATTCTTTATTAAATTAATTGAATCTAAAATTGATATGGCTGCTTTAATTGCTAAAAATGATAACTATAAAGATATCCTTATGAGATATTTTCATAAAACTTTTGAGGGTCATAACCCTACTTACCAAAATATTAAAACTTCTATTAATGGAAGAAATAAATCTTTCGTTGAAGCTGTTCTTGATGTTAATGGTAAAATTATTTGCACTGGTCAAGGTAAAAATAAAAAAGAAGCACAACAAATTGCCGCTAAAAATGCACTAATCATGTATGGTGTTAGTGAATAATAACTTTACTTTTTTTTGTTCTTATAATATCCTTTTTTTATAAATTCCATTATCTATTTTCTATCTATTCTTTATTTTTTATATTTATCAATATTCTTTATATTTTATATTTATCAATATTTTTTATTTTTTTATATTTATCAATATTCTTTATTTTTTACATTTATTTTATAAAAAAAAATTATTTAAAAGTTTATCTATAATTATTTATAGTGATTAAAAATATTTATATAATGTCCAATATAATTGATTTCAATAATAAAAATAAATATGATTTTGTTATTATTAAACAAAGATATAAAATTTTAAATGCTTTTAATGAAATCGTTAATTTTATTAAAAATAATAAAATACCCTTATTCTCTCTATCTTCTATGGAAATTATTTTTAATAAATTTATTAACATAAAAAATCCTATTATCGTTATTACTAATCAAAAAAATGAATTCTTTCTTGAATTCTTCAAATATATTTATAAAAATTTTAAACTATTTTATACTATTAATAAAAATAAAGGTATTTATACTTATTATCTTGAATTACAACCTGTTCTTATTATCTATTTCTCTAATAAAATTAATAATTTTAAACTATATTATAAAGATAATTTTACTTTTGTTAATCCTTTCCTCGGACTCGCCGATATCTATTATAAATATTCTTTACCTTTCGATTTTATTGATCTTTTCCCTAATTTTATCGAAATTGAAGAAAAATTCCTTAATAATCTTATTGAAAATCATACTAAAAAATCTTTCTTAAGACTTTATATGAGTGAAAAAAATGAAATTTTAGAAGATGAAGATGATAATAATATTCTTTCTACTCCTACTTTTATTAAAAATATTTTTATTTCTCTATTTCAATTTATTGAAACTAATATTCTTACTATTGGTGACTGCATGCTTACTGGTTCTTTCGCTTATAATAAAATTATGAATATCGATTCTTTACCTGATGATAAAATTGAAATTATTGCTGTTTCTGGTGATAAAACTATAAGTGATATTAAAGCTTTTTTAGATTCTAATTTTAATGACGATAATTTTATTATTACTAAAATTAATAATTCTCTTGATAATTCTACTAAATTTTTTAATTATTTTTTTAAAGAATATACTGTTTTTTATAATAGAACCCCTATCCTTACTGTTTATGAATATTATTCTCAATGTTGTTTTAATACTTTTAATGATTCTTTATATATTGCTAATTATCATAATATTATTTTCCATATGTTAATTAGTAATTTTGATAATATTATTAAATTTATTACTCTTTTTCATAAAATTGCTAAAGATAATATTGATATTCTTGATCATGGTAATTTCCAAGTATTCCAATATAACCATCTTAATGATGCTATTATTTATCGTCTTAAACTTATTTCTAATTTTTTCAAATAATAATTATTTTATATTAAATCATATTTAGAGATATATATATATATTTATTTATTAAATATATATAAATATGAGTCACTTATATAATAATAAAGATAAATTTTTAAATTATTTTAATGATATTTCTTTAAAAAATAAATCTTATAAAATTAAAGCTATACCCCTTGATAATTTATTAAAAATTAATAATATTATTCAAAATATTCTTAAAGATAATCAAAATATTATTGTTAAAGGTAGTAGAGCTTTAAATAAATTTGTTAATAATAAAATTTATACTGATCATGAACTCATTTATGTTGATTATGATCTATACAGTTATAATGCTAAAAATGATATTATTTTTATTGCCGACCAATTATTCAAAAATGGATTTCAAGAAATTTATATTAGAAATACCATTTATAAAGAAAATATTTATAGACTTTTATATCTTACTAATACTATTATTGATATTGAATTAATTCAAGAAAATATTAATATACCTCATAAAAATATAGATAGTATTAATTATGTTATTCCTGAATTTCAAAAAATTGATATGTTCTCTCAACTAGGAAGACCTACTCTTGTTAATGTTAATAATTGGGATAAAGTTCTTAATCGTATTCATATCTGTAATCAACTTTTTCCTTTTATTTATTCTGATAACAAACTTATAAATAATAATAATAATGATAATAATATTTTAACAAATGATATTGAAAATATTAATAATATTGATATTCAAGATTTAGTTAATATGTTTGATAATGATGTAGTTTTTACCGGTCATTTAGCTTTCTCTGCTATTATGTATTCTAAATTTATGAATGATATTAATTCTAAATTTAGTCCTATTATTAATTATTTAGAAGTATTAGTCCCTGCACCCCATAAATACATTAATAAAATTACTGAATTTTATGGATCTGATAGAGTTATTGTTCAAGAAATGGATAATATTCTCTATTTTTATAATAAATTTTATAAAATTTATATTGATGGTCATATTAAAATTATTATTTGGAGATTAGATGAATGTTGTAATTTCTTTGAAATTAATAATGTTAAATATACAGATTACTATTATCTTTTATTTCATTATAGTTTTTCTAAATTTTTCTCTTATATTATTAATATTAATGATAATTTTAATCATTATGATCAACTTATTCTTGAATTATTTAATACCTTTAAATACCCTGATCCTATTATTAGATGCTTCGGTGAAAGAAACCCTGGAACTAAAAGTCTTAAAAATATATTCTTAACTGTTGATGGACTTGATAAAAGTAAATTATTTAGATATAATCCATCTTCTAATAATAATAATAATAATAATAATAATGATAATAATAATTGATTTTATTATAGTATTTTTATTTTTTTTATTTTATCAAACATTATATAATATTTATTTATTATATAATATATGGAATCTAAATCCAATACTAGTTTAAAAAAAAAGATTAAAAAAATTAAAATCATTAAAAAAAATATTCAAAAAAATACTAATAATAATCAACTTTTAGAAAAAGTTTCAAATATAAATTATAATAATCAATTTGTTAAAATCGGTGAAAATGAATGGATTGATATTAATAATAAAAATTTCCAATCCTTTATTAATAAATTATTCGATATTTATAAATTAACTAATAAAACTGAAAAAATTAATAGAAATAATCCTAAACCTTTTCTTTATCAAAAATTTTTAAGAGATTATTTTCAAAATGATTCTCCTTATAGAGGAATCTTATTATATCATGGTTTAGGATCTGGTAAAACTTGCACTGCTGTTACTATTTCTGAAAATTTAAAAAAATTCAAAAATGTTATTATTATGTTACCCGCTGCCTTAAAAGATAATTTTATTCAAAATGGTCTCCTTTTTTGCGGTAAAGATAGCAAAAAATATAAAGAAATACCCGGATTAATTGATGAAAGCTATACTTTTATTTCTACAAATGCTTCTAATACTCTGGCTCAAATTGAAAAAATTGGAACTCTTGATAATCATGTTATTATTATTGAAGAAGCTCATAATCTTGTCTCTAAAATTGTTAGTGGTTTAATGGGTGCTAGTAAGCAAGGTCATAAAATTTATGAAATTTTAATGAATTCTAAAAATGTTAAAATTATTGCTATGACTGGAACACCTATTGTAAATTATCCTTTTGAAAGCGGTATTTTACTCAATTTACTTAAAGGTAAAATGTTCTCTCATGTTTTTAAAATCGATAAAATGAATTTTGATACCTCTGATGTTAATGTTTTTAATAATTATAAAAATGAACTTGATAAACTTAATTATATTGATATATATGATATTAACTTAAGTAATAAAACTATTGAATTTACTTTTAAATTAAAAATTGATGATAATAATGAATTATTTAATAATATGATTCAACAAATTATTTTATTATCACAAAAATTTGGTCTATCTTTATCCTATGCTTTAAAAAGAGATTTTACTCTTTTCCCTAATTCTCAAGATGAATTTAATAATTATTTTTTAAATGAAACTGAACAAATGGATAAATTAAAAAATATTGATTTATATATGAGAAGAGCTTCTGGTTTAATCTCATTTTATGAAAATGTTGATGGTGATTATCCTTCTTCTTCTATTGAAGATGTTAATATTGAAATGAGTAATTATCAATATTTTATGTATGAAAAAATGAGAGAAATTGAAAGAGTTCGTGAAAAATTCGCTGCTATTAAATCTAAATCTTCTAAAAAAAAAAATAAAGCTTCTCAACCTACCAGTCTTATGAGAATTTATTCTAGACAATTCTCTAATTTCGCATTCCCTAAAGATATTCCTAGACCTTTCCCTAGAGGAACCGCTAAACTTTTAGAACTAACTAATAAAAATTCTGATAAAAATAAAGAAAATATTGACAAAATTGAAAAAGAATTTATAAAAGAAGAAGCTGTTACTGAAAATATTGATGAATTAGATAAAGAATATAGACTTCATATTGATCAAACTATGGATCAACTTTTGAAACAAAAATATGAATATCTTACTGGTAATAATCTTTTGAAATTATCTTCTAAAATGAGTAAAATTTTAGATAATATTAATAATAATCCTGGTATTAATATGGTTTATTCTCAATTTAGAACATTAGAAGGTATTGGAATATTTGAATTAGTTCTTAAAGCTAATGGATTTTTTAAATTTGGAGATAATAATAATAAACAAAAATCTAATAATATTTACGCTATTTATTCTGGTATGGAAGATCCTGATTATAGAAAAAATATTCTTAAAACTATTACATCTAAAGATAATTCTAAAGGTGATTTAATTAAAGTTTTATTAATCTCTAGTGCTGGTGCTGAAGGTTTAGATCTTAAAAATATCAGATGTATCCATATTATGGAACCTTATTGGAATGAAATTAAAATTAAACAAGTTATTGGTAGAGGTGTCAGAAGAAATTCTCATATTGATTTACCTGAAAAAGATAGAAATGTTAAAGTTTTTAGATATTATTCTATTTTATCTGATCAACAAAAATCCGAAACCAAAGAAAAAGAAACTACCGACCAATATGTTTATAATATTGCTAAACGTAAAGAAGGTATTACTAATGATATTTTACAATTATTTAAAGAAGTTTCTATTGATTGTTATTTAAATAAAAAAATTACTAATAAATCTGATAAAATTAAATGCTTTAATCCTGATTCTTTAAATATTGATAATAATATTCTCTATTTACCCGATATTTCTAAAGATTTTGTTTATGGTAAATCTTTTAAATTAAATAAATCATCTGAAAAAAAAGTTAAACGTGAATTGATTATTGCATACATAACTAAAAATAATGATATAATTATTCCTGATAAATCAACTAAAAAAGCTTATAGTGTGATTGATTATAAAAATAAGAAAAATGAATATAAAGGTAAATTAGATATTAAAAAACGCGTTTATATTGATATAGATTCTAAAAATATATATGATGGAGAAACTAAAATTATTGGTTCTTTTGATAATAATGGTAAATTTATTTAGATTAATTTATATAATTTTTTTATCCATTTTATATTTATAAAAATAATTTTTTATTTATTTTTATAACTTATTTATTTTCTTATTATTATATATATATATATATTATATTATGGCAATTTTATCTGTTCCTTCCACATATCCTACTATTCAAGATGCTATTAATGCTGTATCCAATGGAGATGAAATTGAATTATATCCCGGATATTATTCTGCAATTAATATTAAATCTAATAATAATAATCCACATTTTAGTATAAAATCTACTCAAAATGGAGTTAGTTCTATCCGAATTTAATTATATTTATAAAATTTAATTATCTTAAATTTTATTATTTTTTATATATATAATATTTAATTTGTATATTATATATATATTATATATCTAAATGACTAATAATCCTCAAATTACCCTTTTTACGAATCGTCCATATTCTAATGAATTATCCCCCCCGCCACCAGGTATTATAGATACCCCCACGGGACCAATCTATGATCCTGATAATCGACTTCAACAAGATTATCAAAATTTACCCTATCCCCCTACCCCTCCCAATGTCCAACCAAGCAACTTGGCTTACCAAAATTTAAATAATATACGTAATAGACAAATCAATCAAAATTCTCAGCAAAATTTTAATAATTCTTTAATTGGACAATTACCTAATTTTAGGATTTATCCATTGAGTCTAAATAGTGTATTCCCAAATCAAGCTAATCAAACCCAACATTCAACTATTCAAAATGCTATTGATGCTTCAATTAATGGAGATATAATTTATATTCCTTCTGGAGTTTATACTGAAAATTTAATTATTAATAAATCTATTACATTAATAGGTGAGGATGTTAATAATACAATTATTAAATCTTCTTCATCTGCTACTACTCCAACTATTCAAATTACTGATGGAGCTTCTGGTTCTCTTTTATATAATTTTACTGTTCAAGGTAAATATTCTTCTCAATCTAATACAGGTAGTGGTGATTCTAATAATAATACTAGTGGTATTTTAATCCGCAATACTGATACTAATAATAAACCTGAAATTAATAATCTTATTTTTAGTTTGTTAAAAATTACTAATGCATCTAATGGTATTGCATTTAATAATTTTAAATCTAATAATATTTCAATTGAATATTGTTATATTTTTAATAATGAAGGTTCTGGTATTCGTATTGCATCTAATACTGAAGTTATGAGAGTTTTTGAAATTAATTCATCTAATATTAGTAATAATAATTTAAATGCTATTACTTCTAATCCATCTGGTTCATATAGACCTAATTGCACTGATTTTAAAATTAATAATTGCACTATTGAAAATAATAATCGATTAACTCTTAATAATTCTCATGATATATCTATTTTTGGTTTTAATGGTAATTTAATTATTAATAATTGTAATATTAAATCTAATCATTTTGAAAGAAAACAAGTTAATGGAACTTCAACCTCACCTACTTCTGGTGGTTGGGGATTAGCTATTTATGGTAGAAGAGATACTGATCTTAAAGTATATAATTTAGGTAATCTTAGTCTTACAAATTTAACTTTTACTGGTAATGTTATTAAATCTTGTTTAGGTATTGAAAGATATAATTCTTTTGGAAATATTACTTTTGATAATGTTGATCTTAAAAGTTATGATGCTAATAAAGCTAATCAAACTTGGACTCAACTCTCTATTGGACATAATGATATTAATAAACAATTTAATATTGGTAATACTAAACTTAAGACTATTTTTGTTAGTCAAGCTGGAGATGTTTATGCTAAATTAGCTTTATTCTATAACAATACTTCTAATATATTATTAGATATTAATGATACTAATGATCAAACTATTATTTCTAATCAAGTTATTGATAAATCAGATAATATACCTAGCACTAATTTAGGTAACTTAATTTTTTATGATAATATTATTGATAATATTTTTGAAATATCTCCTACTACTTTTCCTAATTCTATTCAAAATACAATTAATAATATTAATAATACTTCAAATTTTGTTAATAATATTATTACATTTTTAAGTGGAAATTATGTTGCTAACACTTTACAAACTACTAATAAATTAATTACATTACAGGCTAATAATGGTTTTGTTACTTTAAAACAATCTTCTTGAATGATTTTTACACTTTTGCACATTTAAAACGCTGATCTAACGACAAAAATAAGCAAAAAATGAAATAAAATTGAAGAAAAAACTTTAAATTTACTACTAAAAGAATCTATTAAATATTTAAAATTAAATATATAATATATTTATAAAAATGAAAGTTTATCATGCTTCACCAAATTCTGACATAAAAAAATTATTTAATAATTCATATTGTTCTTTATATCCGCACATTGCTTATTATATGGGTTTATATTATACAAATACTCATAAAACATGGACGGATGATGATTTAAAAAAACCATATAGGTTTAGCGATAAAATAATATTTAAACCAAATAGAAAACCTGATGGAAAACCAATTTTGTATGTTTGTGATATTGACCCTGAAAATATTATAATGCATAAAAATTTTCCTTTTGAGTTTATAATTAAAAAAGGTGTCAAATGCAATAAAATTGAAGAAACAACTTTAAATTTACTACTAAAAAAATCTATTAAATATTTAAATTTAACTGATGAAATAATTTTTTAATTTGGCATTTTAAATATACAAAGGTGTAATATATAAAAATATAAAATTTTTTTATATGTAAAGTATTTAATTATATATTGCTCTTTCTGACCATAATATTGAATAATGTTTTAATTTCTCATTTGATCCCTGTTCTCCCCTATATTCTGGATACATCTTTATTATTGGTAATACTCCATATTTTATAATTGGATTTCCTGGATCATTTGAATGTAAAAATAATCGTATATTCATTTTATCCTGCAATGTAAAAAATTTACTTACTAATTGGGGTCCTGTTGGACATAAACAATCTGGTCCATAATATCTATTTTTAACATTAAATAATATCTGTAATATACATTTACCTAATACTTTATTCCTTGGTTTTACTGCTATTAATGCATTATATATTCCTGAATTTACTCTATTTGGATAATCTAATACAAAATGTTCTCTTGTTGTTAAATGTAATAATTTAAATTTTCCTATACCACTTAATTTTATATCCATATAAATACCTCCATGAACATATAATACACAATATCTCCATAAATCTGCTTTATATGCACCTGGACGTAATTTATCAAAAGCCCATAATATTGATATTGGAAAATGTTTCTTTATAAATTCTCTACAATCATTATCATCAAATAAATAATACTTAAATTCTGGATTAAAAAAACGTATCCTTGCTACATTCAATTTCATATAATAAGGTATATCTTTTGTATGCCATGTTTGAAATATTTTTAATGGTATTACACTATTTATTTTTTTTAAATAATTTTTACTTTTATCTTCAGTTTTTTTTTTTATATTCTCTTCTATATCTTTATCAATTGTTGTTGTTATTTCTTCTTCATTTTTTTTTAAATCATCTCCTATTTCTTCAATACTTTCTTCTTCTATTATATTAGTATCTTCATTATTCGTTTCATTAATTTGATCTATTTCATTGATTTGATCTATTTCATTGATTTGATCTATTTCATTGATTTGATATATTTCATTGATTTGATCTATTTCATTGATTTGATCTATTTCATTGATTTGATCTATTTCATTGATTTGATTCTTTTCATTCATTTGATTATTTTCATTATTTATTTCATTTATTTGATTATTTTCATTATTTATTTCATTATTTAAATTCATTTCATTATTTAAATTCATTTCATTATTTATTTCATTTATTTGATTATTTTCATTATTTATTTCATTATTTAAATTCATTTCATTATTTAAATTCATTTCATTATTTAAATTCATTTCATTATTTAAATTCATTTCATTATTTATTTCATTCATTTGATTCTTTTCATTATTTATTTCATTTATTTGATTCATTTCATTATTTATTTCATTCATTTGATTCTTTTCATTATTTATTTCATTATTTAAATTCATTTGATTCTTTTCATTATTCATTTCATTATTTAAATTTATTTCATTATTTAAATTTATTTCATTATTTAAATTTATTTCATTATTTAAATTCATTTCATTATTTAAATTCATTTCATTAATTTGATTTATTTCTATATTTGTATTAAAATTATTGTTTTCAATAAATTTATTATTTTCATTTATATTATTTTTTTTTATATCATATTTATTATTTATTAATACTATATTATCTTTTTTTAAATATTCTTTAATTTTACTAAAATCAAATCTACTATTTAATAATTCTTGATATAATTCTAATGTAATCTCTATATTATTTATTTGTATAGACATATAAATATTATATATTTATTTTTTATTTTTAAAATAACGCAATTTATTTTATCTTAAATACCAATGATATGATATATAATCATAATTATTATATAAATCTTCTAATTTATTTGTATTCTTCCATTTTAATTCTCTTATTTTTATTTTATCAGAATGATATATTAACATAAAATTAAAATATATTTCATATTCAGATGCACCTGATCCTCCTTCTTTTCTCAAATTTATATCTACATTTTCTAGAAATATTTTCCAAAATGGTTTTTTATTTTTATGATAATTTTCTACTATATTTATTAATTCCAATATATATTTTCTATTAAATAACATATGATGACATATTCCTGATGCATTCTGTAAAACTTTTATGAATGATGGATGTAATCTTTTCATATGATTAAAATATGGTTCATGATATTCTTCTCCTATATTAAATAATTCTTTATCTGTTAATTTATCTATAAAATTTATTGGTTTTATAAAAAATGTATCACAATCTATTATCAAATATCTATCTAATATTTTAGGTATTACAAGACTTACATATAGTTTTAATAATTGTTGTAAATACCATCCATTTCTTTCATTTTTACCATGTATTTCTGATATATCTTTTAATTTAAATGGAAATATTTGTTCTGGTATTATTATACAATTTTCTACTTTTATAAATGGATAATATGATAATATGTATATATTTCTATATCCTACTATATTTCTTTTTGTATTTAATATTTGTTTATTTAATATATTTAAATCTTTTGGACCAACTACAACTATTATATCAAACATTTTTCTATTTTATATATAATAGTATTAACAAAACTTATTATCAAAATAATCTTATAACTATTATCTAGATATATTACTAAATTATATTTGTAAAATGACAATTATAATGTTTTATATTTTATTTATTATTAATATTTTAATATCACAAATTTTAAATATATTTTTTTTTCTAATGAATATTTATATATAAATAATGAAAACAATATCTTTTAAAAATAATAATATACTTATAGATGATAATACCACTATTAATGGATATTTAAATATATCTGGTTCTTTAGGTGTTACTGGTCCTGTTAATCTTAAAAGCACATTAGATGTTACTAGCAATACTTATATTTCTGGTTCTTTAGGTGTTACTGGACCTGTTAATCTTAAAAGCACATTAGATATTTCTAGTGATACTTATATTGCAGGTTCTTTAGGTGTTACTGGACCTGTTAATCTTAAGAATATTTTAAATGTCTCTAGTGATACTAATATTTCTGGTTCTTTAGGTGTTACTGGACCTGTTAATCTTAAGAATATTTTAAATATCTCTAGTGATACTTATATTGGAGGTTCTTTAGGTGTTACTGGACCTGTTAATCTTAAAAGCACATTAGATGTTTCTAGTGATACTTATATTAAAGGTTCTTTAGGTGTTACTGGACCTGTTAATCTTAAGAATATTTTAAATGTTTCTAGTGATACTTATATTGGAGGTTCTTTAGGTGTTACTGGACCTGTTAATCTTAAAAACACATTAGATGTTTCTAGTGATACTTATATTAAAGGTTCTTTAGGTGTTACTGGACCTGTTAATCTTAAGAATAATTTAAATGTTTCTAGTGATACGCATATTTCTGGTTCTTTAGGTGTTACTGGACCTGTTAATCTTAAAAGCACATTAGATGTTTCTAGTGATACGCATATTTCTGGTTCTTTAGGTGTTACTGGACCTGTTAATCTTAAGAATAATTTGGATGTTCAAGGTAATTTAGGAGTTACAGGTGTTTCTTCTTTTTATAATAAAATTTTAACAAATAATATTGATTCTATTTCTAATATTCTTAATATTGGTAATAATAATTGTATTACTGCTAATATTGCATGTGGTAATCAAACTCAAATTGTGAATATTGGATCTAATTCTTCTACTGGAAATACTACTATTAATATTGGTGCTTCTGGTGATACCGTTAATATTGCTGGTTCTCTAACTTATGTTCAATCTACTAATTTAGAAATTAATAATAATAGAATAATTCTTAATTCTGGAGGAACTACTGCTTCTGCTAATGGTGCTGGTATTGATGTTGAAGAAGGTGGTAATATTACAGGTTATATTCGCATTAGTAATAGTGGTCAAAATTGGGAATTTAAATCTACTCAAAATAGTAATAAAGCATTACTTGAACCTATATCTGATTCATATATTATATTAGATACTGATGTTTCTGTTGATAATAATAATGATAAAATTGTTCAAAGAAATAATTCTGGAGATATTTACATATCTAAATTAAATTCTTCTAATATTAATAATAATAATGATGCTTATATTGGAGGTTCTTTAGGTGTTACTGGAACTGTTAATCTTATGAATATTTTAAATGTCTCTAGCGATACTAATATTTCTGGTTCTTTAGGTGTTACTGGACCTGTTAATCTTAAGAATATTTTAAATGTCTCTAGTGATACTAATATTGGAGGTTCTTTAGGTGTTACTGGACCTGTTAATCTTAGGAATAATTTATATGTTTCTGGTTCTTTAGGTGTTACTGGACCTGTTAATCTTAAAAGCACATTAGATGTTTCTAGTGATACTTATATTGGAGGTTCTTTAGGTGTTACTGGACCTGTTAATCTTAAGAATATTTTAAATGTCTCTAGTGATACTTATATTTCTGGTGCTTTAGGTGTTACTGGACCTGTTAATCTTAAAAGCACATTAGATATTTCTAGTGATACTTATATTAAAGGTTCTTTAGGTGTTACTGGACCTGTTAATCTTAGGAATAATTTATATGTTTCTGGTTCTTTAGGTGTTACTGGACCTGTTAATCTTAAGAATATTTTAAATGTTTCTAGTGATACTTATATTTCTGGTGCTTTAGGTGTTACTGGAGCTGTTAATCTTAAAAGCACATTAGATGTTTCTAGTGATACTTATATTTCTGGATCTTTAGGTGTTACTGGACCTGTTAATCTTAAAAGCACTTTAAATGTCTCTAGTGATACTAATATTTCTGGTTCTTTAGGTGTTACTGGACCTGTTAATCTTAAGAATAATTTATATGTTTCTGGTTCTTTAGGTGTTACTGGAGCTGTTAATCTTAAAAATAATTTATATGTTTCTGGTTCTTTAGGTGTTACTGGACCTGTTAATCTTAAAAGCACATTAGATGTTTCTAGTGATACTAATATTTCTGGATCTTTAGGTGTTACTGGACCTGTTAATCTTAAAAGCACATTAGATGTTTCTAGTGATACTAATATTTCTGGTTCTTTAGATGTTATTGGAATATCTACTTTTAATAATAAAATATTAACAAATGATATCGATTCTATTAGTGATACTCTCAATATTGCTTGTGGAAATAATACTCAGACTGTGAATATCGGTTCTAATTCTTCTAGTGGAACTACCACTATTAATATTGGTGGTTCTGGTGATACTGTTAATATTGCTGGTTCTTTAAATTATATACAAACTACTGATCTACAAGTTAAAGATAATAATATTATTTTAAATAAAGGTGGATCTACCGCATCTGCTGGTGGCTCTGGTATTAATATTGAAGAAAATGGATCTATTACTGCTTTTATTAAACAAGATTCTGATAGAGATGGATTTGAAATTAAATCATCGAATGTATCCAAAACATTTAATTTAAAACTTTCTTCTTTTAATCAAGGATTACTTAAATTAAATTCTTCTGATCAAATTATTGCGTCATCTGGTTCTATTTCTGATATTACTAATCTTCA
>Ga0169931_10006986_pt1 | contig 16865 bp, 15 predicted proteins | sample Kivu_15m_20L_FD_129675 | JGI IMG/M metagenome (GOLD analysis project Ga0169931, IMG submission 129675) | Freshwater microbial communities from Lake Kivu, Western Province, Rwanda to study Microbial Dark Matter (Phase II) - Kivu_15m_20L... | ecosystem: Environmental > Aquatic > Freshwater > Lake...
GACGGGACTTGAACCCGCGACCTCCGCCGTGACAGGGCGGCGCGCTAACCAACTGCGCTACTGGGCCAACACAAACCCAGATAAAGAAAAAAACTCTTTCCTTCATCTGGCGTCCCCAACGGGATTTGAACCCGTGTTACCGCCGTGAAAGGGCGATGTCCTGGGCCCCTAGACGATGGGGACTAGAGGAGGCCGTATCTTATCGTGAATTTTCATTCCTAAATCTGGCGGTACTATTCCCCTCTTGCGATCACAAATGCGCAAAAAACGAGAAATACGATCCTTCATATCACCTTGGGGCCTTTAGCTCAGTCGGTAGAGCAACGGACTTTTAATCCGTGGGTCGTCGGTTCGATCCCGACAGGGCCCACTCAATCACTTTTCCAAGCAACGCAACTTGACAAATAATCAGTGTAAACAGTTCGCGTCGGCCATCCGCCCATCACAAGACGGGAACGCTGTTGCTGCAATTGAGCCAATCAAAACTTCTGAGACCAATGATCTATCGGACTCATGATTCAAGACTGAGATACTTGGTGGATTGAGCGGCACAGATGTCGAGTTTAGGGGTGCGTCAGTAAATGATGTTGAGTATGGGATTGTTGCAGTTCACCTGATGACGCCTAGTGGTGTAGTGCGGCTGGATTAGGTACTATTCAGTAGATTTGGTTTTCAATTCAGGCGATTTGGGTTGTCTAAACAGGGTTATTTGAGGGAACATTTAGTCCTCAGAACCTTTGATTTGGAAGAAGCAGTGTCTTCGATACAGCCTGGCGCTACCATTCTCATCACAGGCGCAGACGGATTTATTGGTTCTCATCTCACTGAAACGCTTGTCCGTCAAGGTTACAAAGTCCGTGCTTTTGTTTATTACAACTCCCTTAACTCTTGGGGTTGTTCCAGATTTTCATATCGAGTAAGAACGGAAAGGCGTATATTAGGATTTGGAAAACTTGAGATCTCGAGTTGATACTGCACGCAATTTCTTTTCGGGTCAAATTATCGCTCCGAGAGTTTAGATTTCCTCGACGGCTTTTGCCAGTTTGCGCTTACTTATCTAGTTTTGGGGAGCCTTCTTAACTGAAAAAGTCCAAAACGGCTCGACATCAGAAAACTTTAAGGTAGATATATCAAACTCAGCCAAACGCAACATTTCAGTTATCTCGGCCCTACTAAAACGTTGTTCCAATGAAGTTCCAAAACGATCCAGTGCATCATTCGCCAGCATCACAAAGGGCATGTCCGCATAGTGATGTAGCGGAATATTTGAAGTGTTTACCCCAAACCTATTCAACACCTTCGAAAACCTTGCTAGCGGCCAATAAACAAGTGCGGCAACAACTGAGGTAACAAGGTACTTAATCTTTTGGGGAAGCTCGGAAATTATCTTTCGTACCACATCCACACCTTTGAAGATCAATTTGTACAAGGTTGGTTTATTCTCAAGGTTGTAATACAAATAGCAAAGAAACATACCCCCTGGCTTAATCTTCATTGAAACATCCTTAATCGCTAAGAATGTGTCGGGAATATGATGTAGGACTCCAAGCGACACTGCCAAATCTAATGATGCTAAGGGAATTGAGTTTGCACCTACAGTTTCTTGCAAAACCTTAATCTTTACCTCATCTGCAAACTTGCTATTCAAGACCTTGCTTGCCCCATCGCTTGGCTCCAACGCATAAACCAAAGAAAAAAATGGGATTAATCTTGATGCCCACCGACCGCTTCCGGCGCCAAAATCAGCTGCTATTGAAATTTTTGGATTGAATTGACTTAGATTAATAGGAGCGCAGTAGGCTTTGAATTGGGCGTTTAGAGCCTCAGTCGTTTCAGTTTCACCATAATCAAAGGTCGCCCACTCGTGCCCAAAGGAATCAATAACTCCTTGGTCTAAGTTTTCATCTCTATTTTGTGAGGTCACCGTTGCTCCTTTCTCTCGAAACGCACTAATCAAATTGTTGGTAGACGGCAAGTATATTTAGTTTTTATTAACCTACGCCTTCTGCCATAGAATTGCCGACATGGCAAAAGTAGGAGTCACGGGCGGCGCTGGGTTCATCGGCTCGAACTTAAGTCGACGTTTGATTTCCGAGGGGCACGAGGTTGTGGTTTTTGATGACCTGTCCACAGGCCTTATCTCCAATGTTGATCAGTCAAATTGCACTTTTGTTAATTCATCGATAACTGACCCTAAAGCTCTTCAAATAGCGCTAAAGGATTGTCAAACAATCTTTCATCTAGCCGCAAGAGGCTCAGTTCCTCGCTCGATCAAAAATCCTGCGGCAACCCATGACGTTAATGCAACGGGCACATTGAATGTGTTAGAAGTAGCCCGATTAAGCGGGGCTCACGTGATCTTTTCTTCTTCTTCCTCCGTTTACGGTCGCAATATGCAGCTTCCTAAAGATGAGTCAATGTGGCTAGGGCCTATGACTCCTTATGCAGCAAGCAAACTTGCAGCCGAAGGATACGTACAGGCATATGCATCAGCATATAAAGTGCCAACGACCCTTTTACGATTCTTCAATGTTTTTGGACCGCGCCAACGCCCAGACCATGAATATGCGGCTGTTCTACCTAAGTGGATCTGGCTCGCTATGCAAGGTAAAGCTATCGATGTCTATGGTGATGGCAGCGCTTCGCGTGACTTCACCTACATTGACACGGTCTTAGATATTGCAATGACAGCAATGTATGAAAAAGTTTTAACTGAAGGTGCTATGAACTTGGCTTATGGAAATCGAATCTTCCTTAGCGACATAATTAAATTCTTGAGGAAGCACTTTCCAGATTTGAAGGTTAACTATGTGGCGGAGCGATTGGGCGATGTTAAAGAATCTCAAAATTCGCCAGATCTATTGAAAACGCTCTTTCCTCAGGTGCAGCCAAAAGATTTCGAAACAGCATTAGCCGAGACAATTGAGTGGCTCCAAGAGTTTGGCGATTCAGTCGCCAATGGTCCGAAGTCACGCGATTAACTGGAGGTTAAACTACGGCAGGATAAGAAAGCGCTTAGATGGAATTTGCCCAGGGAAAGCTAATTCACCCCTTAATTTTTCTTCGATTTGAGGAATAAGTCATTACTTCAAACCCAACATAAGATTCCGATAGAGTTTCTCATGATCCGATACCAGTCGTTCAACACCAAAATTGTTAAGAGTAAAATTCTTAGCATTCTCGCCGAGATGGTTCCGTAAATTTTTGGACTCCACCAGACTCTCTAGTGCATCAGCAATTTCTACAACCTCTACACTTGTTACAAAACCGGTTGCTCCTTCAATCACGATTTCAGAAACCGAACCAACATTGGTTGCCACGACAGGTAACCCCGACATTCCCGCTTGAATCAGGCTTAGCGGCATTCCCTCATTGTCACTTGTCAGAACCACCATATCTGCAGCTGAAAGCACTCTTTCCATGTCGCTTTGCCAACCCAACAACTTAACGCTCAAAGATTCTGACTCTATTCGCCGATAACAATAATTAAGTAATTCACCGTCTCCAGCTATAAAGAAGCTTAATTCCGAATTTCTTTTCTTCAGTTCGCTTACAACATCGAGGAACCGATCGGGACGCTTAATCTGATTTACCCTACCGATAAACCCACAATACAATTCGGACTGACTTAAATCCAAGGCATTCCTAGAATCCAATTTCGATGGTAGTTCCGTCATTTTTAAGCCAGGTGGCATTAAACCAAATTTTTCTTTTGTGCCAATACCCACCTCCAACAAGTCAGACCTAACCTTGTTACCGACCGCCAACAAGTAATGTGTAAATAATGCTAAAGTCTTCTCTGTAGAGATCACGAAAGTACGCCCGAGTTTTCCAAAGTATCCCTGAAGAAGATGTCCGTGAAAAGTATGGATTCTAATTGATCGATGAAAAGAAGCTAAGGACGCTAACCTTCCTAGAAATCCTGCTTTTGCGGTATGTGTATGAATAATGTGAGGCTTGAAACTTCTAATGTGGCGAACTAAAGCAATAAAGGCTCGAACGTCACTCAGAATGCTAATGTGACGGCCAAGACCCCGGATGTGAGTCGCTTGCACATCTCTAGCTGACAACTCAAGAAAGTCCGCTTCATTCTGCCCACAAAATCCAGTAAATAAACGATGATTAAACTCAGACAAGTTAAGCCCACGCATCAAGCCTGCGACTTGTACTGCAGGACCCCCAACATTCATTCTCGCAATTATCCTCATCACCCGAATTGGCTCGCCGGGTTCTCGCCTCATGATGCAATTATGTACTAAATTGACAATCTTTTTGAACTTCAGGACAACAACACCAAAAGTGCCCCAATGACTTCTATATACAAGTTAAGATCAGGTTCGTGAACACACTAACCCACAAAAATTTGGCGATCATTGGACTCGGTTACGTAGGGCTTCTATTGGCGATGGCCGCCGTTGATGCTGGTTGGTTCGTTATGGGTATCGTTGCATCGGAATCGAGAGTAAATCAAATCAAATCCGGCAGTAGCCCCATCGAAGATGCGAGCGATTCAGATCTAAAATCAGCTATTGAAATTGGTGCCTTTGAAGCCCCCTGTGACTTCAGCCGAATCTCGAATGCATCGGTGATTGTAATTTGCGTACCTACTCCTTTAGATGTGGATAGAGAGCCTGATTTAGAGATATTGTGTAATGCTGTTGCGGCTCTGTCTCCCCACCTAACTAACGAGTCGCTTTTGATTAGCGAATCTACTTCTTACCCAGGAACGCTCCGAATTTAATTATCCCTATTGTTGACTCTCTAAAGTCAAGAGAAGCAGTAAAAATCTATTTTGGCAGCGCTCCTGAAAGAGTAAATCCAAAAGACCCAATTTGGAATCAGCGAAACACACCGCGACTTGTGGCCGGCATCGATTTAGAATCAAAGATTCGTTCAGTCGAATTTTATAGTTCGATTTGCGATGTGGTTGTGCCAGTTTCAAATCCAGAAATTGCGGAAGCAGCAAAACTACTGGAGAACACTTATCGTTTAGTTAATATTGCTTTGATCAAAGAGTTTGCACAGATTTGTCACAAAGAAGGGATCTCCGCAAACGAAGTTGTCGATGCAGCTTCTACAAAGCCATATGGGTATGCACCTTTTAGGCCAGGTGTTGGTGTGGGCGGACACTGCATTCCGATTGATCCCATATATCTCAATTGGTGGGCAAAACAAAGCGGAACTGAGATGGAAACAATTAAGTCAGCCGACTCAATTAATCGCTCCATGCCTTCTTACATGGCACAACGCGTGCTGGAGCTAAGCAAATCTAGTAACACGCCAAGAGTATTGATTCTTGGCGTTGCTTATAAATCAGGATTGAGCGATATTCGAGAGACTCCAACTTCAATGCTCCGTAAGCAGTTGTTGCAACATGGAGCGATTGTTGCCTGGAGAGACCCACTTGTTTAGGAGTTTGAGGGCACAATTCAAGTAGAGACCAGCTGGCAGTACGATGTCGTAGTTATTGCTACTCACCAACCTGGAGTGGATGTTCAAGTATTCCTAAAAAAAGTATTTCGATTTTAGACTGCACCAACACCTTTTCAAATTTTGAAGGTGTCACATATCTCTAAAAGGTAAGTCGCATTTCAGCGGCAACATCTTGGATGATTGTGGAGAGGTTGCGTGACGGGGTCCAGCCTAATAATTCTCTTATCAAATCAATATTAGGAACTCGGCGTTCCATGTCTTCAAATCCTTGTCCGTAAGCAGTCTGGTAAGGCTTATGGATCACCAGACTTTTCGAATTGGTTTCAGCAATAACTATACTCGCAAGATTATTTATAGAAATCTCGTGGTTATTTCCTATGTTTATTACTTTTCCTATGGTGTTTGGAGCAAACGCAACTGAAATAATCGCGTCGATTACATCTAGGACATGTGCAAAACATCGAGTTTGGTTACCATCACCGAATATAACTATGTCGTGGTTTGAAATTGCAGATTTAATGAAGCGAGGAACTACCATTCCATAAGATCCGAGCTGTCTGGGGCCGACAGTATTAAAGAATCGTACGATTCTGGTTTCTAGATTTTTTTCCATATGGTAGGCAAAGGCTAGCGACTCATCGATAGCCTTGGCCTCACTATATGACCAGCGTAAAGTAGTTGGACTTCCCAGAATCCGATCATCACATTCTTTCAACGAATCTGAAATATTTTTCCCGTAAACTTCGCTACTACTTGTAAGGAAAACTGGAATCCCTCAATCATTAGCCAGTTGGAGGACATTTTCTGTTCCTCTCATGTTTGTGAGTAGACTCGAGAGGGGGTTTTCGATGATGTTGAAGACTCCGACTGCAGCCGCAAGATGGAAAATGTAGTCGACGTCTTTAACGTGTCTTTCTAATTCTGACTTATCAAGTATCGAACCCTTATGAAACTTGAGACGCTTGTCTGAAACCAAGCCTTCAATGTTCCGAATTGGGCCAGTCGAGTTATCATCGAACACAGTCACTTCGTGACCATCGGCAACCAATCGATCGCACAAATGCGATCAGATAAAGCCGCTCCCGCCAGTTACCAGCATCTTCATGATGACACTCTAGTTCATAATAGTTGATTTCCCTCAGATATTACAGGACAGTGTTTTCAATTGAAAAGTCGTTGCCTATGAGTATTCAAACTTGGTAACTGAAGGCGGAGCCTAATGCCGTAGATTCTAATCACTTGCCTAATCTGAGCAAAATCAAATACTAACATTCATGATTGGGGGCAATCTCTGAAGGGAAAGCTTTTCCTGGGCAGACCTGAGATTTAAGCTGGATCTTCTCTGTATTTATTCACAAATCCTCTACGATAGGAGACATGACAAACTACGGCGTCGCTGACGAAAGGCCATTGTTTATTGGAGAAAATTCCGAAGTGCACAAGAATGTGCGAACCGGAAAGTCAGTGACAATTTGGAGCTATGTTCAAATTCGCGAAGATGCGGAAATCGGAGATAATACAATCATTGGCAGTTATGTCTACATTGATTTCAAGGTTCGGATTGGTAAAAACTGCAAAATTCAAAATAGGGCATTGCTTTATGAGCCAGCTGAAATTGCTGACGGCGTTTTCATTGGTCCAGGTGCTGTGCTCACAAATGATAATTATCCGCGAGCTATCAATGCTGATGGAACGATCAAATCCGGTACTGATTGGAAAAAAGAAGGTGTAACAATTAGCAAAGGTGCATCGATTGGAGCCGGCGCTATATGCGTTGCACCAGTAAAGATAGGAGAGTGGGCATTGGTGGGCGCGGGCGCAGTAGTGACTAAAGATGTGCCATCGTTTGCAGTAGTGGTCGGAAATCCCGCTCGCATCGTAGGGTGGGTTGGTCGCGAAGGTTATCCACTCATCGAGGTTTCAAAAGACTTGTTTCAATGCCCAAAGTCCCTCGATAAGTACAAGTTACTACGTGGTGTGCTTCAAAGAATGGTGGACTGAGATGATTCAATTAGCCAAACCACAGATAGGTCGACTTGAGAGAGGGGCTGTGAATCGGGTTCTCAAAAGCTTAAACCTGGCACAAGGCCCCGAAGTAAAGTGCTTCGAGTCTGAGTTTTCGGAGTTAGTGGATGGTCGCGAATGTGTTGCGGTTAATTCCGGCACCTCAGCCTTACATTTGTGTTTGCTCTCCCTAGGGTTAGGTGTGGGTGATGAAGTCATAGTCCCGTCTTTTACATTTGCAGCCTCAGCAAATGTAATCCGCCTAGTTGGCGCCACTCCAGTCTTTGTAGACATCAACCCTAAAACTTATTGTGCTGATGTCACAAGTATTGAATCAGCTATCACACCAAAAACCAAAGCGATAATTGTGGTCCATCTTTACGGATTGATGGCCGACATGAATTCCATTATGGAAGTTGCCAAGAGATTCAACCTTTTGGTTATTGAGGATTCTGCACAGGCACATTTAGCGGATATAGAGGGGAAAACAGCAGGATCTTTTGGTGATGCAGCTGCTTTTTCGTTTTATCCAACTAAGAATATGACTACCTCAGAGGGTGGAATGGCAGTATTTCGAAATTTGCAGGAATCTAGAATTTGCCGACTGCTTAGAAATCAAGGTATGGAAAAGCGCTATCAGAACGAAATCATCGGCTTCAACTTAAGAATGACAGAAATTGAAGCCGCAATCGGTAGGGTCCAACTTAGAAAACTCGAAAGCCTCACCTCTAAACGTATTGAAAATGCTGAGTTTCTTTCGAAGCAACTTGAGTCCCCTGACACGCCAGTTACACCGATAGGGTATCGACACGTATTCCACCAATACACTGTCCGCATCAGATCAAATAGAGATGATTTTATGGGAAGTCTTCGTGATGCTGGAATTGGATGTGATGTTTACTACCCAACCCCGGTGCACAAATTGAAGCCATTTGACATTGTCTCTCCCCTGGAGCAAACGGACCTAGCCTCGGACCAAGTATTGTCTTTGCCTGTTCATCCAGGACTAACCAAGAGGGAGCTAAAAAAAGTAGCTGCTGAGTTTAACCGTATAGTTTGCAGAAAAAAAAAATAGAGTGAAGAAAAAACTACGCGCTGGTTTAGTTGGCATGGGAATGATGGGAAAACATCACGCGAGAGTCTTATCAACACTAAATGGAATCGAGTTTGTTGGAATAGTTGACCCGATAGAAGCACTAAATTCAAAAGAGTCGAATGATCGAACTCCGTTTTTCTCAAGCATAAGCAGACTAGCCGAGAACGCCCTAGATTATTGTGTAATAGCCGCCCCAACAGGATTACACAAGGAAATAGCGTTAGAAATTTTAGAGAATGGTATAAATTGTTTAATCGAAAAACCCGTGGCCGTTAACTTCGATGAAGCTATAGTTATTTCAGAATACTCGAATAGGAATGGTCTGATTGTTGGAGTTGGGCATATAGAGCGGTATAACTCGGCCGTCAGGGAGTTAAAAAAGCGCCTTAATGCCTTTGAAATCGGTGAGATTTATGAAATTACATTTATCAGGAGAGGCCCTTTCCCTTTTAGGATGGCTGATGTTGGAGTTATAAAGGATTTAGCTACTCATGACATAGACCTAGCGGCGTGGCTTACCGGATCCGATTTTAGAGAAGTGTGGGCGCAGGTGGCCAATAAGTCAGGCAGACAACATGAGGACTTGGTTTCAATTAGCGGCTTGCTTGCAAACAACGTTATCGTCAATATCTCTGTTAATTGGGTCAGCCCAATCAAGCAGCGGGAAATTATGGTTCTTGGAGAAAAGGGCGCGTTTGTGGTTGATCTCTTAAGTGCCGAACTTGTTTTACATACAAATGGAAATTTCAAAGTGACTCAGGATGCATATTTACATTTCAATGGAGTAACACAAGGGGATGTCATTAACTTTGGTTTTGAAAAACCCGAACCTCTACTTTTGGAGCACGAAAATTTTAGAGATGCAATTCTCGGACTTGAATCTGAGATTGTAACATTGCAAGAGGGTATTCAAGTGTTAAGGGTCGCAGATGCAGTGCTAAAGAGCAGTCTAGAAAGAGTAAAGGTAGATTTGTGAAAATTTCTGTAATTGGAATGGGGAAAATTGGTTTGCCAATCGCAATTAGCTTTGCACTCAAAGGTAATTCAGTGATTGGGGTAGATATTGATAATAATGCTGTAGAAATGATTAATAAGGCTCAGGAACCATTTCCAGGAGAATTTGATTTACAGTCGAAATTGATGAATGTAGTAAAGTTGGGAAAACTTCAAGCTACGACCGACTTGGTCTTTTCGGTGCGGAACTCGGATGTAATTGTTATCTGCATACCACTAATGCTGAATAAACTCGGGGCGCCAGATTTTTCGAATATAGATCGTCTGGTTGCGGATATTGGGGAAAACATAAAAACTAACACGTTGATATCTTTTGAAACGACTCTGCCAGTGGGAACAACTAGAGATCGATTTACAAAAATTCTTGAAGCGGAATCCGGAAAAATTGTGGGCAGGGACTTCAATGTTGTCTTTTCGCCAGAAAGAGTGATGACGGGAAGAGTATTCCAAGATCTCCGTCGCTATCCAAAATTAGTAGGCGGAGTGACCACCGCTTGCCTAGAAAAGGGAGTTGCTTTTTACAAGAGCGTAATGGATTTTGATGCTCGAGCAGACCTAAAACGCGAAAATGGAGTCTGGGAAATGGAGAATTCCGAGGCAGCGGAATTTGCCAAGATTGCCGAGACCACATATCGCGATGTCAATATCGGACTTGCAAATGAATTTGCTGTGTACGCGAAGAGCAAAGGTATTAACATCCATCAAATCATTGAAGCCGCTAACTCTCAATCGTTTTCAATGATACATACCCCTGGTATTGCTGTCGGTGGGCACTGTATCCCGATTTACCCAAAGTTCTACTCCTGGGGAAATGTCGAGTCACAAATAGTCAATGCCGCTCGGGAAAGGAATTCATCCATGCCAAAATTTGCATTAGATCAAATCAAGAATGAGTTTTCTACCTTAGGTAAATTTAAAATCGGAGTTCTTGGAATAACCTATAGGACTGGTGTTAAAGAAGTGGCATTGACAGGTGCCCTGGAACTCCTAAAGTTATTGAAAGAGGAGGGTGCCAGCGTTTATGGTGATGACCCTCTGTTAACTTCCGGCGAGATATTGAAACTAGGCTTCGACGACAGTTCAATACCCTTGAATGTTGATGGATTGATCTTACATACAGCCCATGCAACTTACCAAGATTTAGATTTAGAAAGATACAAAAAGCTAAAATTCTTTTTTGATGGTCGCAATTCACATTCCGTTCTCCGTAATCAAGATAACTTTTCGTACATCTCCATCTGACACTAACCGAAAATCAAAAACTCAAAAGATGCTTAACTGCGAATCGCTAATCAGAATGGATGAAGTTTAATGTGTGGGATTGTTGGAGGAATCGGGCCGCAAGCACCTGGTAGGCAATTGCTCCAGGCCCAACTTAAGTCAATAGAACACAGAGGGCCGGATGATTCTGGGATGTATTTAGACAGAGAAGTAAGTCTGGGAATGTGTCGGTTAGCCGTTGTGGAAGTTATAGATGGAAAGCAACCAGCGAGTGATCCACGTGGTTTTATCAGAGTTGTTTGGAATGGTGAGATTTACAACTACAAAGACATTAGAAAAGAATTAGTTAGACTTGGCGTAGGTTTCCAAGGAAACAGTGAATCTGAAGTTCTTATAAATCTATATTTAGTTTTTGGTTTAGAATTTGTGAATAAACTCAATGGAATGTTTGCCATCGCAATCTTTGATTCCCGCAGTAACTCACTCCATTTGATAAGAGACCGGCTAGGGAAAAAACCACTTTGGATCTCAAAACTACCCGATAAAACACTACTGTTTTCATCAGAAGTCCGCGCACTAATGTTATCAAGAAAAGACCTAACCATAAGAAATCAGATGGTTTCCGAAGTGCTTCTATACGGCTACATTAAGGGCCCTAAATCTGCATTTAATGAAGTAGAACAGGTATTACCTGGGACTATTTTGTCGTGGTCAGATGCAACAATTACTACTCAAAGGTATTGGGTTCCAAACTTTTCACATAAAACAAAGATCTCCTACAGCGATGCAGTTGAAGAAACCAAAAGAATTATTGAAAGTGCAGTTATTAGAAGACTAGTTTCTGAACGGCCAATTGGTTCATTCTTAAGTGGCGGTTATGATTCAACAATCGTAACCGCATACATGGCGAAAAACATGTCCCAAAAAGTAAGCACATACTCTATTGGATTCGAAGAAAGTCAATTCAATGAAGCTCCATATGCTAAAAGTGTAGCTTCATTTTTAGGAACAAATCATCACGAGGAGATTGTAAAGCCCGACCCTGCTCTATTGCTGGAGAAAATCGCAACCGTTTTGGATCAACCATTCGCAGACTCTTCGATTATTCCATCCTTTATTCTCTCTAAATTTGCTAGCAAAGATTTGACAGTTGCATTGGGTGGAGACGGCGGAGATGAAGTCTTTGGCGGCTATGAACGTTACGTAGCTAATCTTACTTTAGAAAAAATTGGTGTGTTTACGAATTTAGGGGCTCCAATACTTAATCTGTCAGGAAAGCTTCTATTAAAGGAACGATTTAACCTAAGAAAGATTCCGATTGAACTCCTGAGGTGTAGATCTTCTGCGGAGAGATATAAGTTTATGATGTCTTTGGTACAGGATCAAGAGTTACCTTTAATTCTAACAAAACAGATGTATGACTCAAGTAAATCGGATGCTTTTAACGACTACTTTGCACACAGAGAACTTTCAACCCTTGACAAAATGATTGGCTATGATCTTGGCTCGTATTTATCTGACGACCTTCTTGTAAAAGCAGACCTGTCTTCTATGGCGAATTCCTTGGAGCTTCGATCCCCCATGTTAGATGTGACAGTCGTGGAGTGGGGCCTTTCACTCCCGGATAGATACAAGATTAAGGGATTTGAAACCAAGCGGGTGTTAAAAGAGATTGCTAGGTCACTTGTCCCAGCCGAACTTGTCGACAGGCCAAAGATGGGGTTCGCCATTCCGCGGGCAACATGGCTGCGGAATGAAATGAAGGAAATGATGATGGACTTGTTAACGGACCAAACCGCCATGAATCGTGGATGGTTCAAAAGTTCAGAGGTTACAAAGCTGATTAATGCACACTTAAATGTCCAGGACAAGGACAAAGTGCTTTGGCCTATGATCATGTTGGAACTTTGGGCACGAAATTGGCTTGATAAAGAATAACATTGAGGTAGATAAGACTTTATGAAGCAATCGAAAAGTTAGTTTTCGAATTCGGTTACGATAAGTTCGTATTATCGCCCTATGATCTTGAAGTCTAACATTAAAATATCGGATGAAATCAAAAGATGAGGTCAAAAAATATCTATACCTTATGATATGACTTCGACTCTAAACCATTGATTGAGCGAGAAGTTAGATGACTAGGAAGGACCTTTGCGCTTGAACAACACACTTTTCTACCTCAGAGTCTACTTCGGTCCTCTTTTGAGTCCCCTAAAACTTATATTCGACCTAAAAAAATTGAACATCCCAACTTCAGACATTTTCTTTGTAGCTAGTCCAGCCGATGTTCAAACACCCTCAGGAAGTCTTTACATTCCAGATAAGTTGCAAGGAATAATCCAAATCGTAGAAAAAAGGCACTTGAGCTATTCAAAATTCTTTCACCTATTTTCAGAGAGAAGTAAATACGAGAATAAATCAAGTTTTATCCGTCTCGAACTATTGTTTTTGCTCCATACCCTAGCGAATCCAGTTAGATTTTACATCCGACTAGGATCAATACTTAAACGAACCCATGAGTTGGGCAATATTTCGAGTAGACAGAAAATTCGTTTTGTTTATTGGAGTTTATTGTTCCTAGAGAAGAAGCCTAAAATAATTTTTGCCATAGGTTTCGACGAGATTCTGATTGCTTCAGCTAAACTTCAAGGGTTAAAGACGATTGAGGTAATGCACGGTCTATTTGCGCAAGGGCATTCACCTTTCTCCTTTGAGACCAATACTGAGCTCAGGAAGCCAGACCTTTTCTTAAGTTGGCATGATGACTTCACTGCGATAGTCAACAATCTTGGGGTTCCAGCTGAAACTCTCGGTTATCCGAACAACTTCCCTAAAGAGTTAAAGTCTCTAACTCGGGAAGTAAGGAAATCAGGAATTTTCGTGACATTGAGTTGGGGACTAACTGCTTCGGCCGATCCTTTTGGGACGTTTAACCATCAAATGTACCTGTATTTGCGAGATTTTCGGACAGAAGATTTCATTTTTCGAATACATCCGGTGGCTTGTCAAACTAGGCAAAAAACTTTGAGAATCACGAAATGGCTTGAACAAGAATTTCCAGGTGGCAAAGTTTCTATACCTTTTCAAGAGCCTTTGCTGGAAGTTCTTGCGAGCTCCCTCCTCCATGTTACGTACGAAAGCTCAACCTTCTTTGAAGCTAGCTTAGTTGGAATACCAACTCTTTTCTTCAACACTACTGGAAATCTCAACGTGCACATCCCAGAGGAATTAGTCAACAAAGGCCTTGTGTTCTTTAATAAGGATTTTGTAGCAAACCAACAAAGCAGAATTACATCAGGGGATGGCATTCGATATTTAGAGGCTGACCTGGAAGAGGGGAAAATTGTGACGATACTAAAACTAGCTAAGTTAATCACTTGAACCAAGAGCTAATTGACGGAATCTTCGATGCAGATTACGTCGCCTCTTGAGTGTAAGTAAAACAAAAAGTATTCCTCCCAAACTCTTTAGTGCTCCTCTTTGTTCTATGGAGGAAGTCAAACGTGCTTTCGAAAGAGAAAGATCCTCATGGCTAGAAAAAGATAGAGAACCCACGAGTAGTCTTCGTAGAATGCCGATACGCGAATTCGCGAGCTTATACCAGTAACGGTATTTTTCGATCAGATCCTGATCTGATCGAAAAATAGAATGTTCAACTTTAGGTCGCTCCAGATACAACCGAAATTCTTCCTGCGTGTAATTCATCTTTTTCAAAAAATAGGCGATGTCTTCCTCAGAAGTCCCTTCACTCAAAAACGGGTTATGGGTGAGAGTTAAAAGTCCTTCCTCGCGGGTTATGGATCCCGTCATAATCAAGTTTGAGAGATGAACCTTACGTTTATCTACACCAAATTTAACTGGCAAAATATAACCTTGGTAAAATCTTGTAAAAAATGACTCATAGTGCTTGTAGGGATAAGGAACAAAGCCGTATTCATTTTTGAGGATTTCTATTGCGTGATCTTTCGAATAATCTATAGCGTCTAGAAAAGAGACCCACGTGATTTTCTTCCAATACAAATCATACATATTGTCAAAGGTGGAATAAAAAGGGTATGTAGAGATTTTTCGACCACTTCCAAATTGCTTCCAAATATCTAGCAAATTTGAGAGGTCTAATTTGTTTGAGTATGAATAATTCAGGGGCATTGCAAACCCTTCAGTTGCTTGATTTGTTCCAGCAATGATGGTCTTAACTTTGTATTTCGTGGCAGTCTCAAAGAGAGTTCCATATACGGCTTGGTCATAAATCATTTCAATATCAAGAACATCGGCTGCGATGAAGGCTTTTTGTAAATCACGATATTCTGGCCAGGAGATAACCTTGGTTAACAAGTGAACTGATGTTTTTGAAATCAAGTTTTCGATATTAATTTGAGCTAAATTCGAGTTCCATCCATTATCCATGTGTACCGCCAAAACCCTTAAGCCGGCCTTTACCGCAAGGTGTAATGAATACACACTGTCAAGACCACCTGATAAACCCACAATACAATCGAACTTTGATTCAGGAGCCGATCGAGACTTTATCTCCAGGGCGAGTTTAGACAAAGCATCTTCGGCTTTTTGACCCTGCAAAGACCCTGAGGAGTAACTATCAAGTTTGCCCTGATATTCATCACAAAAGTTACAACCAGTGTGGGTGAGACGAAAACCCTGTGCTGTCGCGTCCATGACACATCGTGTGCAAACTTCCATTGATGTCATGTCTCGTCACTTACCCAATTCTGTACTCGTTAGGATATCTTATCAAGACTCCTGAGTTGTCTAGCTCGGAAAAACAGATTTGACTACCCAATATAACGCCATCAACATTGAAGTGATCTCTACATTCAGCGATGTTTTCTAAAGTCCGGATTCCACATCCAACTAGAATTTGAACCTCATTCCTAATTTTAGAGAAATCGTATGAGCTAAAAAGTGAATCGAGTACTTTACTCGTAGCACTGCCGTTCGAGCCATCCAAATTCTTAACCTTAATATGAAGTTCACCGATCCCAAGACTCAAGGCTAACTCAACTACTTCTGGAATTCTAAGTTCACTTTCTCGAGATCCCCCACGGGATAAAGTTTTCCAGTGCCCTTGACCGGAATGCCATAAATCAAGACTGAATGCTGTGGAACTTGAACCAATAACATCAGAAATGATTCGTACCATCGCAGGGTTTTCGTACACCAGGGAGTTAACTGCTATTTTTTCTACTCCCAGAGCCATCAATTCACACACTTGTGAAATATCATTGACTCCGCCAGCGTATGTGAATGGAACTGTGGATTCTTCAGAGATGTCTCGGATGAGCTCGAGATTGAGTTGATTGACAGTCGATGCCCCTATATCAATCAAAACAATCTCTTGAGCACCCTTAGAGTTCAGAATTCTAACTATGTTCATGGGGTCACCGACATATGTGGAGGATCCGAAAGATTTAGTCTTTACTCCATCTCCATCCGAAGTTTGTAGAGAAGCTAATACTCTAAACATCATGCCCATCCTAGAATGGTGTTTTTCAGGAAAGCCCTTCCCTGTCTAAAGCTTCGCTCAGGATGGAATTGCACTCCAATCAATCGATCTGAAATAAAGTGGGAGACAGTACTTGAGTCTTCAATAACACTAATCTCCTGTAAAATTGTTTTTTCCGTGGCTACTTTCCTGTCTATTCCATAACTATGGGTGAAATAGTAAGGACCATTTTGATTTGCCTGTGTGTAGCTAAAGACTGGCTTGGTATCGAACCAGCCCGTGTTAATTCGAGAACTACTTCTGGGACTTTCATGATCGCGAACATGCGTAACTCTGCCTTTCAAGAAACCTAAACCAACTCCTACGCCTTCGGCGCTACTTTCAAAAAGTAAATGCATCCCAAGACAAATTCCGATTACCTTTGTTCCAGCACTAAAAGCATCTTGAATAGCAGTACCCATCCCATGCTCAAACAAACTGTTCGTACCATTTGTGAAATGCCCAACACCAGGTAGGACTAAAACATCAAACTTGTTAACACCAAAATCTATAGGGTCAGAAACAATTCGGATACTTAGCTCAATTTGTGAAAATGCCGTTTTCACAGACATGAGATTTGCCGACCCATATCCGATA